>JGI1221J11331_1000223_pt1 | contig 18359 bp, 23 predicted proteins | sample LakVidmifraction_4_FD_11331 | JGI IMG/M metagenome (IMG submission 11331) | reverse complement strand
CGACCGAAATTGTCTTATGCAAAAAGGTGTCCATACTTGTTTTTATTATCTAACACATATTTTGGTAAATCAACTTCACTAAGTGTACAAGTAAAATCTCTACCAAGAAAATCTAGCCGACTATCTATGTTCATTTTAAGGTTGTCCTCTACTTCTTCAGTCCAATAACTCTCTCGCGTGTAGGAGTCTGACAACTTCCTTTTTACTTCTTCGTACCCCCCCATTGAAGTAAAGTGGTCGCCGTATGTATCAATTGTTTTTCTACTATTAACCCTCAAATGATTAAGGCACGCACCTCTGACATCTTGATATTTTGTAACGATTGTCCCCCAAAATTCTTCATCAGAACGGTTATTAACGAAGTAGCTATACACTTGGAGCTTTAACTTCTCAGGTTCTTTGACAGACTTGAAATAATCGATACGTTCTGGATACCATATCTCATCAACGTCCCCGATAAAACACACATCGGAATCTTTAAGGTTAACTAAGGCGTCTTTAATCGCTTCCTTTTGGCAAAACTCTGTTTTCCAGTGGGTAGCTCCAATGGTATTGGGAGATAGTGAAGCCATAGCCATATATTTCTCCTTGTAAACATCGGGTATAACGTAGTATTCAATTTTATCGTGCCATTTCTTGTATCTTTCCTTTTCTTTTTCATAGTAAAGTGTTTTAGGTTTTCCACTAAAGGTTTCTTTTGATTCAACTATTATAAATTTATCTACAAAATCAGCCAAAATACTAAGCCGTATTTCTAACAAATCGTATTCGCCATTAAAAGTGAAGGTATCGTAAATCATACATACAAGAAATTATCGCTTTTAATGTCCCCAGTTCTCCACTCGCTGTCTTTCCACCCGCACCAATATTTAGGGGCTACTATCGCCTCCGCATTGGTATTCAAAAAAGCAGCCCACCAACCAAAAGAGCTGTTAGGAATAATCACATATTTTGCATTTGCTAAGTAAGAAAAATCGACCCCTATATCTCCGCCAAGGTGGTGAGCGGCTTTGTGTTTATCTTCTCCCACACCACCGATAGACGGCACACCAAGAAACTTATAAGCCAAGAGTGGCTCATCTGACACTACAAAGAAATTAACGTGTGGGTTTATCTTTCGTATCACCTCCATTGCTTCTTGGTAGTACCCTAGCGGTAAAAACACGTCTTGGATATTTTTATAATCACCACATCGCATGTGAATTATGCAGGTGTCCTCACTGGTTCTGTGCAATGCTTTAAATTTTAACCATTCCCTAACCTTGTTTTCCTTACCTCTAATGTACGAATAGGATTGAAAGTTCCCATCAACTTTAGTGTTTAGCGGAATATTAAATAGTTCTTTATCTATACCAGAGCCGTCGTCTGTACCAAACAATTCGCAGGTTTCTTTATGATAATTGATTATACTTTCTGGCAAACTTGACGTTGGCATTTCGGAAACTCCCTCAATCTTTCTACCAAAATCTAAGTCCATAAAGTCTTTTCCTTTGAACCTTTCGGGACTCATTATTCCAAAATCGCACCCCTTGTGGTCTGCAATAAGTCGCGTAACAACGTAAGCCCACAACTGGTTACCTAACCCCTGCCCGCCATACAGCTCTGTTGCAATCATATATTTAAAATATCTAAGTTAAGGGGGTGTCCGTCTAACATGAAAACATTGTAATCCTTTGTTAGCTCCTCTCCCTTTTTTATGGTTTTTATGGCGATTGAGCCATCACAGTTAGGGGATTCAGAATGATTCATAAAAGCTTCAAGTAATTGCATTGCGTTCGGCGAATTGAATCGTATCGGGCGGTCTTTTATAAAAATCGTACGCTGTTTAATCAAAGTCTGAATCTCTGGGTCTATCATGTTAAATTCTTCTTCTGTAACCTCGTATATAACAGGACTTTGCCCTGTGTAGTCAGTTATTTTTTGACCCACACCAATATCTTTGATAGCAAACACTCCGACACCTCTAATTGGAGAAGCCCTTAGCGTGCAGAATACAGTGTTATTTATGAAGTTAACTATGTTGTTCATAGTGTTTTATTTCTTAATAGTACATCAGTTCCATAGTCCATTCTTATTTCAAAATCAGGTAGAAGTTTTAGAATTTCATCAAGGGTCGGTTGCCCGTCATAGTGTTCGTCATTTTGATACTCAGTTAAAAAGTAGCGAGTCTTCCTAAATGTTTCCTCTCCGCCCTTGATTATTTTACCCTCTGCACCTTGAGCGTCGCACCAAATGAAGTCTATCAAAGGAATGTCTTTGCAAAAGGTATCTAATTTGATTGTTTCAACCTTAATTGTTTCATCAAAAAATATCCAATCCCAAATTTTCACATGATTTTTGGGTTTCATTATTGAACCAGACAACCTTACAGCTTTGGGGTCATCAGTACGAGAACGATTAAATATTGCAGTGCCGTCTATATCCGATACAGCACCTTTGAATAATTTGAGATTTGGTATTTGTTCTAACACCCTAATACTTCTCGGTTCTGGTTCAAAGCCATAGACAGTTCCCCACTTCATAAGTCCTTCAGTATCAGTACCATCGGCACAACCTATCTCTAAAATTACATCAGTTTTACCTATTAGGTTTTTTAGGTCAAGCTTGTTCATAGTTTTGTACATTAAAATTTAGGATACCCACTATTGCGTCCCTCGTAATTATGAAAAATAAACGGCTTTTCTACGTCTTTGTTTTCCTCAATCTCTTTTTCTCTACCAAACAATTTAGCTACCTCTATAGGAGCAAACTTACAACCGTGTTCCTCAAAAATATGCCTGTAATTAACGCATATTGCCCCGTCCTCATTAGTATTNCCATGAAACGCCTGCCANCCCATATTTACCTTACTTGGAAGGTCTAAGAGCTTTTTGGAGCGTAGCCCGACACTATTCCCCACTCGGTGAACAATTCCATAAACGTCTCGGTATGAGTAGTCGTCCATAGGAAGTGGCCAAGGGCTACCGATATAATCATAGTTTAACCAATCTGGGTTCCATGATGTTGGATTGACCACAAAACCATTGTGGTGGATTAACAGGGCATGATTTGTATGAACGTGCTTACCTAAAGTAAACACCACCACATGATTCCAGTCGTCTATAGACTTAATCTCTTTGTCATAAACAATTTTTGCGTCGCCAAACTCTATACCGTTGCAACTGTACTCCATTGCTTTTTCATGAGCCTCGACATTTTGCCCAGTGATAGCGATTAAAGTTACGGTTGGAAGTTTAAGCATTAAAGAATGAAGAAAATGTTTTAGCCACATACTCTCTGTCGTCTTGAGTCATACGCGGGTGACACGAAATCCACAGGCTCCTCTTTAGGATTTGATGTGCCTCCTCTAAACCGTCCTCACTGATTTGGTATTCACTATTCGCGTATGCAGGGTGAGCATTTATTACTCCAGAAAACATACTCCTTGTTTCGATACCGTTTTTCTCTAGGTGACGAACTAACTTACCTCGGTCTACGCTTGGCCCAACTGTAATAGGGAAAGCAAACCAACAAACTTCTGCTCCCTCCACGCTTACGGGCATTATTAAATCGTATATACCTAGGTGTTTTATTAGGTACTCAAAGTTGGCCTTGCGTAGTTTCTTAATCTTGTTGGCCTTTCTAAGTTGGACACGTCCCATAGCGGCTTGGAGTTCGAGTATTTGGAAGTTGTACCCTATTTTTTCATATATAAAACGTGGATTGTAGTCTTTTGGAAGCGAGGGGTATTTATTTTTCGCATTAGTATTGGCTTGTCTGCCCCAGTCTCGATATACACGGACATTCTGTGACAACTTTTTATCATTGGTGAATACCCCACCCCCGACACCCATAGAAACAATGTGAGCAGCGTGGAACGAAGTAAAAGAAACATCGGCGTATGTCTCTACCTTTTTACCATGCAAGGTAGTGCCGAACCCATCGCAATTATCAAGAATGGTTTTTATATTGTGCTTCTTCGCAAGTTTTTTTAAGGCAACCCAATCAACTGGATTACCTACCGCATGAATAGCTATAATAGCCCCCGTTTTTGGAGTAATTGCCCTCTCAACTTCACCTATATCAAACACATAGGTGGGAATTTTTGCGTCTACGATAACAGGCACCAAACCGCACTGAAGAATAATGTTAAAGATAGTAGGAAAAGTAACGGCTGAAATAATGACCTCACTTCCTTTGGGTAGCTCCAATGCACTAAGTGCCAACAGCCCAGCGCTACTGCCGCTATTAGTAAGTACTCCATATTTTAAACCCAAAAATTTAGCTGCTTCTTTTTCTAATAAGGCCCCCTCGTCATTTTGTTGCCAGTTGCCAGTTTTGACACTTTTGGCAATAGACCTATGCAAAGCTTTAACCTCCTCTTTACCACACAACATGCCCCCATACTTTATTGCTCTTTTATCCATATTTTTTATTCATATATATATATTCAGCCTCTTTTTCTTCTGCGGGCAACAGATTAGTAACTTGGTGGTCACCGACTCCCATGACTACATGAACACCGTCTAAGATTTTTGGTTCACCATATAGGTCGTACATTCTTTTATAATAACAGCAATCCAACAGCCAAGAGAGATTCTCATCAAATAACTGTGGATTATCGTTTCTAATTGTTAAGCACGACGGCGAACCAAGTTTATTATTCCCTGTATGGATATCGTCCGTGTAAAATGGATATTCGTTAGTATCACACCCAGTAATGAGCCATTGTTTGCCCTCCATTGCTTCCACGATGTCGTTTAACGCATGGTCGTGAGCCAACTGGTCGTCTAGGTAAAGAATCTTAATTAACTCCCCTTTTGCGCAGTTAATCGCCTTGTTGGTGTTTTCCGCCATCAACCCTCTTTTAGTAAGTATTATTTCGTAATCAGTGAATGTCTGCTTTTCGATTGAAGCAAGGCACTGGTTCATAAAACCCTGCCAATTCTTCATCCAGTGAAAGGGGATAACTATTGAAATCTTTGGTCTTAAATTTTTATCCATGTGTCGGGACATTTAGTGCGTTCCTCTCCGTCTGTGTACCAAGCTATTGGGGCTATAACCTTTTTAGAAAATGGAGAGATAAAGGCCGACCACCAAGAAAAACTACTGTTTGCGATAATATGCCCAGCACACCCTGCCATAAGGTTCATATCAGTAACTTCATCATTACCCTCGGAGAAATCACAATCTTTAAAAATCCTTTGCAACTTGCAGAACTCAATATCATCTGAAAACACTAGGAAATCCGCATTGGGGAATTTAGACATTGCACGTTCGTAGTAATCAGTCTCGATAAGGTCTACATAGAAAGGGTTTCTAACGTAATCCCCACGGCGGACGTGGATTGCCACTTGGTCTACTGGAGATACCCCTGTGCCATAAATCTTCTTTATATCCCCAGCAAATTCATCAAAATGCTCTGGGCTTTGTAGGTAGATGTCAGGGATAATTCCATGCTTCATTTGTGCATAAATAAATGCGTGTTGAAACATTTGGTTACCCAACCTGCCCGTCAATTTCCACATTGGAACCATGTTATAGCCACTCTGGATTAGCCAAAGTCCACTCAATAGATTTCTTTAAAGAAGCCTCGAATTCAACTGGAGCAGTCCAACCCGCTTTCTTTAGTTTTGTGCCGTCTAGTGCGTAACGCCTGTCATGTCCTGGTCTCGTAGCATGGTAGTCTTCGAGTGTGTATTTAAGCTCTTTCCCAAGAATTCTAGCAACGGTCTGGGCAAGTTCAAGATTGTCAGCTTCTACATCACCTACAATGTTAAATCGTTCGGGGCGGTCTACTTCATGGCTGTGAAGAACGGGGGTGACGTTTTTAATTATAAAGAGTACCGCGTCGGCAGCGTTTCTGGCGTGGAGATAGAATCTTGAACCGATATTGCCAACTGAACCGTGAACAGTTACGGACTCATCGTTTTGGATTTTTCTGATTAGCTGGGCTACATATTTTTCAGGGTCTTGGGTTTCTCCAAACAAGTTCATTGTGTTCGTGATAATGACAGGAATGTTATAAGTCCTCCAGTAAGCAAATGCAACCGCTTCTTGTGCTGCTTTAGAAGCAGAATATGGGTTAGACGGGCGGATTGGAGACCATTCTTCATAGTTAAGACCTATCGGAGCGTCTCCGTACACTTCGTCAGTTGAAAATTGAAGGAATAACTCTGGTTTAACTTCTCTAGCCAACTCAAGCATGTTGTACGCAAGGAGATTATTACCATTTACAAACTCACCTGGGTTTGTTATTGACCTATGGACATGAGAGTTAGAGGCAATATTTAAAATAACGTCTATTTTCCCTATTTTCTTTTTTGTGTACTCGGTAAACGGGGCAGTTAAGTCATGGGTGATGACTGTTACTCTGCTTTTATCCAAGCCATTTATAGCGTTCTCTACCCTTTCTGGAGTTCCTTTGTGAGTCCACGAACAAGGACAAACAAAATCCCAATTAGTGTTAATCATTAAGTGACGAAGGAGATGAGAACCAAAAAACCCTGAACACCCAGTAATCAAACAAACTTTTTTACTATTTGTGTCTATCATTTAATTAATTTATACGCCTCAACCCATTTTTCAGAGTTGGTGTTAATATCGTACTTCTCGGTCACATACTCCCGTGCCTTACGTCCCATTTCTCTACGTCCTTCTTTATCATTTATAAGACGCTCAATTTCAGGAATCCATTGAGAGTTATCAATTACAATAACCATGTGTTTAGAGTCTTCTGGGTCTACTTGATATGGGGACTTTCCGTCGGCAAATCCTTGTGCTATACACGGGATTTCAAACATGGAGCTTTCCAAAAACTTGAGATTTGATTTACACCTGTTGAAATAGTTATCTGCTCTAGGAATAAGCATGATGTCTAGCTTTAGGGAGTTTATCTTTTCGTAGTATATGTCGGCGTTAACCGTAGGGTGCCATTCAACATCTACAGAGTCTAGGAACTTATACTCAAGTTCGTAAGCTTTAGACTGTATCCCCCCATCAACTCGGTTAGCAGGAAGTGAAAAGAAAATGATTTTAACTCTTGGGTCTTTCTCGTAATGTTTGATTATCGGAGCCAACACATCTAAGTCAGAAGACATGCCAATAGAACCAGTGATACCAATTCTAATAACATCAGTCTCGTTTCTTATTGGTTCATCAAAATAAAAAGGGTCAATGCAATTAGGTAACACTACTACCTGTTTATTAAGCTTTCTGTACTCGTCTGCCAATACTTCGGTCGTTGTTGTTACTAAATCAGCTTCAATAATAAAAGCGTCTACTGTCTTATTAATACTCTGCAAACCCCTTCGGACTCTTTCTTCGTCGAACCAAGTATTTAGTTTCACTGACCCAGCGTCTTTATATGTATCGTCATTATCAACGACAATCTTTTTACCAATTTTTTTTAACAATCGGGCTAGCTCTAACTTGCGTGGGTCGTCTGGTCTATGGAACACCACAATGTCAGCGGCCTTCGCTGCTTGTGTTTTGTCTTCAGGAGTTCTCTGGTGAGGGTGGATACTTGTATGGTCGCCGTCCCACCCATTTGCAACGAGAGGCAACAAAGCTCGAACTATATAGCACCCAAAATTTCCACTATCTACAAAATATACTCTACTCATTTGTGTTTATTTTTATTATTTGCTTAGTGCGTGGGTTAATTTGATTCCCATTTCTATCTAGCATAGCAGACTGTCTGGTGATGTTCTGCGCGATATACACACCCCCTTCCTTTCGTGGCCCACTGTGTTCGTTAACTTGTGGTCTTGGTAGATTTATTTTAGGCATATTACCTGCTTGATTTATTACTATTTCTATTAATCTCCTCTAGCCTTTCGAGTGCCATTTCCTGCTCAAACGTAGGGTTTTCAATATCCTTTCTGCGTTCGTTTAAAGTTTTTTTACCAAAGTCTTTGATTTTGTTCATAGATTCTTCTCAATATCGTGGGGTAAGGGATATTGAGTACCATACCCCACAACAATCTACTAAAGAGGAGACCTCATCAACACGCCAGCATTGTCTCGATTTTCAACTACACCGTAGAGAACGTCTGCGGTTGTAACTGTTGAAAGAAAATCTGGAATGTAGTTTGACTGTACACGCACGCCCATAGAACCAACCATGCTACTAGACTTTGAACCACCCTTACCTAAAGGTGATGTTGCCCAGTGGATAGCGTCAGAATGAGCCAAAGCGTTAGCACGACCGCCTGAAGGGGAAGTCATGTTAGGAACTTGAGTTGTAACGAACACTTTTCGCCCATATAGATACCCTGATGGTTGCTTCGATGAAGGGTCATTAACTGGGGAATTGATGGCAAGAGAGAACTTATCAATCCCTTGAACCTGCTTCCAGAATGTATTTGGGTGAAAGAAGAACGCAGATTCTTCTGAATCAACGTTGTTAGCCTCAAGATACGCAATCGCGTTGCGAATATCTGAATCAGCTAGGTTGTTAGCAGAAGTACCAACTGCATTACTAAACCCAGTAAACAATGCACAGATAGCGGTATCAAGAACTTTAGCTATTGCGAAGCCAGCGTTCTTTGAGTATCGCTCCATGACTGCGTATGACTGCTTCACTTGTGCTGCTTCTCTGTCTTCAATCGCAAAAGAAGACTCAAACCAGTTATTAACTGTAAGGGTCTGTCTTGTGTCTGAAGGTGAATTTAGTGTTACAGCAGTAGCGTTAACCTTAGCTGAACCAGTAAATTCTGTTACGTTTGGTGTGTAAAGAACGTCGCCGCCTCCTGATAATTCACCTGAACGGTCTGTAAAGAAAGGAGCTGCTACGAGTTTTGCTCGGTAGAACTCATTTACTTTTTCGCCCCAAATTTCAGGGATGAAAACATCAAGGGAAGCCAGTGTCTCTGTACCTGCGGGAAAACTTGCCATGTTATTTTTAGATTAAAACTAATAAGTCCCTANCCGTGGACTAAATAGATTGAACCATTTTCTTGTGTTCCTCTCTTGTTAGGTTAGGTGTTCTGAAGTCTTTTTTGACCTCAACATTTCCTGAACCACGGGAAGCACCAAGGCTGGCTTTCTTCTGTTTCTGTTCCAACTCAAACCTTTCCTTTACTGCAACAAATATAGGATTAGCTTGAGTCTTAATGAGAGATAGCCCTTCCAGCTTCGCGACCTTCTTGAGCTTCTCTAGGAGTTGCTCATTCATGCCGTTTGCCAAAAGGACAGTTTCTTCTACACTAAACGAATCTGGTGACGCTTCAGCTTCCTTTCGGACAGGGCTATTGCCCTTTACTGTCTTTAATTCTGCTTCAGCTTTTTTTGCACGCTCATATAATTTCTTATTAGTAGCCTGCAACTGCTCAACATCAATTTCAGGAGTTTCTAGTGTTTCTTCCAAAATTGGTGTATCAGGATTTTCTACAGTTTCCTCTACTGTCTCGTTTAAAGTGTCGAGATTCACATCATTTTCATTATCCATTCTAAGCGAAGGGTTAATTGATTTGAAGGGTTGTCTCCCATAGACTGGCTTTTTATGGAGGTTGCCGTGTCTTAATGCCCTCGGTGTCCTATACTTGTCCTTTATCTCGCCTCGTTTTCTTTATCGCTTATGGTTTTTGGTTTATAAAGTTCCTCTAACCTTTCAAAGGACTTCACCACTAAATTATTGGCTTCATGGAATCCACTAACGTCCTTTTTGTTAAAAATAACGTCTATTGCAAGCTCTTTTAATAGGTTTGTCTGAAACTCCTTAAAAGCTTCTCTTGTGTGGACATCTTCATAAAATCTTTTGAGTATTTCCATAATTTTATCCAGATATACTGGAAACTGTGAAACTGCCGTTTACCGTGAAATCTCCACCCGAACCTCTGTTCGTTCCAGCCGCAATGTCAGCACCTCTGAAATACATATTTGGGGTGATTCCGTTTACTATTCCGTCATCTGGTAGAACTAGCGGGTTTCCATCTGAATTAGTAAAGAGGAGGCGGTTCGCTTCGATTGAGAAATCTGTGTAGTTACCAAAGGACAACCAAAATTCACCAATAGCACCATCAAATCTACTGTTCCCTGCTCCGTCTGAAAACAAACGCCAGTTTGTGACACTTGCAAGTGCTGGGATACCAGCAGAAACTAAAGAGAACGAAAAAGTCTGGGGGCCACAATCAATTTGGAACGAGGCGAGTTGTCCTACGGTATTCCAAGAAATGAGAAGGTGGTTGCGTGTAGCACTCCACATTGTTGCAAGTGCGCTCGTCGGGAATAAAGAAACTTGTGCCACAGACCCATCGGTATTAAAGAGTCGCAATCTTGGTTTCGGGACACCACCAGAATCCACAATCTCTAAATCAAAGATTACGTCCCCGCTCGCGTCCCTTCCTTGCAATAATCTACAGGCGGTTACGTCGTTCGCTGCTTCTATTCCATACAAAACAATACTCAAAGTTCCTGATTGAAGGTCAGTTAGACCAGTTAGGTTAGAAGCCCTACTTAAAAATCCTGTAGCGTTGTTGTCCGCCACCGTAACCGTTGGAAAGGTTATAGCTGGCCCTTTTCCGATATCACTCATAACGCTACGCCACATAGCTGCATATCCTCTAGACCGCATGTTAAAGGTATCAAGTTGCCCAAGATAATAACTACGGTCAACCATTTCTTGGTCTGTAAACAATCTCTTGAGATTAACAACAGAAACATTGCTAATGGTATCTGCGATTGATTGAGCAACTGTGTTGTAAGCGTCTTGTTGCACAGTATAGGTAGGGCCAAGTGGGTGGCCAGGAACGATAACAATGAAAAGTCGTGCGGCACTAAACCCACAACCAGTAATCCACGTTGTTCTGATGGCGTTTATGAGAGTCGTCATGTTATCCGAATACGCACCAGAGTTATTCACGGCGGGGTCGATAGAGCTTGTTATAGACAAAGAGGTTTCTGACGTGTCGTTTGCCGCAGTTTGTATATACACAACAACATTCCCGCCGTTGGTTGTTTCTTCGATTGTTTGGAAGTAGAGTTTTTTTGCGTTTGTTGTTCTCGTTGTGTACCACAAAGCCATGTCGTACGACGATTGTCCGCCGATACCGTAAAGAGATGTGTGCCTAAAGCCAGCTGCTACGTTATCGTCAATGACTTCTTGGTAAATGATTCGTGGGCCGTTACAGCCAATATACCCAGTACCAAGTGTCTTGTCGTTTTCTGCCACACCACTGGCATTTGTAATTTCAAAAAAGTCAGCACCCGAAGCTGTGATAGTAAACACACCGTTATTACCAGCAACGAAATTTTGCCCAGCAATTCTCGCCACCATTCCAGTAGCTATCGTCGACGAAGTGATTGAGGGATTTGTTCCTGTGCCGTCGTAAGTGTATCTGTATGTCGTTCCACTTGGGTTTGTTACGTCAAATCGAGTCGTTGAATCACCAAATACACTAGGGCTGGTTGTGTTACCACTTGAAACCCTGTGAGCAGAGAATTGTAGGGAGTTGGTTGTTGGGATAACAACGTCCGACGATACAATGGTTTGTACATACGTTTGGATTGAATCTGAACCAGTGCTTGTTGAAGTATTTACGGCTGAACCGATTACTGTAAAAGGAGGGCCAGTCAAACGAGTGCTAATATCTAAGTTCCCACCAGTCCCGACTGCCGAGGTACCGTACTTCATTCGGCACCTAAGAAGTGACGACTGCGTATTAAAAAAGTTTTTCCTTCCTGGAATAACAGTCTCACTTGTCGCACCGTATTGGACACCGTTACTCTGACCGCTTGCTGGCTTTCCAATATATTCAATCATCTGCATATTTACAGAATCAGAATTGCCGTCGTGGTTTAGGTTTCGGTCATTCAAAAATGAGTTACTTATTGTTGTGGTCGCCCACTGATTAGCACCGCTTAAAGCACTGCCGTTGATTAGCTGTACCGACGCTGTTCCGCTACCAGAACCAATGTAGTTATTTTCAGCACCAGCGTAAAGGGCTGAACCATAACAATTAAATCCAGCACGCCCAAGTGCTTGTGCAAACCCTTCATCATATCCATGACCGTCTTTAATTTGATTAGAGTCTCCAATACCAACAAAAGCAACACGGCCTGTTGCCATTGAATCTATAGCTGGTTTTAGGTTAGAGCTATAGCGATAGACACTGACCCCACCAGCTGTAAGGCGATTTAATGCTCGCTGTGCAGTCAACCCAACCGTACCTGCTTTTGCGTTCGCAGCTTCTTGAAATGTTAGGCCAATAGTCCCTGCGTATATATTCATGGCTTCTTGTGTTGTCCTACCTACTGTCCCAGCCAACCTGTTTAAAGCTTCTTGCAACGTAAGGCCAGACGTTTGTGCGATGATGTTTGCTGCTTCTTGAGCTGTATAAAGTGTTTCCATTAGTATGATTTTAGTGGTTCTGATGATTCAGCTTGAACTGGTGAAGGTTGCTCTTGTGACGGAGCAGGAGCAGTAGGAGCCATGCTCTTTGGACTTCCCCCTAGACCCAACGAAATTGGAGAAATGCCCGACTGACTCATTTCTACAATAGTGCCGAATATTTTTGACAACTTAGGGTCTTCAAGCACACCGAACTTACCAGTGTTCGGGTTGTAAGACTTGATAACTGTATCGAGAACGGTTGAAAGTGATTGCATTACCGCAGACTTATTCTTCTGCTCACCAGAAGTTATAATAGATACTCCCGCCTTAACATTGTCGAAATAGCCCTTAGTAAATTCAATAAACCGTGTTTTGTTGTACTTCTGTAGCTCACCATCAACAGANGTTTGGACACCTATGACTTCCTCTTGAGAAGGTAACTTCCCCATAAGGGCTAACTCTNTAGCCACAAAGCTATTGTGATTCTTTGTATGTATAGATTCATCAATAATTTTTAACTCATCGTCTGAATATTCAGAACGGAGCGTGTGGCCTTTATACAAATTAGAAATAATGTGAGGGACAACCCAATTCTCGAATATTTCTGTGAGGTGGATTCCCCATTCTTCACGACGGTAATCAAAAGGCTTTGTGGCTACAGAGTTTAAAAGTGCTGTGGTTGAGTATGGAGTGCCTGAAGGCGGTTGTTCACCTGTAGCAGATTCAAAAGAAGAAGTGACATTATCTGCCTGAACCTTCCACTTATCAATCTGGTTCTGAAAATTACCTAACGCAGACGGGGCAAGATTAAAAGAGTTCATGTCCTCTCCATTTGCAAGTTCGTATATCTTTCCGTGGTCGTGTTCAAGAATGTTATTACCAAGCTTTTTAGAATTAGTTTTGATACCAACACGCCCAGCTAAGTTCATAGCGTTGTTTTCGTTTATGACAGCGTCGTTAGTCCACACTTGGGCTTCCTCGGAGTCTTCAATTACCCCCTTACCTAAATCCCTACCAGACATTGTTTCCCAAGGTAAATACCCATAAGTATCGGTTATATCGCCCTTTAGCTCCTCACAATATAGTTTAAATTTCTGCCCCTCCACTTCCGCAATAAAATACTTTTGAAGACTGAACTCAAATTGGTCTGTATCATTTGATTCCTTCCCTTCTGCTTCTAGGTAAAGACTCTTTGGGAATTCACCTGTGATTTCATACACATGGATATTAGAGGAACGCTCCTTAGCTTTTTTATTAGCCTTTAGTACGTCGTCAACATTATACCAAACACCGTCCTTACTCTTTATCGTAACAGGAGACATGTAGTGAAGTTCCACAATAGGATTCTTCATAATATCTACTTGGTTTGTAAAAAGGTTTTTCCATTCAACAACATCAATCTTTAGGACATCTTTACCTTTTTTATTTTCTTCAATGGTTTTTTTCACTATGTACCCACCATACTTAGCTCTGGTGTAGCCCATTTTGTTCAACGTCAAAGCAAAGTTGGATTCCTTCATCCATTTGTAAACTTCCTTGTTAAGAAACATTGCCCTTATCCAATCGTTTTCGTTATCGGCAACAATGTTTATGTCTTTAATATCTAACTCGGTAGCGGTTTTTGAAAGGGTCACACGGTAATTAACAATATTATAAAAAGGTTTGTCCCTCCCTAGCCCGTCTTTATTTTTAGTATCAATCTTGTCCCCGAACCTTGATACTCTGCTTTTTAAATATGTAGAGTTAGAATAAAACTCACACATTTTGATTGTCCTGTACTGGGAAAAATACAAACCGTCGACAATCTGGATTTGATTGTTAACATAGTCGTTTTTTAAATTATCAAGCTCCTCGAATATTTTATAGTTTGACATGTTGCGGTGTTTTAAATCCCGCAACAGGATTATTGCTTATAAGTATATATCACCTAGAATTACTCGCAATGTTTCTAATCCTCTCGTGATAGTTTCTTGAGCGTTGTTCGTTTGATATCTCGTCGTTTGTATTGGTTGAAAGGGCATACCGTAACGCGTCAAGTGCGTGGTCGTGTTCTTTCACAGGATTCTCGTATTCGTTTTTACCTGGAAGTTTCTCTGGGTACACATAGGTTTCAAACTCACTAATCAAGTTCGGGCAATCTCTATGGATTTTCAACCTACCTTGTTTTAAAAGGTCTCTAATTCGTTTAATCCCACTTTCAATAGAATCTTTATTTTTTACAACCTCTACTACCGCTATACCTTTAGCATTAAGCACACTGATAGCACTTGGGCTTTCTGGGTCTGGGTATACTCGATTGAAATTGCACGACAGTACATACTCTCCGACCTGTTCCTCTGTGCGTTGTGTCTTGTACCACTCACCTACAACATAGTAGTTCTCATCTCTATCCCTCTTGATATGAATTACTGCTGTAGGGTTAGTGAAACCAAAATCTATACCAGCGAATGATTCTACAAAATCTACTTGTGGCAATTCACTGAATAAGTGGCGTTCACGGCTAAACTCTTTGTACACCAATCCTTCCTGCTTTCTAAAATCAGCTAGGTATTCTTGAGCAAAGGTATCTTCTGGTTTAGTGTTTTTCTCTCTCTCTATTTCGTCGACGGGTATATTCGGATTATCGTAAGTAGTAAAGTGAAACGCTTCATAGTTAGAGTCCTTGCTTGGTAAGTTATATAAATCATAAAAGTGGTTAAACCCTTTTGGAGTAGATATGAACATCGCTGAACCCCTACGGTCTACGAGAGTAGGTGAAAGCACCTCATTCCACCCTACCCAGAAATTACGCATACTCGCTACCTCATCAAGAATAATTAAATCAAATGATTGTCCTCTAAGTGTTTCTACTGCCTCCCACCCTTTTAAAAATATAAAAGACGAACCACCGTTTTTGTCCATTACTTCTAGCTCAAGCCTAGACTCGTTTGCCTTCTTAGTAATTGTTCTTAGCTCACGCTTCAACATATCCCACATGATGTCTCTCGCTTGCTGAATGGTAGGGGCTATATATGCAATACGAGATGGCCTAGAAAGGGCAACACCTTTTATTTCCTCTGAAGCAAGTACAGATTTACCAAATCGCCTTCCCGCATTTACTACACGGAATCGCGCTCTACTCGCTGCTATTATTTTCTGTGCTTTGTGTAATATCATTCTTATCCGCTATTTCTTTAGCAAGAGTAATAATGGGGTGGCCTGCTGTTGTTATGTCTAATTGCTTAGCCAAACGTAAAATAGAATCTATGTAAATAGCCATAGCTTTCATATCCCCCTCCTTAGCCTTTTTTACTAAAACGTCAAGCACTTCAGGAGAAGCGTCTTTCGCTGTGTTAAGCACTACTTCCAATATTTTCTTCTTATTATCTTCTTTAGAAAGTTGATAGTAATACTGCTTAATATCTAGGTTGTGTTTTTGACAGAATTCTTCAACACTGTCAACACGAGCGTGTTTTGGTGTTGCTTGTCTTTTTATAGCTTCTTCTAACCAGTCCATGTTAATTAGATAAGCTCTATGCTTGATTTAAACTCTTTTGCCTGTGCGTCTGTGAGCAGTATTGCTTGGGACGGATTTATTACATTCCCTTCAAGAATAAACGTGCGGACAACCTTGTATTTATTATAGTAGTTTTCTGTTGGAGAACCTATGTTTTCCTTGATAGGTGTAGGGGTTTTTTTCATAGTGTTTATATTTAGATTTATAACTTTTTCCAGCAATGAATTGAGGCGTTCCAAGCAGAAATTCCTTGTTGGTCGTAAATAACTTTAGCCATTATAACATTTCCCTCAAGGGTGTATATATCAATACCCAGTTCTTTTGATTTCTTTTCCCATGTCTTTAAATTTACTTGAAACAGTCCTACGTCGTTCGTCCTGCTTCTAATCACGTCGCCATTCGCTGTAAATTGACGTATACCGCTTTCACAGCGAGCTATTGATACAAACGGCTCAGATTGACCAAACGCCTCTAGAATCAAATCCTGTGGCGTTTTAACGATAGGTGCGGTTGGGGCTTGTGCGATTGCTACTTGTGCAAATAAACCTAGGGCTAATAAAAATTTCAACCATTAAACTTAGTTTTTAAAAAATTCTCATTTTCCAGTTAAAGCGACGAGCGATGACCAGAACGTTGCAAACTTATCACCAGTCTTAGGCAAGGTATTTATTATATCACAAAGTATGTTTGCAAATGTTTACAAACAATGGACAATCCACAGGTAGTTATCCACAAAAACAATTTGTCCTCTGGGTATGTTCATGTCATTATTTCTATATGGAAAAAAGCTTTCACAATTACCAATTAACATGTCCTAGCGAGTTCCGAAAGCTCTCGTTGGGACTTTTTAGTTGATAATCCTATGTCCAGAAGAATGTTCAGTACCCAAATAGTTGGAAGTGACGCTTTTCTTGAAATGCCAACGTCGTCAAGGGAGCTGTACTTTCAGCTTGGTATGGCGGCAGACGACGATGGTTTTGTTAACCCCCAAAGAATTATCCGAATGATTGGAGCGCAAGGCGATGATTTAAAAGTTCTCGTCGGTAAAAGATTTTTACTGCCATTTAAAAGCGGTGTCGTGGTAGTAAAACATTGGCTAATTCATAACTTAATTCGCGCCGATTTATACAAAGAAACTTTATACACGGAGGAGAAAAAAACGCTCGGTCTTAATGATAATGGAGCATATACCGAACTACGAAACGGTATTGCTGAATTAAATCGAGTAGAAGCTCCAAAATGGCTTAGAATAAGGAGAAAAGAGTTGCGTACCGCAAACGTACCGAAAACGGCTCTTAGGTTAGGTAAGGTTAGGTTAGGTAAGGATAGGTTAGTTAATACTATGTCTGCTGTCGCAGACCTAAGTTTTGATGAGTTCTGGGAACAGTATCCAAAAAAGGAACTTAAGAAGAAATCCAAAGAAATTTGGAAAAGAAAAGAGCTGTCTTCAAAGTTGGTAGTTATCTTGGAATTTATAAAACTAGCTACCGCAACCGAACGATGGCAAAAGGGTTTCATAAAAGCCCCCACTACGTTTCTTAACGGGGAGTGTTGGAATGACGATTTGAAAAGCTACGGCGAAATTAAAAAAGAAGGATTAGCAATAACAAAATATTAATATGGCATACGAAATACGAATACGAGGACACAAAGAGCCAGTCGTTGTAGAAAGTAACGCAGAGAAACTACGGTCGGATTGGGAAGAATATCAAATAAGCAAAACCGACAAAATCGTGGAGGTTGGAAGCTGGGTTGGTAGGTTGTCGTTAATCCAAGATTTTAAGAAAGCCGCCAGTTCTAGTTCAAACCAAGATTCGTCTTCATACGAGATTCACAGGGACTATGTCAAAGAAAGAAATAATATTTTGTCTTTGTCACCCAAAGAACGGTCAGAAAGAATGGGTTTTTTTAGAATGATTTATTGGGGGTTTACTAAGAAAAATAGTGAGGACGTGAAGACTAACAGTGGTGTCCCGATTGAGGAGTTAGCGCAAAAAATTCAATCAGACTTCTTCACTAAAAATCCACAAAGGACGATGTGTGACCCAGTTTTATTTAAACCAATTATTAATTCCACTAGGTCAGACAAAAGCACAATTTCTTTAGCTGAGAATATGATTACCCAAGATAGGTTTGCAGTAAAAAACTTCCAATGATTGACCCAGTGCAACTGTGCCATTACTGCGGGCATATGTTAGAAAAAGTTAGGCAACAAAAAGGCAGGTGGCCGTGGATATGCCGTAAGTGCCAGAAGAAACGAGCCAAAGAGCGATTAATTAAAAATAAAAATATATGAAAAAACCATTTTACACAGGCCCAATCGCATACTTTTTAGCAAAGAGAAAAAAGTATAATCCTATGAGATTCTTTCTTGGCGATTTTTACTACTCTAGCGACCCAATGAAAATGGATATAGACACAAAAGACATTCAATTCAACCCATTACAGATAAAGAATAAAAATATATGAAACAAGATAAACAAAAATGGTTGAGACTGGACGCAGATGATGGGTGGCAAGTAGTCATACCAGATTTTGACATTGAGCCTC
>JGI1221J11331_1000219_pt1 | contig 18414 bp, 16 predicted proteins | sample LakVidmifraction_4_FD_11331 | JGI IMG/M metagenome (IMG submission 11331) | reverse complement strand
ACTAAAAACTCCATTAAATATACAAAATTAATGTCATAATTTTCTTTTAGCAACATATAATGAAAAAAAATCTATACTTTTCATGTTTTATATACAAGGGATTTTGATGCTTGATAAAGTTTTCCATCTACTAACTGTAGAATATTCTCTTATGCTCGCTACGACGCGAGAGCATTTTCAAGCGGTAAAAGATATAAGAAATGATGTTATTGTTAACCACTATCCAGATGTTGAAGAAACTAAAAAATATATTTTTAACCAAGATGATGAGCAGTCTTTTATCTATCTTTTGCAACATAACGCAACACAAAAGTATGTTGGATCTGTAAGGATCTTTTTTGCCAATAAGCGTACATCTTCGGACAAAATACCTATGGAAAAAGATTTACATATTAAAGATATTGAACCCTTGACACAAAACCTACCTATTTGTGAAGTATCGCGTTTTGCTTTAACGAATAATCAGATCAAGCATGATCACTTTTCCGAACTACAACTAAGGACCTATCTTTCGTTAACTCTCATGTGTGCAACAAGAATCAACTTTCTTCTTTATCATTATGCTAAAATGTTTGCCGTTATAGAACGTTCATTGCAGCATATTTTAAAAAGACAAAGTGTTGCCTTTACCTCAATAGGCGATGCCATAGATTTTCATGGCATGAGATTTCCATTTGTCATAAACAAAAAAGATTTATCAATTGCCATAGAGAAAACAGAAGGAAGCATGGGAAAACTCACAAAATACTACCTCAAAGAACTTTGTAAAAACCCAAAAACATTTTGGCAATTTATAGACAACAACCCTTACCTCGAACGTTCAGACATTCACCTTGATCGAATTTGTCAAATCTTTAAAGAGCATGGAGATGATGTCAGTATGAAATTTTTACTAGAAATGAATGATCTTAGTATAAAAGCTTAATTCTTTACTCTGTATATCACTGCATACATCAAGGGTACATAGTAGAGATTTAACACAGTTCCCCAAGCAATACCAAAACCCAGTGAGATAGCCATAGGTTGAAGTATCAGGGCCTGCCCGGAAGCAAAGAACATCAAAGATGATAATCCCAATACTGTTGTAACCGAGGTAAGTACGATGGGCCGTAGTCTCATACCTGCTTTTTCCTGCATTTCTTCATAACTCTGACTACCTTTGATAAAGTCAAGCATGATAAGTCCATCATTGACTACGACACCGGCGAGCCCTATGACGCCCATCATACCCGGCATCGTCAGATGAATACCCATGAGTTTGGTTCCAAGTAAAGCACCAAAAAGAGAAAGTGGTATGACTGTAAGTATGATAAGTGGCAACACTAAAGAATTAAACATCCAAACAAGTGTGATAAAGATGAGGAAAACCGCGATGAGCAACGCTTGTCCCATCTCTTTTTTAAGCTTTGTATTTTCTTTCTCTTCGCCTTTAATAATAATGTTGACCCCTTCATTTTTTATCTCATTTAAAAGTGGTTTCAATTGTTGCATCACCTCAACAGTAGTGATAATCTTCTTCTCTACTCTTGCAAAAAGTGAACGTACCTTTTCACCATCTTCTTTAAATATCTTGACAAAACTCTTTTGATAGTTAAAATCACATATATCTGAAAGTCGTACCACTTTCTGTCCATCCGGTGTTGTGAGTTTAAAGGCCCCTATCGCAGATGCATCTTCTTTATATACATCTTCAATCTTCACTCTCACTAAGCCTTTTTCATTGAACATTTTTGCATACTCTGCCTTAAGAAAAGCACCTTTCAATACAGAAGTGACATACCCTTCACTAAAGCCTAACTGTTGCCCATACTCGTTGACACGCAACTTAAGTTCCCGTTCTCCTTCATTGGCATTATCGGCTATATCTTCTACTCCTTTGATACCAGCAAGCTTCTCTTCCACTTTTTTCATGGCAGCTAACATTTTTTCTTTATTAGGATGTTCAAAACCTATCTCTACATCATTACCCACAATACCTGCTTGTTGTACATAGACATTAAATTCTTCATAGAGTTTTTTACCATGGACTTCTTGTTTTTTAAATTTTTCAACAATGCCTTCTTGTATCTCTTTAGCAATCTCTTGGGAAAGTCTGGTTCTGATCATGTCACTATCATCATACTCCAGTGAAAAGACCGGGTTGATATACTTGTCAAAGAAATTTTCCGGTGCTTTTTCATGGAGGTTAATAAAGATTTGGAACAGGTTTTCCCCCGTCTCAAAACTTTGATCTTTGTTAAATTTGAACCCAATCACTGAAGTCACAGAGTCCATCTCTTCTCTGTCCAGTATCTCCAGCAACGCTTCCTCTATTTGCGTCACATATGTTTCTGTATCACTCAAGTCATTGTTAATGTCTATCTTTCCATTCATATATACCTGTTGTGCATCAAACTCAGGGAAAAGCTGAAACTTCGTGATTTTTAGCATACCCATAGTAGCCAAAATGATCAGTGTCAAAATGATTGCAAGGGAACGTTTTTTATGGTATAAAAGTTTTCCAAGGAAACCTTTATACCATTTTATCCAGCCTTTCCAAAAGCTTTTATCATGTTTCTCTTTTTTAAAAGTACCCATAGAAAAAAACTCTTTTGCGTGCAGTGGTAAAAAATAAAATGCTTCAAACAAAGAAGAGAGAAGCAGGACCGATATCATCACAGGTAAAACCTGCATAAACATCCCCATTTTACCACTCATCATCAGTAGTGGTAAAAATGCAAATACCGTAGTCAATGTTGCAGTAAGTATCGCGGGGAACATCTCTATGGCACCCTCTATAGCAGCATCTCTTGGTGTCTTACCCATCTCCATATGTCTATAGATATTTTCTGCAACCACAATGGCTTCATCTACCAGCATACCTAGGGCGATGAGTGCTCCAAGTAAAGTCAGCATATTTAAACTGTACCCTATCATCTCCATGAACACGAGCGTAATAAAAAAACTGGCAGGTATCCCTATGCCAACCACCCCTGCAATCCGCATATTGACAGATAAGAAGAGTGCCAAAAAGACCAAAATAAGTCCAAATAAAATGTTAGAGGAGACAAGATTCAAACGGTTCTTGATCCATATCGACGTGTCTGTGTAGGCTTCAAATCTGACATTCTCATATTTCTCATTAAACTCTGCAAGTATTTTACGTACCTCTTTACTCAAAGCAATGGCATTACCCTCTTTACTTTTATTGATATTTAAAGAGATATTCTGTTTACCATTAAAGTGCGATATTTGCACCGGGTCGCCCAAACCATAATGAACCTCAGCCACATCTGCCAGACGAAAATATTTCCCACCCACACCGAGCAAGGTTTCCCCTAATGCTTTTGCATTCTTTTCCCCATTGATAGTAGAGATATAAAGGTGTTCACCTTGACCATCAAGTGTACCTGCAGGGAAAATACTTGAAATACTTGATATCGCTTTATAGACTAAAGATTTATCCAAATCATAAGCATCTAACTTTTTTTGGTCTAACGTAATGAGTACTTCTTCATCTGTATCTCCACGTATCTCTATACTGCTAAGGTCATTGATGAGTGCCAGTTTACTTTTAAGATCATCCGCTGCATCGATAAGTGATTTTTTATCTACATCTCCTGAGACTGCCACAAGCAAAAGCGGATATTCATGCACAACAATACGTGCAATAGGTTCATCCATATCGGAAGGAAGATCACGTCTTGTTTTTGAGATAATATCTTTCACATCAGAAAGTACCAACTGTGTATCACTACCAGGTTTGATATCTGCATTAATACTAAAACTTCCGTTTTGGATACTCGTATAAAGCATATCTATATCTGAGAGGCTTTTAAGTTCATCTTCTATGCTTGTAACAACCATCTTATCCAGTACATCTGCACTTGTACCCACATATCCGCCTTGCACAGATATCATATCGAGTGTAGAAGGAGGAAATATCTCTTTGGCAATGTTCTGATATGCAAAAACAGAGAGTGCCAACACAAAGATCATCAAAATATGGTTGATAATAGGTTTATCTACTGCAAAACGAATAAAACTACGTATCATTATTTTGTATTTTCATAGTTAGTTTTCCTGTATAGTAAAAATGGTATCTGTCACTCTATTTTTAAATCTTAATGCCTCTACACTTTGCACAAGCATTACTTTTTCTGCTTTCAGTGCCGAGACTTCTCGTTTAATTTTATTGACTACTTTACTCTCATAATAAATTTGACTACTTAAATATATTTTAATCGTTGCCAAAATCAATACAATAGATACAGACATCAATATAACCATTACCATACCAAAAGTGATGCCATTAGGATTAGATTTTTTCTTCTTACTTGCCATTATTATTGTCTTTTGTAAATCTGAAACTTCTAAGTTTTGCAGACCTGCTTCGAGGGTTGACTTTGAGTTCCTCTTTGGTTGCTGTCACAGGCTTAGATGAAAGTGCTTTACCTAAAGCATTGTTTTTACCGCAAGTACAACGCATTGCCTGAGGGTCACAGATACAAGACTTTGCCCATTTCCTGAAACGGTTCTTTACCAAACGGTCCTCCAAAGAGTGAAATGAGATAAGAGAAACGACTTCACCTTTCACATGCTTTTGTTCCAAAGCATCAAGTAATCCTTCTATTTCACCCAGTTCATTGTTTACTTCTATTCGGATGGCTTGAAACATTAAAGTAGCAGGGTGTATCTTGCCTCCTGAGGGAATAACTGTTTTAGCAATCTCACTTAACTCTTTGGCTGATTCGATGGGGGCATGTACTCTGGCTTCAACTACGGCAGATGCTAATTTCTTGAATAAACGTACTTCGCCATAGGTATCAAAAATATATTCCAGTTTTTCTTTAGGGTACTCATTCACCACTTCATAAGCAGAGAATTTCGATGATGCATCCATACGCATATCCAGTGTTTCAGAAGTAAAAGAAAAACCTCTGTCTTTTTTATCTAACTGCAGAGATGAAACACCAAAGTCTGCCAGCACTGCTACAATTGGACTTTCTTTTAAAGTAGGAAAGACTGTCGCAAAAGTACCTTTGTAAAGTGTACAGCGTCCTTCATACGGCTTTAAGCGTTCTTTGGAAAAGGTCAAAGCTTCATCGTCTCTGTCTATACCTATATGTTTCAGCCCTTCATATCTGGCTAACATTTCAAAACTATGCCCTGCATATCCAAGTGTACAGTCAACAAAGTAGCCTTCACCAACATCTTTAAAGCTTTCAAGTACTTCAGCTAAAAGTACAGATATATGAGGTGTTTTCACTTGTTTCCTTCATTGCATAATAGTTTGAATTATTTTAATGATATAATACCGAAATATTCCTAACTAAAGGTTACCCAAATGCTAGACAAACACCTCATCGAAGACATTAAACGTGTTTCACTCTCTTTGTTTAACAAAAACTTCTTTGGTGTGTATCATGGGTCCATTTCAGCAAGAATAAGCAGCAGCGTATTTATCATCAATTCTAAAGATACGATCTTGAATGAAGTCACAGAAGAATCACTCGTAAGACTTGATTGTCATAAAAGAGACTATCGCTGGAGTATGGCAAACTCAGATGTACATATACATGAACATATCTACGAAACCATCCCTAATGCAAAATATGTCTGCTATACCATGCCTCCCTATGCAACGGCATACTCACTCAAACATGGTAAAGTCGCTCCACAAGACTACTTTGGGAAAAAAATCCTAGGGGAAATTATCGTGTACGATCCCAAAAATATAGATGACTGGCTGGAACGTGCACCTTACGAGATACCACAGTTTTTTCAAAAACATGACACGCACCTGCTCCTTATCAAAGGTTTTGGTCTCATTTCTTATGACAGAGACATTACAGAAATGGCAAAAAAGATCTCTATTTTAGAGAATTCATGTAGATTATTGGCTTTATCTGCGAATCTTTAGCATACGAATCTGATCATAGTGGTTATCCTGTGTCAACACTTCTGTAAAGCATACTTTTGTTATACTCTTCCAAATATAACCTAACACAGGATAACTGATATGAATCAGACGCAGAAAAGATTAAGTATCATTAACTATGCCATTTCCATCACTGATGTTGAGACCATACAACTTCAGGTTTTAAAGCTATCCCTACTTAGAACAGATATAAAAATACAAGAAATAATTACTGCAATTGAGTCAGAGAACTATGCCCAGGCACAAGGTCTTATCACACAATATATAGAAACACCAACAGACAACATCATCCAAAGAACTTCTCAAAAAGAAAAACCTATGATCAACGAAGCAGAGCAGGCGATCATAGACGAGTTCGATCTTTTTATCACGTCAAGTTCACAAGAGAAACTGCAAGAGATCGATATAAATGATTTTCTTTTTGATGAACTTCCTGTAAATACAAAAGAAGAAACAAAAAAAGCAGACCCTAGTGATTTTGAAGCCCTGTTAAATATTGACATAGATGAAGTACTTCCTGACAACATTGCATTAGATGTTGCAGATACTTCAAAAGATACATTCTTTGAGTCTTCAGAAGGGAATCAGACCATTGACACCAGCAACATACCAAAAGATACTTTTTTTGATACCGAAGAAACGATAAAAGAAGAACCTATAAAAGAAGAACCTATTGCAGAAGAGATACCAAAAGAAAAAAAGCTTACAGAAGAAACTGAAATAATCATAAAAAAAGACAAGATTCACAAAGACACTCTTTTAAAAGAACTGAAACCTGCTACAAAAGTTCAAGAAGAAACGCATCTATTACAGTATAAATCCATCCCTTACATCGCACAAAAACTTATCAGTATGAAAAAGCAATATCCGCTTTTAGAACAAACATATGAGAAGTTTGATTCAGTTGAAACCCTGTTAAGCAAGATAAGTCAGGAAGGGTATACTGAAGAAGAGTTAGAGGAGACAATCACCTATATCAAAAAACTTACAGAGGAAGCCAAAGAGACTGAAGCATCACAATTATTACTTGTCTGTGCTGCTACAGAGTCAAAATTTGCACAATTTATGTTAGCTAGAGAACTTTATAAAGGCGTTTTATTAACAAAAAATATACCTGAAGCATTTACGCATATGTACAGTTTGGCTATGGAAGACTATCCGGAAGCACTCTGTGATTTAGCTCAATTTTATGAGCATGGCATTGGTAGCAGCAAAAACAAAAAGAAGGCAAAACAATTTTATAAAGAAGCCATGGAATTCGGCATCAAAAGAGCAGAAAAACATTATGCTCGCTTAAAAAAATAAAATTCTGAATTCTTTAAAAAGTAAATTTATTTCAATAACCGTTTTATACCTTCATACGCAACCTCTATCATCTTATCTATTTCATCATAAGTGATAATATACGGAGGCATAAAATAGATCACATGGCCCAGTGGTCTAAGTAACACACCCTGTGTTAAAGCATACTCATAAATCTTTAGTCCTATACGTTCACTAGCCGGATACCCCTCGAGTTCTATCGCGGTGACCATACCCTGCTGTCTTATCTCTTTGACATTAGCTAAAACAGAAAACTTTTCCAGCCTCTCTTTTATGTAACTACTCTTCTTTTCATTCTCACCAATAATATCATTTTGTTCAAATATCTCCAACGTTGCCAATGCCGCAGCACATGCCAAAGGATTTCCTGTATAACTATGAGAATGCAAGAAAGCTTTATATTCATTATAGTCACAATAAAAAGCGTTATAAACATCATTGCTTGTCATAACGACAGAAAGTGCTAAATACCCACCCGTTAAGCCTTTGGAAAGTGTCATAAAATCAGGAGATATATCTGCATACTCACAAGCAAACATTTTCCCTGTACGACCAAATCCTGTCATGATTTCATCTGCGATGAGATGCACATCATATTTTTTAGTCAAGACTCTAGCACCCGAAAGATAAGTCGGATGATACATATGCATTCCTCCTGCTCCCTGAATAAGAGGTTCAATGATAAAGGCTGCTATCACATCTGCTTTGTCTTTCAAAATTTCTTCTAAAGAAGCCAATGCTTCATTTGCAGCAGTAATGCTTTGATCCTTCGGTACCGGTGCTTGCATGTTGGCTATGAGGAGCGGTTCATATGTTTCTTTATAAAGCCCGACATCCCCTACACTCAATGCTCCTATCGTCTCCCCATGGTAAGAATTTGACAATGAGAGGAAAAGAGGTTTACGCTTTCCGCAATTGAGATGATAATGATAACTCATTTTCAGTGCTGCTTCCACAGCAGAAGAACCGTTGTCAACATAAAAAACTTTTGCCAAATCTTTAGGCGTAATGTTTACAAGTTTATGTGCAAGTTCTATGGCAGGCTCATGAGTAAATCCTGCCAAAAGTACATGTTCAAGTGTATCAAGCTGTGCTTTAATTTTGTTGTTGATACTTTCATTGGCATGGCCAAAAATATTTACCCACCAAGAGCTGACTGCATCGATATACGCATTGCCTTCAAAATCATAAAGATACATACCTTTGCCTGACTTAATCGGGACAAGCGGTAATGTTTCATGATCTTTCATTTGTGTACATGGATGCCATATCACTTCCAAGTCTCGCTGCATCATTTTCGTATTTTTATTAGACATACTATTTTCAAACTCCAATTCATTTGCGATAAGCTTATTTTAGGTAGAATTGTACAAATTTTTATATTGAAGGTAGATGAAATATGATTAGTTGGATGCAAAAACACAATAAATATCTGGTATGGACAATCTGGATAGCAACCGTCGCATTTATTGGTGCCGGTTTTGTAGGTTGGGGAAGTTATAGTTTTGGTTCAAAAGCAGGAAATGTCGCTAAAATAGGTGATATTGAGATAAAACAAACAAAACTCAACATGGTTTACAGCAGTATATATAACCAATACAATGAAGCTATGCAAGGTAAACTTGATGATAAAAAAGCAAAAGAGATGGGACTTATAAAACAGGCATTCGCACGATTGGCAACACAGGCCAAAATTCTAAATTTCGCAAAAGAACTGGGTATCGTTGTTTCAGATACTGAAGTAGCACAAAAGTTACAAGAGATTCGATCATTCCAAAAAGATGGTATTTTCAATAAAGAAATTTATGACGCTTACCTTAACAGTCAAAGACTTAGAGCAAATGTATTTGAGGAGACACTAAGAGAAGAGATTACCATTCAAAAGACATTGTCCCTACTTACTGTTGACCCTTTGCCACTTGAAGAAGAAGCCATTGCGGCAGCCATGAATGTCAGTGACAAATTGGCTTATAAAGTATTGACCAACAATGATTTGAATTTCGTCATAGATGAAGCAAAAGTAAAAGCCTACTGGGAGATGCAAAAAGAGAACTTTTTAACACCTCAAATGTATGAACTTTCTATCGTTTGGACAGAAAGTAAAGAGACGGCTGTGACTGAAGATGAAGTCAAAGCGTATTATGAAACAAATAGTTTCAACTATACAGATGGAACAGGGAAACAACTACCTTTTGAAGAAGCTAAAGTATTGGCAACAAAAGATTTAAAACTTAAGAAAACAAAAAAACCAGCACAAAAAGCGTATATTGCATTTAAAAAAGGTAATACTGGGAACAGTGAAAAGCTTACACTCCCCGTAGGTGATCTTAAACTTACAGATGAAGTTTGGAATGAGCTTAAAGAAAAATCTGTAGGAGATATACTCAAACCTAAAGTAGTTTCAGATACCTATGCAACAGTAAAAATAGAAAATATTGTGTTGCCAAAGGTAAAAACATACGAAGCAGCAAAAGAACAAGTGACTGCGCTTTATGCCAACCAAGCTAAAAAACAAGCACTTTTGACATTGGCAGAGTCAACACTTAAGAACTTTGATCAAAGCGATGCAATCGTCTCAGATTTTGTAAGAATAGAAGAAAATGTCAACCTGAAACTGTTAAATAATCAAGAAAGTTTACAATTTTTACAAAAACTCTTTACATCATCAAAAGAAAAAGGTATCATAGGTGTATTCGATAAAGTTATAGTTTATAATATCTTGGAACAAAAACTTTTACCGATGGATGCAAATCAGACAGATTTTGTAAAACAAACTGTCAATCAACTAAAGCAAAGTACATTTGAGTCAAACTTGATTAAAATGTTAGATAAAAAATATCCAACAGAAGTTTATATGGGAGGACTGACAAATTGAGTGACACAATTTTAGCTATTGATATCGGTTCCACTAAAATATGCGCTATCATCGCTGAAATAAATGATTCTCAAGTCACCATACAAGGGCATGGCATCTCTAAATCCCAAGGGGTTAAGAAAGGTGCTATAACCAACATAGAACTTGCTACAAAATCTATCAAAAAAGCTATCAATGATGCTAAACGTATCGCAGGAAGTAACATTACTACTGCAACTGTTTCTATCTCTAATGCATATGCAAAAAGTCTCAACTCAACTGGTATTGTCAACATACCACATAAAGATATTTCAATTAAAGAAATCAATCGTGTGATGCAAACTGCACTTTACAATGCAAACGTACCTAATGAATATGATGTAATCCATGTATTGCCATACAACTTTAGAGTAGACGATCAAGACTTTATAGAAGATCCGTTTGGTATGAATGCAAGTCGTATGGAAGTAGATGTCAACATCATCATGACACAAAAATCAAATCTTGCAAATCTTAAAAAAGCTGTTCGTTCTGCAGGCGTAGAGATAGATGGTATTGTACTAAGCGGCTATGCTTCAGCTATAGCTACTATGGATGAAGATGAAAAAGAACTTGGAGTTGCTGTCATTGACTTGGGTGGTCAAACAAGTAACCTTGTCATCCATACCGGTAATTCCATCAGATATAATGACTTCTTAGGTGTAGGTTCAAACCACATCACGAATGACCTTTCAATGGCATTGCATACTCCGCTACAAATAGCAGAAAATGTTAAAGTGCGTCACGGAAATCTTATCGAGAGTTCAAATGAAATCATAGAACTCCCGATCATAGGAGATGAAGAGAGTCGTAATGGTGTCTCTTTGGAAGTCGTTCACTCTGTCATTTTTTCACGTGTAGAAGAGGCACTTATGATTTTAGCTAAGTCACTGGAAAAATCTGCATTAAAAGAACAGATAGGTGCAGGTCTTATCCTTACTGGAGGAATGACAAAACTTAAAGGTATCAGAGAATTAGCACAAGCTATCTTCTCTGGTATGCCTGTAAGAGTAGGTTACCCAGATAAGGTCAATGGTCTTTTTGAGGAACTAAGGGATCCCGCATTCTCAACGGTAGTGGGGTTACTACTTTATAAGGCCGGTGGTCATACCCAATATGAGATAGATTTCCAACAAGAGTTATTACACTCAAAAGCAGACTTTGAAGATAACTTACGTGATATCAAAATAGGTCATACGGCCAATCATGATGAAGATTCGCAGTCGCATAAAAGCCGTAAAGATGAAAAAGAAAATCAGGAAGAAAATCAGGAAGAGTCAAGCATAACATTTGACAATTTACCGGATTTAGGTCATGAAAATAAAAATCCATTTAAAAAACTAGCCAATTGGGCAAGGCAGCTTTTTTAATAGAATTTTTAAACACATCAAATAAAGGGGAAAGTATGGAAGAGTTTGAAATAGACATCATCGAGACAAAATGTCATGCAAGTGGAGCGAAAATCAAAGCTATCGGTGTCGGTGGCGGTGGTGGAAACATGATCAATCACATGATAAATGAGGGGATCAACAGTATTGATCTTATCGTCGCAAATACGGATGCGCAAGCACTTGCCAGTTCTTTAGCACCATTTAAAATGCAACTGGGATTAAATGCAACAAGAGGTTTGGGTGCAGGTATGGTTCCAGATAAAGGAAGAGAAGCTGCTCTAGAAAGTTTTGAAGACATCAAAAAGATTCTGGAAGGTGCGGACATTGTCTTTATCTCTGCAGGTCTTGGTGGAGGTACGGGTACGGGTGCTGCACCTATTATCGCACAAGCAGCAAAAGAAGTAGGTGCCTTGACTGTTTCTATCGTAACAAGCCCTTTTAAATTTGAGGGAAGAAAAAGAACAAAACTTGCAAAAGAGGGATTAGAAGAACTTAAAAGAGAGAGTGATTCTATCATCGTTGTACCTAATGAGAAACTTCTTTCAATCGTTGAGAAAAACCTTGGCATCAAAGAGAGCTTTAGAATGGTAGATGATATTCTTGCTCAAGCCGTTGGTGGGATTTCAAAAGTCATTCTTTCACATGGAGAAAATGACATTAACCTTGACTTTGCCGATGTTAAAACCGTTATGAGTCATAGGGGACTTGCGCTTATGGGTGCTGGTTATAGTACAGGTAAGAATGCCGCATATGATGCAGCAAAAGCCGCTATAGAGTCACCATTACTTGACAATATCTCTATCGATGGTGCGATGGGTGTGCTTGTACACTTTGACATCCATCCTGATTATCCTATTATGGAAATCGGTGAAGCGATGAATATCGTTGAAGAGAGTGCAGATGAAGATGCAGCTGTTATCTTTGGAACAACTACAAATCCGAATATGGCTATTGATGAAGTGAGAATTACTATTGTTGCCACTGGGTTTGAAGACAAAAATACTGTTGATGAACCAGCAGCAAAGAAACAAGAGACACTTTTAAGTGCAAATGCTTGTAATATCAATACCCTTCGATCTGCAAATAGAATGGTTGTAGGTGGTTACAATGGTGAAAATGAAGATATTTTGGATGTACCAACTTTTTTAAGAAAGCAAATGGATTAAAAAGTAGATAGACCAAACAACCTCTTTTTGTGATTTTAAAACAGAGAACCTCTTCCTTCTCTGTTTCCTCCTCCCTACACCTTTTTTCTTTACTATTAATCATAGTTTGCTATGATTACCCAAATAATTATTATGGATACTACATGAAACATTTAAAAAAACTTTCAACGATTGCAACTGCTACTGGTCTTGGTGCTCTTTTGGCTACCGGTGTTACAGGTTGCATAAGTGATAACCAACAACAGCAAGAAAAGACTAAAGCACAAAATGCATTTGTCATTATAGAAGAGACTGCCCCAGGCAAATACCAGATAAAAGATGAGTTTCCTGCAGATGAAACGCGCATTGTACTTAAGCGGCTTGATGGTACAGAGAGAATATTGACAAAGCCTGAAATGGATGCTCTTGTCGCAGAAGAAGCAGCTAAAATTGACAATGGTACATCTAATCTTACCAAAGAACAAAACCCTCAAATGTCACAACATGGCGGCATGGGTTTAGGTGAAGTTCTACTATCGAGTATCGCAGGAGCGATGATCGGGTCTTGGATAGGATCTAAACTTTTTGCTAACCAAAACTTTCAAAATAACAGAAAAGCAGGTTATAAATCTCCTTCTACCTACTCAAAAAGTCAAAAAAGTTTTAACAGCCCTAAAAAAAGTAGCAGTAGGAAAAGAAGTGGATTTTTTGGAAATAGATTATCTTCAAGCCGTTCTGGTGGCTTCTTTGGTGGCTAAGTGATGTTAAACCTACAAAAAACCACGCCATTAGATACAGAGTATCTAGAATCACTTGGCTTTGTTTGGCACACAGACAGAGATGATACAAGTTATATCTCCGATGAGCTGGTTGTCATCTCGAAACATGAGGCTGAAGCATATTATAAAGCGACTAATGAACTTTACGACATGGTTGTAGAAGCGGCTGAACATGTCGTAGAGAACAACCTCTTCCATGAGATAGGCATACCATTCAACCTTATAGAAATCATCAAAGAGTCATGGGAAAATGATATACACTGGCATCTTTATGGACGTTTTGATCTAGCCGGTGGAGTGGATGGAAAACCCATCAAACTTTTAGAATTTAATGCAGATACCCCCACCGCCCTATTTGAAACTGCCATTATACAATGGGCTATGCTCAAGAAAAATGGTCTTGAAGAAGAGAGTCAATTTAATACTCTTTATGAATCACTGGTCAATAACTTTAAACGTTTGGTGACATTGGAAGAAGATGTTTCTGATTTTGAAGAACGTTATGATGGATGGAGTTTTCTATTTAGCTCTGTCAAAGGGAACTCTGAAGAAGAAAATACGGTGAGACTACTTCAACACATTGCTACAGAAGCAGGATATAAAACTGAGTTTGCCTACATAGATGACATAGAGTTTTCACAAGAAGATGGCATCCTTTATGACAATAAGCATTATGAACTTTGGTTTAAACTCATCCCTTGGGAAGACATCGCTCTGGAAGAATCCGACTTGACTATGCTTCTTACAAATATCATCAAAAACCAAAAGGCCCTCATCTTTAACCCGGCCTATACTCTTCTTTTTCAGAGTAAAGGTTTACTTAAAATCCTGTGGGATCTATATCCGAATCACCCTCTTCTCCTTGAAAGCTCTTTTGAACCATTGAAAAGGGAAAAACAGGTAAAAAAACCTGTCTTTGGCAGAGAAGGCGGGAGTGTAAGTATCTTGGATGAAGAAGCAAATACTGTAGAGTGCGTAGAAGGTGATTATGACAATCACAAGATGGTCTACCAAGCCTATACAGAACTACCAACAGATACACAAGATCAATGCTACCAAGCCGGTGTATTCTATGTCTATGAAGCTTGTGGACTTGGTTTTAGAAAAGGTGGAAAAATACTGGACAATGGCTCTAAATTCGTTGGCCATATTGTTAAGGGATAAGTAATTATACATCTCATCCCTATTCAACCCGGTTGGATATACTTATAAAACAACCTTCCTAAAATCCCTCTGGAAAACCTTATAAATTATATATTTTATAAGGTTTTCCAAACTAAACATTTTATCTGTTATTGCCAGAAATTAACAAATAACAGAATACTTTGTCCATATAATGGTTATTTTCAGGCTGAAAGGACATGGGAAACTATTGTAATAGCAACATAAAACACTGTAAAAATATACAAATTTAATCTCTTTCATGAATAACAAGATATTTTTGATATACTTTTAATACTAACATATCGTAATAAAAGGACATTATGTTCTTTTATTAAATAGTTAGTGGGATATAAAAAAATTAAATGCAAGATAATAAAAACAATTTAGCCTCAACCTTGAAGGACATTTTATCTTCTATATCGGATGACTACTATATTGATTTATATTTGCTAAACTACAAACACCCATCAGGAGTGAACCTTTCGAATATAAGAAAAAAGGGTCAGGTGAGCACTATAGCTTACCCTTTGTTTTTTAATTACTCTATTGAGCTAAGGGGGTCAAACGACAAGTATAAGTAATTTCCAAGTACACTCAAGGATGAAACTGTTAAACAAGAAAGAAAGCTCGCTTTCAAAGCAATTTTTACTTTAATCAAGGCAGAGGTAAATGTAAATGACTATTATTTCGTCGAAGTTGAGTTATGCGGTTCGAATGCCCGTATTAGCAAAATACCTGGGGTTACTTGCTTTTATGCTGGTTTTACTGACGCTTGTGCCTCTGGGCGCCGCAGTGATTTTTCAGGATTACCATACTGCTTTACGCTACCTCGGTGTTATTGCCGTACTATTGATTTTCTGGGGTGTGTCACGATCCATTGCAGAGCCTAGGCAAATACAGACGAATGAGGCACTGACCATCGTTGCTCTGGCCTTTGTGTTTTCCCCGTTACTGATGACTTTTCCGTTTATGGGGAGTGGTTTAACTTTTTACAATGCATTATTTGAGGCGATCTCTGCTATCACCACGACAGGCCTGTCAGTGACCACAGATCTCGCAGACAAGCCACAGATATTTTTATTTTCCCGTTCATGGATGCAGTGGTACGGCGGTCTGGGGATCGTGGTGCTTTCTGTTGCAATATTGATGGGGAATCAGATTAGCAGTCGCAGCCTGAGTGCGCCTTTGGGAGGTGAAACGCTGATAACAACGACACGCACCCATGCGCGCCAGACGCTGATTATTTACGGTTCGCTGACCGTAACAGGCATTGTTGTGGTCTGGTTGATATCCGGTAATGGCATGATGGCCATAAACCATGTATTGGCCGCGGTATCAACAGGTGGATTTTCTTCATTTGATAATAGTCTTGCCGATATCGATAGCTGGTATAGCCGATTTGCTATTATTGGTATAAGTCTGTGCGGCGCATTACCGTTGACGCTTTATGCGGTTATCTTTTCAAAAAACTGGCGTACAGGAATTCATGACACGGAATTACTTGCGCTTGTGCTGGCGGTTGTTCTAGTGGCCCTTCTGTTGTTTCTTTCTTTGCATTTTCATTCAGGAATGAAGCTACAGGATGCAATTGGTCATGCATTTTTTCTTGCCATGTCTGCACAATCTACGACGGGTTTTGCGACGTTAGACCTAAACCAGATAGATGATAGCGCCAAACTGAGTATGATTATATCGATGCTAATCGGTGGTGGTGTAGGTTCGACAGCGGGTGGCATAAAATTATTACGTTTGCTGATTTTAGTACGTTTGATCCAGGTTGTACTACAACGTACGACAATGCCATCACAGGCGGTGCACTATCCCAAACTGGGTGGCAAAGTACTGGAAGATACAGAAATACAGCGGGTCTTTATCCTTATCATATTATTTATTTGTGTTATCATTATATCCTGGTTTGTTTTTTTGATGTATGGTTATGCGCCAATGAATGCATTGTTTGAAGTTGTTTCTGCAAGCGCTACGGTGGGTTTAAGTACCGGTATAACCGCAGCCGACATGCCGTTGTTACTAAAATTTGTTTTATGTCTGGACATGTTGCTTGGACGACTGGAAATTATTGCACTGCTCGTCGTATTGTATCTTCCAAACTGGATAGGTAAACGTAAGGAATTATCATGAAAGCTATACTTATTGGTGCAAGTCCCATCGCAATAAAGACTGCGAAATTTCTGTTAAGGCGTAATCATGAAGTGATTATCATTGAGAGCGATAAAGAAAAAATCGATAAGCTCAGTAATGAATTAGACTGTGGTTTTCTGCATGGTGATGGCAGTAAACCTTCTTTGCTGCGTGAAACTAATCCGGAAGAAGAGGATGTGCTCTACTGTCTTACCAGCTATGACCAGACAAACATCATTGCCAGCCTGATTGGGCGTTCGCTAGGATTTGCCAAAATTGTTACCAAGATTGAAGACCCGAGTTATGAACATATCTGCATCGAACTCGGGCTTGATGCGACTATTGTTCCGTCACGAACCATAGGTCGGCAGCTGGCCGATATGTTCGAAGGCCGTGATCCTTTTGAACTCTCTTCCGTGTTTCGTTACGATGCATCCACCTTTTCGTTTGTTGCACAGGAAAAACATGTCGGCGCAATAAGTGATTTTGGCTTACCCAAAGCCAGCCGCATAATGTGTATCTATCGAAATGAACAACTGATGATCCCTGAAGAGAACGAACAGATTGAGCTGGATGATGAAGTGATTATTATAACTCATCGGAAAAATCTTGAAGCATTGCATGAGAAACTGGATTTAGTCGTCAACGATAAACCAAATGATTCTGACGAATAACGGTACTTCGAAAGCTAAACGTTGTTAGATAGCAATATCTGCTAGTATTAAAAACAATTGTTCTCTGGCTCCTATTTTTGGAATCAATGAAAATAATAGCTCTAACAAGTACATACAGTCGGACTTCGTCGAGCTAGGACTCGCCTTAACCGCTGATGTGGAACGTTACGAACTTTTATTCCCTAAAAACCAAAACCTTATAAAATTACATATTTTATAAAGTTTTGAAAAGAAGCTATTTGGTTCTTAATTAAATTCCACAAAGAATAAGCACTATTACTTTTTACTTAAAAGTGTATCAAGCGTGCAAGTGTCAATACACTTTTTAACTGCATCCATGTTGCTATCATGTATTTTAACAGCTTCCTTAAAAGAGCAAAAGTCAGGAAGAAAAGAAACATCTATTATTCCTATGGAATAAAGAAACAAACATATACTGATAGAAATATAAAAAAGACTAAGAAGTGTTCCTGTGTATTTCATCATGAATTTTTCTGTCGCGCTAACATATAGTCTGCATTCATTAAGCTCATCACTAAACACATGTCGATAGACCTTCTGATGAATTAGTGCCCATGCACCCAAAGCCCCTATATAAGCAAATATTAAATACACCAAAAAATAACACACTTTCTCATTCAAAAGATAGGCAGTGGCGATATATACTACAAAGAATATGGAAGCGAATATAGATATTCATTTTTTAGCAGAAAATAAGTTTTTGGATTATCTAATTTTTTTCTCTGCTATGGAATATTTCTCTAAAAGTTCATTTATCAACTATTCACCCTTAATATTTTGTCTGTTAAATATTTATTTAAAGAACACTGCACACCTTTTCGCATTAAATTTTAAGCAAATAAACATAAATAAATTTCGAGATGTTTCAAAACCTTTGACCTCTATACACCTTATTGATAATACTGTTTAATTATTGTTAATCTATTATTGATACTATCCATCTATGATGAAATATGTTATGATAA
>JGI1221J11331_1000218_pt1 | contig 18469 bp, 9 predicted proteins | sample LakVidmifraction_4_FD_11331 | JGI IMG/M metagenome (IMG submission 11331) | reverse complement strand
GTAATAGGATCCATATGTTCTTTTGGTATTACTAATGCATGCCCTTCTTCTACTGGATTAATATCCAGAAAGACTAGGACTGTTTCATCTTCATAAATTTTTGTTGCAGGTAATTTGCCATTTATAATTTGGCAGAAAATACACTCGTTTGACATACTATAAAACCTAATTCTCTAAATTTTGATTTGAATAATAATTTATAATCTTCGTATTATATATTGCCACGGAAATTTAAACAAGTATTTTGTTGTATTTTTATGCAAGTCCTTGTTTTTTCTGGTTGGAGGCTCTTTTCGGCGGTGAACCATCGTCGCTACAGTTTAGTGTCAGTATTGCGAACACTGTACTGTAGCGGCGACCGTTGACCGTCGAAAAAACATTTTTCATGTTTATCACCCAAAAAGGCAAAACAACAAAAGTCATTCCCTAATTTTATCCGACTTTCAGGTTACTATGCAGTTTATGTTAAAAACAATGTTTTTCTGTTTTTTCTGGTTTGATATCTTTTTTTGTTGACAAAAAAGGTTTTTGAATGCATTATGCGCTTTTAATGAAGGAAAAGTGTTGTTGTTTAATGAATGAAAACATGTGAATTTTGCAAACAAACGACACGATGGAATTGCTCAGATTATTGAGAAAATGAGTTTAAGATAGTAATTTTTGCTTTAAATAATGTTTGGAGAATATTTGTGAATTATAATAAATGTGGTTTTTATAAATGGTCAGAAATTAAAGTTTTATTAAATGGCTTTGTTGTTGCCTTAATGTTTTTAAGTCCACTGTTGTTGCATGGGCAAGTTAATACAGTGTCAAAACCAGTTGGTTTAATAAGAATGGTTGTTCCTACAAATAGTGAAACAGTAGTGAGTGCACCATTTGACTTGTTACCGTCGGCAGATATAAATGATGTATTTGGTAATCAGCTGACTGGTTCAACAAATGAAATAGATTCCGATGTTATTCGTGTTTGGGATTCTTCATTGCTTCAGTATGTTAATGCTTATAAATTTGAAACAACAACTAACAATAGTGTTTGATTGTCAGAGTTTTCAGGTGCAACTACGTCTTCCTTGTCTTTTTATCCTGGAAATGGATTTTATATAGCGAACAGACAATTTGAGCCTCAAACAATTCTAATGTATGGGTATGTAGTCCTTGATGATGAATTTACTTTACCTGTTTATCCTGGATTAAATTTGTTAAGTTATCCTTATGCATCAAAAATAGAAGTTAATGCTACTACTTTTGCTGAAATAGGACAGGAACTTTATGAAATATCAGGAGTAACCAATAAAGAGTATATTTTGCAATCAAATTCTGGCACAGAAGCTTGGTTAGAAAATGATATTTATAATAATAATTATTTAAAATGGATTAACTCTATTGAAGAACTTTCAAGTTTAGAATTAAATATTGGTGAAGGCTTTTGGTATATGCAGCAGTGGACAAATGTTTTTTACTGGTCTGAATCAATACCTTACTACAATTATTTTCCTGTAAACACAAATCCACCTGTTGTTATAGGGATGAATCCTAATAATGAGAAAACGCAAATCACTTTAGAGATTGAAACCACCGGCGAGTATCAAGAAGAAATAGAAATATATTATCAAGATTTGACAATGTCACAAAGTTTCCATTCGCTTGGGTGGAATATAGGTGAAACAAAAATATTAACTCAGGGGGCAACTTTGGTTGAATGGACTGATGCAGGTTCATCAAATAGACCAAGTATTGACAATGTGTTTTCTCGTTACTATTTAGTTGGTAGAGGTGATATTGACAGTGATAATGATACCTTACCTGACTCCAGGGAAATTTATGTTTATGGTACAGCTGCGTTTGATTCTGATACAGACAATGATGGGCTGGATGATGGAGATGAAATTGCTCACAATTCAAACCCTGTTGTTAAAGATACAGATAGTGATGGAATAAGCGATGGATTAGAAGTTGATTATAACAATAGTCCCATTGTTTCAAATGCATATACACTTTTACCTTTCACAGAAAATTTTGAAACAAATACTGTTGCAATTGGCTCGCTTGATGATCAAAACAACTGGGAAGTCAATCCTTCAACAGGAGCAGTGGTTCAAACAAATATTGTTTATAAGGGAAAACAGTCAATGAAAATTCTCAGTCAGGACACGAATGTTGTGGTTCAGCACCTGTTCGCTTCTCCGACGTCTTCTGTAGTATGGCTCGACTTTCTGATTGATGCCACAGCAGCAGCTGTGCCAGCAGAGGTACAGAAATGTGCTGCCTTATTCGGGTTTAATAGTGATGGTTATGTATGGTTTTTAGATGGTGACAAATCTCCATCTGATTCTATATCTATTGTGACAAATGTTTCCCCGTTTGCAGAAGGTGAAAAAGTGCGTCTTTCTGTGAAATTGAATTATGAAACTCAGAAATGGCTTATTTGTATAAATGGCTTAATTGCTCAGGAGAATATTGGTTTTGCGACTTTTGTCAAACAATTTACAGCCTTAAAACTTTCAGGAGGAAAATGTCTGTTTGATGGCTTAACTATTGCTGAGCAGCAGCCTTCCGGACTAAGTCTTGACTATGATAATATGCCTGATGATTGGGAAATTGAAAATTTTGGTAATACAGATCAGGGTAATGATGATGATCATGATGGTGATGGACTATCTAACATTCAGGAGTATCTGCTCGGTCTTGATCCAACTTCCGTCGATACAGATCTGCCAAATCAAGATACAGATGGTGACGGCTATCTTGATGTAGGAGAAGCCATACAGGGGTTTGATCCGCAGGACGAGTTGTCATATCCTAAGTCAGAGTGGGCTCATCGTCTAAAACTGTCTATCAAGGAATATTTGCCAGGAGTTTCAAACAAGATTAGCAACATACCTGTTTCGATAATTCTGGATCGATATAAAGTTGACTATTCACAGTTTGCTCCCAATGGTCAAGATATTATCATTGACGACGCTTCTGGTAATGACCTTTGTTTTGAAATTTCTAGTTGGAGCAGTTATGGTTCATCTGTTATTTGGGTTTTACTCCCGGAAGTTGACCCTGAATCCAATCTAGACTATATATGGCTTCACTGGGGAAATAATTCCTATATAAATGAACAGAGTCCTACAGCTTTAAACCAAAACCATTATATAAATGCTCCAAGTTCTGTAGGTGTGTGGTCGAATGCCTATACTGGTGTCTGGCATTTGGAAAGCAAGGAACAACTCACTGATAGTAGCCAAGTTATTACCGAAACGTTAAACCTCGGACTTGGTGATGTTCCAGGGCTGCTCGGAAATGCTCTGCAGTTTGCACGTCCTGCTATTCCTATCAGCAATCCTGATTATGTTTATGATTATGGAAATAATTTTGGGAAAATACCTTCGACCACTTTTAGTTCATGTAACAGTGAAATAACAATTTCTATGTGGCTCTATGGATTTTATCAAACAGGCTTAGACCAGTCTCCTTATATTTTCATTGGTAAAGCTAACAACTTTCCTAACTATAATGAAATATCAGCATCCATGCCTGGATATTCAGGAGGTGTGTATAGTTTTTGTTTGGCAGCAGGTGAGAACTACTTATTGGGAGATAAAATCTATAAAGCTATAAACTCAGAACAGTATATCTGCAATTGGACTCACTGGACTTTTACCAAAAATACTACAACAGGCGTAATGAATATTTATCTTGACGGAGAGTTGTGGCAAACTGGAGTTGGCAAGAATCAATCTTTTAATAATATAACAGACTTTTGCCTAGGATCTGACTTAAATATGGACAATCGGTATCATGGCTTAATTGATGAATTCTGGGTGTCAGATGTTGAACATTCTCCCGAGTGGATAAAATTACAGTATCTGGCCATGCTTGATGATATATTTATATATGGTGATGGACTTGTCAGTATAGCTTCTGTTCAGGATGGTGAGGAAACAGGTGCAGATGCAATTTTTAAGATTAGTCGCAGTTCTGAAAGCACTAACTTCCCTCTGGTTGTTGAGTATCGCCTTACAGACAACTCAACAGCCATTGAGAGTGAAGATTTTGTTGCCATTAGTGGAGAAATAACAATTCCAGCAGGAGAACAGGATCAGTTGATTGAGATTGAAATCCTTGACGATGTCGTTCTTGAAGGCAACGAGATTATTGAACTTAGTCTTTTATTGGGTTCGTATAGTATTTCCAGTACAAGCAATACTGCCAGCATTTTGATTATAGATAATACTGTTGATACAGATAATGACGGCATGCTTGATAGTTGGGAAATTAAATATGGACTTGATCCTCTTGATCCAACAGGTGATAATGGAGCTTTAGGAGACCCAGATAATGATGGTTTGACAAACCTTGAGGAAATGCAGATAGGAACCGATCCGAAAAATGCAGACAAAGATGGAGATGGACTCTTTGATGGTTGGGAAGTTCAGTATGACTTTGATCCACTTAGTCATTTTGATTCTGCAGGAACTCATGAAGCTTCAGACGACCCGGATGAAGATGGTTTAACAAATTTGCAAGAGCAGGAATGGGGAACAGAACCATATGATTCAGATACAGATAATGATGATCTGTCAGATGGAGAAGAAGTAAACACCTATGGAACCAATCCTTTGAATCTAGATACGGACGGAGACGGTACTTCTGATAGTATTGAAGTATATTATGGTTTTGATCCTAATGTAGATACCCCGGAAGATTATGATAATGATGAACTTACAAATTCAGCAGAGTATAGTATAACTAATCCTATTACAGGAGAACCCCTTGATGCAACGAATTCTGATACAGATGGAGATGGTCTCAACGATGGTTGGGAAATTCAAAACCAAACCAATCCCTTTGATAAAGATACAGATGTAGATGCAGACGGTACATACAATATAGTTGAGTTGTATTATGGTTTTGATCCGAGTGATGGTGTCACCCCGCCGGACTGGGATAAAGATGGCTTGTCGAACAATTTTGAGTATTATTACACAAATTCAGTTTCCTCAAACGGCATTGAAAGATTGAATGCCCGTCTGTTTGACTCAGATGGTGATAAGCTACCAGATCTTTTTGAAGTCATGTATACAAACTTCAACCCGTGTGTTTCCAATTCATTTTCAGGGGAAAAATTAACAGCCGATATTGATGGAGATGGTTTAGATAATGCTGAAGAGATGTTTTACGGAACTGATCCAAACATTGTGAATGTAGAACCATACTATGTGGTTGAAGAAAATTATTGTGATGCAGAACTGGAACTATCTTCTCAGGATAGTTTTGATTACATGATGATGACTACAGGTGGTCTCAGAACAAATATTATTGTTTCAGCCTATGATGGTGTTTATTCATCCAGTACCAGTTATCCGTTGGAAACTGTAATTAATCTCAGTGTTTCAAGAAATGTTGAATCTGATGATTATATAGAACCGTTTGATAATCTCAATTATTGTATTAAGCCGGATAGTGGCGATTTAATGGGATTTTGCTATCTGACAAGATCATGGGAAGAACAAGACGTTTATCAGATAGAAGTATTGTCGTACGATAACAACAGCACACAATCCATAAATACCTCAATCACAATGCAGACAAATTCAGAAGATGAGAATTCAATAACTAATGGGGTCTATTTTTTCAAGCCGGCTGTAGATGGTACTATAGGAAATAGTTTTGATGGTTCGTACGATTATATTCTTCCATGCGGAATTCCTCCATCTGTCAGCCCATCAGCAACTATCGATTTTACATTGGATGGAATTGAACTGCCCGAGGATTGCACATCTCCCAAACTTAATGTTCATAACGTGGATCTGACTGTCGAAGAAAATGTTCCGGCAGATAATTATAGCAATGAATATTCAATGGTTTTAGATTTTGCTATAGAAGATGGATCGGTTGATTTACCGTTCAGTCATGATTTTTGGCTTGCATCAATTTCCATTACTTTAGGGTCTCAAAACACATCGGCATCGGCTAGTTTTGAAGGAGAAGGCATTTCTGTAGTTGATAACTTTACATTACCACCATTAAACTTTTCATATCATGACAGAGCAGTTGCTGTTGAACTTCCCGACTTACTGAACATGAAGAAAAATGAAGCAAAAACTTTTTCCATTGATTTCGATGGAACACATTGTTTTACATATGATGAGTATGTCTACATAGAATGTAGTTCTCTTTTGTCATCAGCTTGCCTGTCTTCAATCAATATCAAAGTTTGTACACTTGCAAATTGCACTTTCTCTTACGAATTATACGGAGTTGAATGTAGTTCCTCGATTAATGATGCAGAAATTAAAGCTGAATTTGGAGGTTTTAATGAAAGGCCGTCAGCAACCGACTATACTACAGTAATTGCTTTGGATCTTGATATAGACAGCGATAATGACAATGGTTATGATACACCTGATATGGATGAAGAAGAGGAAGTGGCGCAGGAAGAAAGTAGTATTGGAAAAATCATCAAAGTTTATCGTAAAGATGAGGATAATGATGGTGTTCCGAATATTGAGGATATGAATGCTGGGGGCGATTTTGTGCCTATGGTTGTGAAAAGTGATACTACTGCAACAGCTGCAAAATTTAAGTTTACTTTTAATGAAAGTAAAATTCGAATTTGGATAAAAGATGGCAATTCTGGGCAACGAACAAATGAACTTNTCAGACTCGGGGGAGACTTGATTGAAGACGATGAAGAATATGAGTTTGATGAACTATTTTCAAGTGGGNAGGATACTCGAGTTTTGTATATTGAAGGGCTTGACACTGGAACACAAAATATTTCCTGTGAATATATTTTGGAAGGTGAAACTCTTTATACCGAAACTGTAAAGGTTTCAGTACTTGATGTTGTTCCCGTGGCAAACTATGATTGCGATAGTGATATTGATGCTGAAGATCTTTTCAGGTATTCAACTAATGAGGTTTATCGATTCTGGATTAATGATGATAATGATGATCCTAATAAGGAAGATGGTAATGATAAAGATGATATACCTGGAGATGGTACAGCTGATTGGGAAAAGGAAGGTATGATAGGCTCTAGAAAATATAAAATTGATGGTACTCGCGATTTGATTGACTTTTTTCCTGTTGCAATTCTTGGATTGGAAAGTACGGTGAATATTCTGCCAACATCAGATTATGACTATGTTCTATGGCAGTCAACTGAGTCTTTAAATATTTACAAGACTCCGGAGTTATCTCCAGGTAATGTCAGCAAATATCTTTATGATAAAACTTATTGTCAAGCAAGAAACAGAGCCGAATTATATCATGTTGAGAATTATGATATTAAGCTTAATGATTTCATGGATGATTTGACAGACAATAGCGAATGTGTTGTTCTTTTTGAGGGTAGAGAGGAAACAACATCTCCTTTGATACTTGAAATAAAGCGTAGGAGCGATGGAATAACAATGTTCTCAACAATATTGAGACTAAGTATATCTGATATTGAAGATATGTATAGATACTTGAATTTCCGAGATGGTGGAACTAATATAACTGGAGAACGACAAAAATATCCGGATTCACTGTGTAATGACAAGAATGTCTTTTTTGTACACGGAGTAAATATTGAAGAAAACCTTGCTCGTGGCTGGAATGCGGAAATGTTCAAACGTCTGCATTGGGCAGGATCAAATGCAAAATTCTGGGGTGTCACATGGCACTCTGATGAAGGATTTGACTATAACTATCATCCGAATGTAAACACTGCTTTTGAAACTGCTTTGACCTTTGCAAATACAGTTTCAAACATTCAAAACAAGGTTATTATGGCTCACAGTCTTGGAAATATACTTGTTTCTTCTGCAATTGAAGATCATAATATGCAGGTTGAAAAATATTTCATGCTTAACGCCGCTGTGGCATCGGAGGCATTTGACAGCACAATGGCAAATATGTCAGCAAATTCTAGTAATTATATGTTACAAGATGATTGGTATGGATATTTGCCGAGAACATGGGCTAGTCAATGGTATGAATTGTTTGATTTGCCAGACAAACGTGCAATGCTCTCATGGCAAGGTCGCTTTTCCAATGTTTTAAATCAAGATGTATATAATTTTTATTCATCTGGCGATCATACGTTGGAGATTAAAGAGACAGGAAATCCAACGAGAATGTCTGGACTACTTAGTTTTACAGTTGAGCGTTATGCTTGGCATAAGCAGGAAATGTTCAAAGGAAGAGGAGGGTTTGGTGGTTCTCTTTTGGCTGGCTGGGAAATTTGCACAGGTTATGATTACTATACTTCGGCAGAAATAAATTCACTGAGTGATAGTGCTTTGCGTGTATCTCCTGTTTTTCTACAACAACCAACTTGGCTGGGCTCAACTAATATTACTGTAAATAATGTCACTGAAATGCTTGCTAAAGGTATTCCCGCAATTTCTTATCCAACTGGGTATACCCCTATAACTTTGGAAGATTTCGAAAAAAACATTGATATGAATGCAACAGAGTTCAAGCCCAACGGTTGGGTAAATAGATTTTCATTTGGCGATCGTTGGAAACATGAAGATTTAATCGATATGGCATATTTATACGACTATATGTTGTTTAAGAAAATAGTAGAATTAGGAGAACTTAAATGAAACGAAAGATAATAATATTTTTATCGGTAGTTGCCGTCCTGTTTGGTATTTATTGTGTGGGTATTTATATAATAAATACTGTATTTCATGCATATCATGGAAAAATAACTTTGAAAGTTGTTAATAATGATGGACATATTGTTACAAATGCCAATGTAGCTGTATATTTTGCAAATCAGCTTTTCCGAAACAGAGAGTATTATAAGGGAGTTACAGATGAAAATGGCTGTTTTACTGCAAAAGGTATGTCACAAGGGGACATACTTTATCAAATCACCAAAAGAGGCTACTATAAAACTTCTGAATCATATTGGTTTACAAAAGAGGGAACAGCTGAAAGGGATAAATTACGACCATGGATAGTTAGATACACTCCTTGGAATCCAACTTTGGAAGTTATTCTTAAAGAAATTCGAAACCCTATACCAATGTATGTTAACACACCCAAAATAATTTTGCCAAAAAGAGATAAATTATATGAATTTGATATGCTTGTTGCAGATATCGTTGAACCATATGGAAAAGGAACGCACGGTGATATTGGGCTTCGTTACTCATTAAAAAAACAATCAACCTTGAATTTTTCTAATTGTTTAGAAATATCTGTTTTAAGTCTATATGATGGTTTTGAAGTCCTAAATAAAGACAACTATAGTTCATATAGATCAAAATATTTAGCATCAAGAAATAGTTATACCAACAGAATTTCATTGACAGTTTTACGAACATCACAGGACATTATAAAAAATGAAGTATTCGATCATTCAAAATACATTGTATTCAGGACAAGAACGGTTACAGATGTCAACGGCAATATAACCAATGCATATTATGGTAAAATATATGGTAAAATAGACTATGGTAGTGTGTCTGTGAAAAATGGTAGTAATAGCAGTCAATGTGCTGTAAAGTTTAAATATTACTTTAATCCCAACCCTAATGACAGAAATTTAGAATGGAATGGTAGCAACCTTTTTGATAACACCCAGTGGGAATTGCATCCTTCGCAGGAAAGCGGACGCCTTAAATGAAACGAAAAATAATAATATTTTTATTGGTAGTTGCCGTCCTGTTTGGTATTTATTGCGTGGGTATTTATATAATAAATACTGTGTTTCATGCATATCATGGAAAGATAACTTTAAAAGTTGTTGATAGTGATGGACATTTTGTTACAAATGCCAATATAGCTGTATATTTTGCAAATCAGCTTTTCCGAAACAGAGAGTATTACAAGGGAGTTACAGACGAGAAAGGATGCTTTTCTGCAAAAGGAATGTCACAAGGAGATGTCGTTTATAAAATTACAAAAAAAGGCTACTATAAAACAGAAAATTCTTATTGGTTTACAAAAGAGGGAACAACAGAAAGGGATAAATTACACCCATGGATGACAAAATATAAACCTTGGAATCCAACTTTGGAAGTTGTTCTTAAAGAAATTCGAAATCCTATACCAATGTATTACAAGAGAATTTCAAAAACAGTTCCCTTGTTAAACACAAAAATTGGTTTTGATTTATTGCGTGGAGATTGGGTTGAACCATATGGAATAGGAGAAGCAAATGATTTGATCTTTATTGTTTCGGGTTATTATAATAGTCTTTTTGATCGAGAAAGTTATATGAATGTTTCATTTGCTCATGGTGGAGGTATAAAACAACTTAATTTAGAAGATTATAGTGGTCATAAGTCCGTATATATAGCACCTTTAGATGGCTACTCAACGAACTATTTCTTTCGAAAAATAATTGTTCAAGAAGCTTCCCAACGAGAAAATTCGGTTCCAAGAGAAGATATATATTTCATCTTTGAAATAAAGAAATTGCATAATAAGTCAGAAAAAATGTTTTATGGATTGATTCGTTCTGATTTTACATGTGATTACAGAAATAAAAAAGATATAGGAGTTTACTTTGATTACTATTTTAACCCAACTCCTAATGACAGAAATTTAGAATGGAATGGTAGCAACCTTTTTGATAACACCCAGTGGGAATTGCATCCTTCGCAGGAAAGAGGACTCCGATACTGCTGTGATTGGACCATCGGCAGGTTCGGAACACACCATATCGGTGTCAACTGTTACCGCACTAGGACTTGAATATCATATCGAAGCAATTGTTGGCGGGAAGGAAGTAACTGTTGAGCTGGTGTACAAGCCTACAGGAGGTTCAGATATGAGCCCCGACACTGTAAAAGTGTCGACAGTAGGAATGAATGCGCTTGGTGCATATTATATGGGGTCATTGCACAGTAGTGATGCCGTCAATATCGCGGACACATCTGGAATCCCAACAGATAAATTTGTAGCGAGTGTTGGAAATGTGGAATATCCTGATAATCCTGCTTATGTTGTCGTTGACCTCGAGAAAGTGGTGTCAACGCGTATATTAGACAAGGTCAAGAATGGAACATATATAATAATTAACACAACGGTGTTTGTAGGAGGATTTGGTGTTCCGTTGGATGATAGCATTTTTGCTGAGACAACGTTTACTACATGGCTCGCTGATTATACGTCTGTGTACGATCCTACAATGACTGCAAGCACTCTATATAGCTGGATGTTAGGAGTGTTCAATATCACCACGTACAATAGTGAGTACAAGTGGCTGTTGCCAAAGATCTATGAAACTGGTTCTCAAGTCTTCCAAATCCAGGATTATGCTACAGGAATGAAAGTTACGGAGATTACTGTAAACATACTTAACTTTGACTTAGAATATGTAGGAGGTACATCCGATACTGCTGCCAAACAAGAGGGTTTAGTAGATCTTGATGACGAATACTATTTGAAAGGATACATGCTGAAGATTACATCTCCTGATATTGAGGCAGGGACTACTGTTACATGGAATATTACTAAAGCAGGCAGCCCTATTGGAACTTATCACAATGGTTCTGCTTGGACTGACTACGAAACACCTCTTTCATCTATTCCTACGACGCAGGCTATCTATTGGCGGTCAGACATTATTGGATCAATCACAGATGAATATAAGATTTCCGCTACGTTCACACCTCTTGGTGCTAGTTCTATGGTGACATGTTCTTATGACATAAAGAGCCGTGAACTTGACTCGAACGTCGCTTCACATAGAGACAACTTCAATGAGGATGCTGATATGCTTCAGCGGATCATGCTTCAGCTTTTTTATCTTGACAAGGGCAGACTGGACTATTTCCGTAGGGGACAGTATGACACATATTCTCAGAATGGATTCTATCATTCAAATTATTATCCTCCTCGTAACGTCCCCGATTGGTCATCAATTGCTGATGAGATTTGGAATTTTGATAAGTTTACTTTAGGAAATAACTCAGCTCCTGATCCTCGTTCATTGGATTTGAGTGTGATTCAAGGTATTTGGAGTGAATTCTCACTTATTCTTGCTGCAGGTATACAACCTCCGCAAAACAGGTCGACCCCAGCATATGAGGCAACGTGGATTCCTTGTGCAGTTACAACATCTGAACTTACAATGCCGGCTGACTTTCCAAGGACACCCGCAGAACTGCTAAAGGCTCTTGTTACACAAGAAGGGAAGAGTCATAGCTTTGAACGCTTCGATCCTCTTGCGGTTAGTTCCATTAATATCGGACAGACTCTCGGTTACGACGGAGGTGCACACACTTTAACAGACGGTGGGATTGGCTATTGTAAAGTTCAGCCATATAGGGCTGGAGGAAGAAATCTTTATGACCCTCAGGAGAATCTCATTAGAGGAGCCGAAATTTTGCAGGAAAATATTTATGATGGGCTTAATCCAGGAGCGGATGATGCAGAAAAAGTATGGTACGCACTGTTCAAGTACAATCATGGTAACTATTCTTCTGGTTCCCCCACAACGCTTCGGAACGGAAATAAATATGAAAAAGATAGTGCTGGTTATGCAGATGCCATTTTTGGCTTTCTTGGAGTGACAGTACCTTAAACAATAAACAATGGAGTATAAAATGAAACAATTCAAAATAAACGTATTGCTTACGCTGGTCTTATGTTTCAGCACTGTTAGTGCAGAAACAAACCTCATGTCATGGCTTCGAGGTTTGGATCAGTCCACAGAACCTATTCAAGATACCAACTGCTGCATGCAGGTGTATCGTTCGCTATTTTCGAATCGAGCCATGGTGAGCGTTGCAAATGATGGTCGACGTTATGCTGTTCTTTCATGTTCTGATGAAGCTCAATTTGTTGAGATTCGTAGTTTTTATGATGATTCTACTGTATTAGTCTATACTAACGGAACTCTCAATGAAAACTGTTTTGCACCGATAGATCTGTTATGGTCTCCAGATAGCGAGCAGTTGCTCATAAAGTTTGGTTACAAAGACACTGGTGTTGGATTTTGGTTTCCACATGATTCTTTCACTGGAAAGATACTTGAAAATCAGGATCGCTTAGAACAACTGGCTGCTACCACGATTGAACAACGTCAACGTACGAGGTCATTACATTACGATAGTCCAAATCCTGTTTGGACACAGGGAGGAAAAAGGTTTTCAAGTGATTATTCTGCTAGAAAGGCAGGATACCATGTTTTGTATGGTCCGCCTTTACTGAGACGGAGACCTGAAAATGTTGTGCGTGTGGATTGGCCTGATGGTAAAAAATATAAACTGTTTATGGAGAGTGGCTTGAGAGGATGGTTTGCCAATGTTGTAGAGGGCGGAAAGCTTGTTGATAGGGTTGAAGCGGAGAGTCCAATATATAAGAGGACTTTATTTGTATATGAAAATGACAATTTGGTCGCTAAGATTCTACCACAACAAAACAGTTTAGAAGGGGCTGTCACCGTTAATTTTGGAAATAGGAAACTTGAAAGGGTTACTAATCTTGGTAAAGTTGGCTTGTTAGTTAGAAGTAGAGATGATTCATATCTCTATTGGCAACTTCTGAATCCTCACAAGATACGCTATTTACCTAAACAACCAGATGTAAAGAAATAGTTTGGCTTGGCAACACGTTTCTGGTAAGGGAGTTGCTGCCGTTTTCTCGGATTGATTAGTGTAAGTAATACTCTTTTTAATCTGATAATTTGATGATTGACATGCAAAATGTTGCAAAAGGATAATATTTTGATAAAAGACCTCTCGATGCTCCAGAACAGGAAATTAAGGAATAGATATGATTAGGATAAAAGAAAGGTTTGATATAATGAGCAAATTACCTATATTGCCTGTTGTCGTTGCGTTGCTACTGGTTGTGAGGATATGTTATGCTGAAACTTGGCCTCCACCAGGCTTTAGTCTTCAGAAACGCAAACTTGTAGATCAGGTTGCAGAACGAGAGGAAAATGCCAAACGTATGCGTGAATTCATGAGCCGCGATGTTAAGGAACGTCAGCAGATAGCAGAACTTTCTGGTGGTCGTGAAGCTATCTTGAAACTGGGTACTCTGGAGTTTAGGCGGACAATGCGAGAGAGGGAGCTTCTGAAGCCGGTTGAAGCCTTGCATGAACAATACAAAGCACTGTTGCAGGAGAAACTGGAAAATGATTCAATCTATCAAGAGCATAAATTGATTACGGAAAAGGCAAAGGAAGATAAAAAGAACTCTGAGACTAGTGTAGCTTTTGAAAAGTATTATGCAAGTTTCACCGATAAAAATGGTCGGGTTCCTTCACGCGATGAACTCATCGCTCTTGTTCGCGAGTCTGAAGAAAGACCGAAATTGATAGAGATGCTGGAAGCTGATTATAGTGCCAATCAAGAAATTAGACGACTCCAGTCAAAAGAAAGAAAACGACGACGTGAAATAGAGGAAGCAGATACGGAATTGCAGGAACTCAAACGTCAGAAAAGAGCTCTTAAGCAAGAAATAGAGAGTACTCTTTTTGTCAGCGATGAAACATTGAAGCAGTTGGATTGTGAGATTAGTACGGCCAAACTCAAAATAGAGGAACTCAAAAAGCAGCTGCCAACCACCGAGTAGAAAAAGGTATCAACCATATTGTTTTAGCATTAGTGTTGATGTGTATGAACATAATGTGTAATGATTCTAAACATGAGACATGGAAGGTGTCAAATATGTCGAAATATGTTGTAGAAGTAGAAAACACTAGAGAAATACAATTATGCAAACTCAAGAAGACACTAAAATAATAGGACTGACACCTTTCTGGGAGATCAAGCGCGAACTCGTTCCTCTTGTGCCAAGTGATATATATTCTGATAGTGACAATGATGGTTTAGTGTTGTTTGATGAATACCGATATGTAACAGACCCATTTAATAGAGATACCGATGGGGATGGAGTAAGTGATGGAGATGAGATTCCGCATAGTTCGGGGTCAAACCCAAATGATGCGAGTGATTATGCTAATAAAACAAATTGTGTCACAATGGAACTTATCGTAGGAGATCCAAGCGGTAGTCATTCGGAACGCTGGCAATTTGATATCTTTGAGGAAAGCACACCACGTAAATCTGTATATCACCATGTGGATGATGGTTTCGGCACTGTTGGTTGTACTAACTATTCTCTTGTTAAAGGAAAAAGTTATACATATGAAATTAACTGGGTAGACACAGCTCCTGATAAGGAAAAAGACTATGACTGGCAGGCGCTGATTAATGGTCTTGATGATGGTGGTGTTCGATGTGTCCCACAAGACTAAAGTCGTAGTCTACAAAGATTTCGTCTATATGGAATTTTTCGCCATCAAACTATAACAAAAATCTACTAATTTGCCTTGATTATTAATTTTTCTGTTTTTATGCAAAAAAAAGGTTGACTATTTTTGGTTATTTGATATCTTACCGGTCGTTTTGTTTCAAGGAGCAAGACATTCCGGCGTAGCTCAGCGGTAGAGTAGGTGACTGTTAATCACTTGGTCGCTGGTTCGAATCCAGCCGCCGGAGCCATTCTTTAAATTTCCTTCCCATTATTGTTAATGTTGAGTGTTGATATTGTTAGTAAAGGTTGAGTATTTGGTTTTTACCATTACAAATTGAAAGCAACGAGTATAGAGGGGCGTCCTCTAAATAGAAATTTATTGATAAATGTGGTTACTGTTTAATACAGACCACACATATAATATGCCTGTTGCATATTAATTATAGTCAATTGCGACATGAAACATGATGATGGAATGAAAATTATGCCTAAGTATGGCATCATTGTTTAGGGTGCTTAACAAGTTTCCCAAAGATTGCAAAGTTAGTCTTTAAAATAGTGTTTTATGTTTATGACCTCGTGAATAGTAGGGGGCTTGACTTTTTAAAATACTATTTAAGGATTATATAAATGAAAAAATTTAGTGAATTAGGTTTAAAACCTGAAGTACTTCAAGCAATCGAAAAACTTGGATTTGAAACTCCACTTCCAGTACAGGCACAAGCTATACCGTTTCTACTTGAAACCCACAAAGACTTAATTGGTCTTGCTCAAACCGGCACAGGCAAAACTGCTGCTTTTGGTTTGCCTATTGTTAACGAGATTGATGGCTCTATAAATAAGCCACAAGCTGTTATCTTGGCTCCAACACGCGAATTATGTATTCAAATTGCAAAGGATATGGGTACCTTTGCAAAGTTTTTGGGTCATATTAACGTTGTTGCTGTTTATGGTGGCGCAGATATTGATCGTCAGCTTAGAGCTATCGCAAAGGGTGCTCATATCATTGTTGCTACACCTGGACGTATGAATGACCTTCTAAACAAAAGAAAAAAGGTTGACTTCTCATGCATTAAAACAGTAGTTCTCGATGAAGCAGATGAAATGTTGAATATGGGCTTCAAAGATGAACTTGATGCAATCCTAGATCAAACTCCAAAGAATAGACAAACTCTTCTGTTTTCGGCTACAATGTCAAAAGAAGTACAACGAATTGCTGCAAATTATATGCAGAGTGATGCAGAAGAAATTACAGTTGGCAGCAAAAACGCAGGTGCAGACACTGTATCTCATGTTCTATACTCAATACGTTCAAAAGATCGTTACATTGCACTTAAGAGAATTCTAGACTTTAACCCAAATATTTATGGAATTGTATTCTGCAGAACTCGTATGGAGACAAAGAGGGTAGCAGCGAAACTTGTCGGTGATGGTTATAATGCTGATGCTTTGCATGGAGATCTTTCTCAAGCCCAGCGTGAATACATTATGCAGAAATTTAGAGTTAGAAACTTGCAGATTCTTGTTGCAACAGATGTTGCTGCTCGTGGTCTTGATGTAAAAGACATTACTCATATTGTCAACTATGAGTTACCTGATGATGTTAGTACATATACACATCGAAGTGGTAGAACAGGTCGTGCTGGTCAGACTGGTATTTCAATTGTTCTTGCTCATTTGAGAGAAAAAGGTAAGGTTCGTCAAATAGAGAGAAAACTATCAAAAGATTTTGAAGTATTAACTATTCCAACTGGTAAAGATATCTGTGAGCAGCAGTTGCTTGGTTTGATTGAAAGAATGCAGAATATAGAAGTTAATCATGAAGAAGTTGATAAGTTTCTTCCTATTCTTCATGAAAAACTTGGTGACATTGACAAAGATGAACTGCTAAAACTTTTCATTTCATTGGAATTCAACCGTCTTTTTGACTACTACAAAAAGCAAAAAGATTTGACTCCTGCTTCTTTAAGCGACGAGCGTGATGGTGGCCGAGGCCGTGATGATAGAGGCGGACGTGGCGACCGTGGAGATCGCAGGGATAGAGATGGTGGTCGAGGCGACCGAAGAGAACGATCCAGTCGTGGTAGAGATGACAACAGAGAAAAACGTGGAGATCGTAGCGAACGTCCTGAAAGAAGTTCAGATAGACGTGACGACAGACGCAGTGAAAAGCCTGAAAGAAGTTCAGATAGACGTGACGACAGACGTAGTGACAAACCGGAAACAAATCGTGATAATGAGGGAACAGAACAAGGATTTTCAAGATTCTTTGTTAATCTTGGTTACAAAGACGGTGTCAATCCAAAAGATATTATTGAACTAGTTAACACATGTTCTGAAAAAAAAGACATCAATATTGGCAAGATTGAATTAATGAAAAGCTTTTCATTTTTTGAAGTTGACAAAAAGTATGAAACTAATATCATAAAAGGTTGTAACAATGTTAATGTTAACAATAAAGATATTTTTGTAGAATTAGCATTGGAAGATCCAAAAGTTTCTGGTAATGCAGAAAACAGAAACAGCAGATCAAAGCCTGCTGACGGTGCCAAACGCAGAAGAACTCCAAAAACAGATCGTGCAGGCAGACCTTCTGATAGACGCGGAGATAGTAGAGAACGTTCAGCTAGCAATTCTGATAGGAGTTCTGATAGACCTAGTGATTCAAGAAGGTCGGATAAACCTAACGATTCCGGCGACAAACCTGAGACTGGAAGTGCTGATCGCCCTGTAAGATCCGAGGGTCGTCCTTCAAGGCCAGAAGGAAGACCATCAAGACCTGAGGGTAGACCGGCAAGACCAGCAGGAAGACCATCAAGACCTGAGGGTCGTCCTTCAAGACCTGCCAGTGCAAGAAGAAGCGGTGCAAACAAGAGCAGAGATCGTTATCCAAAAAAACCTAGCGACTAAATCTGTTAATAATTCGAAAATGCAGGAAAAGCTCTCGGCTTCAATCAGAGAGCTATGAAAAACACACTCGCAGGCAGATTCAATTTTAATAATTGAAAATTCAAGAATGGCAACTTAGTGATCAATCTAATCTGACAGATCAGTCAGATTAAACAAATCATTGGTTGTCATTTTTTTGCCATTTTGGGTGACAAATTGAAAATGAAAAAGGGATCCGCCTTCGTTCCTACGGCGTGACACAAAAGGTAAACTTTGGAACAGCTCCGCAGGTGTTTATGTTTTTATGAGAACGGGGACGTTCTCGCTCCCAACATGCCTCAAATCAGCAACGATCATTGATGTTTTTTGT
>JGI1221J11331_1000217_pt1 | contig 18522 bp, 33 predicted proteins | sample LakVidmifraction_4_FD_11331 | JGI IMG/M metagenome (IMG submission 11331) | reverse complement strand
GCTATCATGAAAAGGGGATTCTTGCAGCTAGGCGCTTTAGTAGCAGCACTGGCACTTACAGGATGCGGGGAAACAGTTACGACGATCAGAGGCCTACCAGCAGTGTGTAGCTTTGAAGAGGTCCCTTACTACAACACGATCAAGCTCAGCTGTGACGAAGGGCGAGACTCGTTCTTCCAGATCCCCACACAGATTGAAATTGTCCCGCTCTGCCCAGACACATACGTGGAAGGAAGTAGCGAGATGTTGCTCAAACTTTATAACACGAACGGCACGTTTAAGCTGATGGCTGTTTACGATGGGGGTCCGAACCGAGACCGTTTAGTATCAGTCGTGCCCGGAAATTACTTGACAACAGATGGACGTGGGTGTAGCTTTAGAGTTATGGATGATCTGAGCATTGTCTATTAAAAGGAGGGGATTAATATGAGCGAATTTGAATTTAAAGTAGGTGACCGCGTAACGTGTCACTTCTACGGTGACAAGGTTTTTACGCTTGAGAAATCTATACTGGGCGACGCACGAGGTTATGTAACCATTGATACTGGGGCCGACTTTCTTTCATTCTATAAAGACGGAAGATATAGGCTCAACCACACACACTCATCCTTAATACTTGTAGAGCGAGCTAAGACGAAGGTAAAAGTTAAGCGCTATGTAAATATATATAGTGACGGATTCAGTTTCGCACACGAAACAAGATCCAGCGCCGATGCCAGCGCTTGGAAAGGCCTCCTCACGTGCGTCGAATTAACCGGGGAGTACGAAGTATGAAACCAACAAAGAAACAAATTCAAAAGTGGGTTCTTGCGCTTCGTTCAGGCGAGTACTCGCAAACTAAGAGCAAGCTAGAAGATGATAGTGGGTATTGCTGTCTCGGCGTAGCCTGCGATATTTTTATCCCGGATGGGATGAAGACTGTGTACCCGACTACAGGATTAATGATTGGCGGCCTGCCTCACAACCAAGCAAACTCACCCGAGTGGTTGAGTCAAATAAAAATAATCCTAGGAACATTAATTTCAGGCTTAAATGATTATGGGATAGTAATAATAGACAAAAAGCACCATGAACAGCATGAGCCATTCACGTTTGACGAGATCGCAGATCTTCTAGAGTATGAATACATCTACGAGGTGCTATTATGAAATTAGAAAACTGGCATCTAGTAGGCGGACCAGGAGGTCGCGTCCTAGTCGGAGATATCTATGGGCACGATACAATCAGAGACGGTGAGGTGGTAACTACCAGCCTTATCCAAGAGCTTTCGATCCCAAAGAAGACTGCAAAAACTAAGAACAGTGAGTACACTCTAGGCAAACCAGACCCCCTATTTGTGGAATCACTAGCACACACTAACAGCAAAACCGCAGCTGCAATGCGTAAGGAGTTTCTCGATGCCAATGTTCCAGTATAAATGTGCAAAGTGTGAATACGTATGGGCAGAGCTGGTGCGAAAGCCCGAGGAAGAGCCCACCAACTGCCCGCACTGTGACGCGCCTGAGGATTTCTTTGACAAGGATATCGACGGCCAACGCCCAATCCACATCTTCAAGGGCAAAGGGTTCTTCACAAACGACTACAAGAAGCGTGGGAAATAACAAGAACACTCAGCGCCGCAAAGTGAGTGTTTATATTAAGGAGAGTAACCATGGAACGCAAGAAAGTATTATTTGAAGTATTCGCAAGGGATCTTCAGACCGACCGGATTCTCATGCAGCCGCACGAGGTTATTGCAGCCAACGCATTCGAGGCAATACAAAAGAGCGTACGGTTCTTTAAATTGTTTCTCGATGTCAAGCGTGTGAGGATTGATGTAAATGAAATCCAAGTACTTGAGAGCAGATAAAATTCTGAACGATATGCTCAGTGAGTTGAGCGTGTTTATTAAGGAGCTGGGACAGGAAGACTTTGTGTATCTGAGAAGTCTAAACGAATTTGCTAAAGAGCTTCATAAATATATGAAGTCAACACAGTTAAGATCGCGCAATCTAGAGACCAAACAAATGTTGGGTTACTTTATGCAGCGGATGGAGGAAATACGTGAAAAAGAAAACCGACGTAAAACAAGCACGACACCAACTTGACCTGCTCTTTAATCCAGACGAGTACATATGTTTAGCCAGCTCCCCCTATGACACGGCAATCAAACGCCTATCAGAGGTAACAGACGCAGATATCCAAGCCGCCCAATGGGTAGCACTTAATCCGTTTGAGCCCGGCAAGACAAGAGCAGACGCCAACGTAGAAGTGTTCCGAAACATACTAATTGAAATGGATGACATTAGCCTAGAGTCCCAGATTAAAACTGTTGAGGCTGCAGGGTTACCGTTCACAACACAGGTATGGAGCGGCAGCAAAAGTTACCATTATGTAATCTCCTTTGACAATCCCATCGCTGGCCCTGAGGCATATAAGACAATCGTTGAGTGGATCTACGCTGTATTTGCAGACACAGTAGACACCACATGTCGTAACCCGTCAAGATTCACACGGCTAGCAGGAGCGTGGCGTAACGATAAGAAGCAACTACAAAAACTTGAGTGCGAGGGCTCCAGACTTGAGGATAAACATCTTGACGAATTTCTCAAAGCTCACAACGATGAGATCGAAGCGAGCCTAGCACGTAAGGCCGAGATACTTCAAAACCGCGTACCTACCGACCAAGTTGATGACGGCTTCAGAGGGAAGCTCACGCTAAGGACGCGCCTGTTTATGAGGAGCGGCACACACGTAGGCGGCAGACACAAGGAACTATACTACTGCGCGTGTGACTTCAAGAACAATAACTACCAGCATGACGAAGCGCTTGAGCTATTATATTTTGGTGCCATTACAAAAGCAGGGTTGACAGACGCAGACTTTTATAAGACAATAGAGTCAGCCTACAGCAGAGCACCTATCGCACCGAGAATGTAAGAAGGAGATTTGAAATGAAACAATTGACACTAACCCTCTTGGCACTAATCAGTCTGGCAGCATGTGACATTGACATTAAGAGCGTCACAAAGTCTGTTGTCCCTGTATTCGGCAGTGACTTGTCTGGCACAGCTTTCTTTATTAGCCCAACGAAACTGGTTTCAGCAGCACACGTATGCGGCACCGAACCAGTCATGTTGGACGCTGTGAGCAAGGCGATATATGTGGTCGTGAAAACAGATACCTACAGAGACATTTGCCTGTTGACGACGATCGGTGAACACAAAAGCAAGAACTACTTGGATCTCGCACACAAAGGATTGGAAGCTGGAGACGAAGGATTTATTATCGGCTACCCACTACTGATCGGACAGACAGTCGTAAGAGGCTACCACCTAGTACCACTTCAACCAAATGAGTTTGAAAGTATCTCAGCCCCGATCCAAAAAGGTAACTCAGGCGGACCGATCGTAAATAAGAAAGCTCAAGTACTGGGCGTGGTGATATCATACTGGCGCGGAACAGAAATATCTAACTACACAAAGCTAGAGCATCTAAAGGAGTTTCTCAATGTTTCCAAAGATGCCAATTGATTTAGAGTCAGCCATAACCGGATCGAAATACTTCAAGTGGAAGGAGGCCCTATGGCTTCCTAAAGTAAATGCATATGCAGTTCCCACAGAGCTTGAACAAAGCTGTATCATAGCTCAAGCAAGGGCTCTGGATAAGGTCCGAGATCATTTTGGTTACGCAATGATAATCCACAGCTGGCTACGTCCGAAAGTGTACAACCAACTCATAGGCGGAGCACCTTCAAGCCGCCACCTTGTAGGGAAAGCTACAGACTTTTCGATAAGAGGCGTGACGCACGAAGAAGTTAAAAGAGTCTTGCAGTCGAACCCAGATATATATTACGGTCGAGGCGAGATTGATACAACCAACTGGGTGCATTTAGATCTCGATAACGGCCCATGGTTTTATGCAAGAAAGATGGGGGAAAACAAATGAATACAGCAGTGATTGTCTTTTTCTTAGTAGCTCTTGTTGTACTTGGTGTAACGCTTGCAGTCTCTCGTGCTGAGCGTGAGCGTTTAGACGAGGAGCTTTTAAAATACCAGCGAAGGGCAGAGTACACAAAGCACAATGCCGCCACAGCAGCACAAAAAAAGATTGCTAAGAAGGAGCAGGAAACATATGAGAAACTTAAAGGGGAATACCTTACTAAGTATCGCGATCTGCCTGATGATCACGACGACGGCTAACGCCAATCGTGTCGGAGAGTGTGAGGCAGTTATGCATGCATGTGACAAAGCGCTGACCGAGCAGAAGAAACTAAATGAGTCAACACAAAAAGAACTTGATTATGTATTGAGCCAGAAGGTATCAATAGAGAACGAACTGACTGCCACACGAAAAGAAAAGAACGCTTGGTACAGAGATCCCTTGACATTGTTTCTTACAGGCGTTATTGTAGGAGTAGTAGGAGTTTCGAGATGACACAAATACTATTGAAGTTAGTTTTCTGTACAGCTCAAGCATCAGGAGTTAGCCCATACATTGTGGCCAGCGTGATTCAGGTCGAATCATCGTGGCGCACGGATGCCGTCGGGGGCGTAGGTGAGCAAGGACTCGCACAACTACGTCCTGAGTTCTTTGATCATGTAGACCTACTTGACCCGGAAGAAAACATCAGACTCGCAGTACTGCACATGGCGGATATAAAGACACGCTGCTCCAGTTTAAATGAGCGTGCAGGATGGAAACGTGCTTGGGTGATCTGCCACAACACGGGAGTCACAGGCGCACACCGCCTAAAAGAACCAGAGAATTTTGGCTACCTACAAAGGGTTCGGAAGGCATACAATGAATATAAAGCGAAGAGACTGTTTGAAGACAAAGACTACAGCTGTGATTAAGGGGGAGAAATGGGTGCTAGAAATACTCACGCAGAAAGCCTTCGAGAAGAAACATGGTATGGAAAGCCGAGCCATGACTGTACTTGATAAGCGCCTCATTGAATTCAATGCAGAGCTTAGCCTAGGAGTCCTCGCCCACGAACTGCTCCACGCTGAGGTAAAGTACTTTCACCTAGAGTCAACAACGGCATTAACACCAGCAGACTTTGAAGAGATCCTATGCTGCTTCATGCAGTACAACCTTATCAAGTATCATGATTCGGTAATACACCTATGTGTCGAGTTTGTTGGAGAAGAGCGAACTAAGATAATGCGAGAGGAACTATGCAAATAATTGGAGTCGACCCAGGCACAGGAAGCTCAAGCGCTTTAGGTGTCGTTCATGTAGATTTTGGTACGAGGGATATTGTATCCTACACAGAGTACTGGTCGGATAGAAAGCTCAGCGCAACACAGCGAATTAGAAATATCTCGGATGTGTTTTGTAAGAGCTGGCCAGAGCACGTAGACGCAGTAGCAATCGAATACTTCGTCATGCGCGGCAAGGGCGGAGAGACACTAGCAAGAATGGTAGGCGCTGTAATAGGCTGCCTCCCACCGACAAGCAGGTTCATAGAGATCCAGAACAGCACAATTAAATTATTTGTTGGCGGCCATGGCGCTGCTACTAAACAACAAGTTGCGGAAGGTGTACTAGAATACTTCGATGAGAATGTAAATTCATTTGCTCTAGTGAGCGATTTTATTAACGATGAAAGATGGGACCTTATAGATGCCCTTGCGATTGCGATTACTGCTTATGAAACGCGGAAGACCTAAACACTCACAGAAAGACCGCCTACCCAATGGGAAGGTGGATCACTTACAAGGCGTGCGTAAGCGCGAGTATCGCCCACGACGCAGACAGTTGATGCCGAGTCTGCATGAGATTAAAGAGGAGTGTGTCGAGACGTTTAGTCCTTGGATGGATTATGCAGTGTTTAGAAACATTCAGGATTTCTTCCAGATCTTTTTCGGTGAAGAGTACAGGCGCATTCGTGAGTACCAAGTTGAAGATGCATTTGTTATTCCTAAAGAGATTCCGTTCAAAGGATACAGACCGTATGCACCATCCCCAGTATGGTCCCCTACCGAGAGTTTACGCAAGGTCTCCAAGGGTGATTGCATTCTGCTAAGGACCGACATCAGAGAACCACATGTGTTTGAAGTACAAATACTTTCTAGTATTTATCTTGACGAGAGTGATGCCCGTATATTTATAATGGGACCGAGGGAGTTTTATGACATTAGGAAAAACATACAGTTACTTGGCGGCGGTTGACATTGAGACTAAGAGCTTAATACCTGACCCTAACGGCGCGCTGATACCACACCTATCTGTGATTACTGTTATAGGCCTTGTGGCCCAGAGCGGTGATCGTAAGGTGTTTCGCGGGCCAGAGGCTATTGATGAATGCTGCGAATATATAAAGCAGAACAATCTTGGCGTCATTGGTCAGAACTTTAAGTTCGATTTGCGTAAGATCATTTTCGATCGCCCCGATCTTGAGCAGTTTCTTATGGAGCGCTGGGTAGGTGACACACTACTTCAAGCACACAATCTGCCAGACAAAGTTGTTGATTCGTTTCTAGCGCAGTACGAACTTAAGCGTGAGCATGAGAACGATGAACTCCCAAAAGGCTACACACATCGTAAGGCAGGCGCGCTCTCTCTCAAAGTGTTAGCACCTTATTTCCTAGGCGTACCACCGTTCTGGGAGGACCCTACCGATCACGATAACGATGAATATGTATTGAAGGATTGCGAGTACACGCTAAGACTGTTTGAATATTTTGACAAAAGATTTAAAGAAGAGTTCCCTGCAGCCGGGCGCTTTTATGAAGAGTGCCAGCTTCCTTGGACTAAGATGCTTTTGAAAGTAGAAGTCACAGGCATTCATGTTGACACTGATAAGATGTCGCAGAAAGAATACGATGCAGTCACCGATCGTTCTGAAGCCAAGCTCATACTAGACGGGATGTGGGCAACTATTCAGCAGGAAATTACAAGAAAGTCTGAAGGAGATCTTCAGGCACGCTATGAAGCTATGGCCCTTACCGCCATTGAAAAGCTCAAGGATAAAACAAAAGCCGAACGCACACATGAGCGCTACGCAAACAACTATGCACAGGCAAGAGCAAAGCTTGATACAAGTATTAACCTTGCAAGTCCTAAGCAGCTACTAGAAGTTCTGAGCGAGTATCGCGGGTACGACGTGCGTGACTTTGATGGCAAGACATCTACTTCGAAAGAAGTTTTACAGAAGCTTGCACAGGAAGGTCACGAGGATATCAAGACGCTTCTTAAATACCGGAGCGCAGACAAGCTAGCCAACTCATATTTCCCTGCATACAAACTGTTCCTTCGGAAAGACACAGGCACAATGCACACCACCTTTAACCCGTCAGGAGCTAGGACAGGAAGGCTTTCTTCTAGCAAGCCGAACATGCAGCAAGTAGCACCAGTACTTAGAGATATGTTTACTGCTCGTCCTGGTTACAAATTAGTCACGAAAGATTTGGCAGCGCTTGAGCCAGTACTGATTGCATATTATACGCAAGATCCCCGACTCATGGAGATTGTACAGAGCGGCATGAGCTTTCACTGTGTCAATACTAAAGAAGTGTTCGGGCTGCAAGATGTACCACTCGAAGAGATTAAGCACCGGCACGCAGACCTACGAAAGATCGCGAAGGAGTTTGGACTCTCAGTGCTGTATGGAGCGGGCGGAAACCGTGTACAGAAATCGTTCTTGAAGCAAGGCGTATCCAGAGACATCGCACAATGTAAGCAATACGTATACAAACTACGAGACACATACGCAGGAGTATGGCAGTTTAAGGAAGAGCTTGATAGTATGTTACAGCGCGGTGACGTCGTGTACAACTACATGGGCCGCCCCATCGTGTTCAACGATCCGGAAGAAGTTTACATGAAGGGGTTCAACAGATTGATTCAGGGCTCTGGCTCAGATATCCTACAAGCCGCAGCGTACGATATATCACAGGAGCCTGGCTGTCAAGTACTATTATTAGTTCATGACGAACTTGTTGTAGAGGTGCCAGAGAAGCGCGCCGAAGAGCTTGAGCGCCGAGTAGAATTTCATATGACAAAATGGGACTTGACAAACGATACGGGAACGGTGAAACTGAAGGTAGAAGGGGGAATTGATTTATGTTGGAAGAAGTAAAAGAAGGACAAATCTTGGAACGCGAGGGCGGCTTCTTCGGCCTAAGGGAATACATCGTCTCACAGGTCGTGGATCACAACTTCGAGACAAACGAGCAGTCCCTTGTATTGCTGGGATTGCCTAACAACTCTCCTAAAGTTTTTATTTTAAACTCAATGTTGAAGGTGCGCGGCTATGAGCAAAAGTAGTTCAGCATCAGGGATTAAGCACGACCAAGGCAAGCCAAACTTGTCTCTACTACCTGCAAGCTTTATTGTGGGCGTGACTCAAGTATTAGACTTCGGCGCAAAGAAGTACGCCGCACATAACTGGAGAAAAGGATTCGCCTGGAGCCGCACATACAGCGCAGCTCTTAGGCATCTTACAGCATGGAACGAAGGTGAGCAGGCAGACTCAGAGAGCGGCCTAAGCCACCTGAAGCACGCAGCTTGTAACCTAGCATTCTTGATTGAGTTCGAGGAGAAGCGGCTAGGAATAGATGACCGCTTCAAATTAGATAGTGAGGATTAAATGATTAAAGGACCACCAGACTTATCGTATTGCGACATTCTAAATCTTGCCACCGACGAGGCAATGGCAGAGGACGCAAAAAAGAAACGCAACCCAATCCGCCCATCAGGCGCAGGAGGCTGTACACGAGAGCTTGCTTACAAACTTATGGAGTTCACAGGCCAGGCACACTACGGCGACAAGCCAATCTCAGCAGAACTTAACCGCATCTTCTCTGCAGGACACGCTCTTGAGTATGACATCATCAAGCAATTCAGAAAGCACACATCAGATATCTTCCAAGTAAGATACACACAGCAGTCATTGTGGTTTGAAAAGATTCTATGGCCGACCCGTGAAGATCTTCACATGACTCTTGAGGGCTCAAACGACTTGGTATTCTGGTCAGACGAGTGGAAGTGTGTTGTTGATATCAAGACTAAGAAAGATAAATTTTCAAGCTGGATGAAAACTCAGTGGGACGAACTGACCCTAAAGCTTTCAGAAATGAAGACGGTACAAGTCATAGGAGATACACAGGTAGGCTTTTGGGTAGAGGATATCGAAGCATTCTTAGTAGAGCTTGACGACCCGTTCTTTGAGGCCAACTTTGTTCAGCTTAATCTATATGCTACAAACGAAGAATTTGTAAAGCGTGAGATCGATCACGCGTGCATTATCCAGTACAACAAGAACGACCAACGCCTGAGAGAAATTAGATTTCTACCTTCACTGGCTCTAGCAGAAAAGACCAAAGCAAAATTTCATATGGCACTACTGGCAGCCGATCAAGGCGACCCAGAGATCGCACCTAGAGATTACATGTTGGGTTCTATCAAGTGCGCGTTCTGTGACTTCAAGGGAATGTGTTGGCCTACTCCAACTGATCCCAGCGAAGACCCGCTCAAACTATACTTTAAGAATCTACCTAAGAAGTACTGGGCAAAAAAGCTTGAGGACTTCGACGACGAACTTCAAGCAGATCTTCGTAAAGCATATGAGGCGTACCGCGTCGCTGAGTCATCTACAAAAGAACTTAAGAGCGCAGAGACCGAGCTTGCAAGGCTTATGCTTCAGGAAGCGAATACATGGAAACTAAAGTTTGATGACGGCATGGTACTACAAGCCAAAGAATTAAAAACCCCACGACCACACATAACAGTCAGGAAAGGTAAGGAATAATATGAACTATGAACAAGCAATATACTTTGGAGCAGGAGCAATCGCATATGCATGCTCAGCAAGCCTGTTGGAATATGCGTGCAATATCGTATGTGAATGGGAGCTAGATCGTGCTCGGAAAATTTTCATGTCAGATGATCTGAAAGATGGTAGAGCATTCGTCAAAGCCGTCGAAGACTACACCAGCCGCATATGGTTGACAAGCTTTCTCCCAGCAACGTACCGTAAGATCTTTATGGAGCACCTAAAACAACTAATTAAAATATGTCAACTCCGCGCCGCTCTTAACCCAGGCCAAGAGTTCGATGAGCTATTCAACGAGGTAAGTAAAGATGAAAAACCTAGTGCTTAATACAGAAGAGTATGCATGGTTACACCACGAAGTATCCAGACTCTGGGCTTCACAAGAAAAACAAGCTACAGAAAAACCGTCGATTGCGAAGACCCCGCTATTTGCCATGTACCGAGAGCTTGCGATTATATTCAGAAACCCTATTATTCAATACGAAATTAGGATTCTGAGCCTCAATAGAAAGAAGCTGCGCCTAATTGAGCATCTTGTCAATAGCCAAGTTAAGGTTTTAACTGAACGCGTGATCCCAGGTTATGAAGAAAAGATTCAGAGGGGCGAATCCCCAGAATTTATTAACCCTTACCTAGAGCGCGCCAGAACCCTGCTTGATAAGATCCTTGTCAAGATCCAAAATAAAATAGGAGAACTTTTATGACACTGACCTTTAAGCATGCGAATATACAAGGCGCGGAGATTACTCTTTTCGTCAATCAAATATTTGGAACAATGTTCTTGACAGAGCACAAGTGTGTTGGCATTATAGGACCTGGGAACGCGTTGGCACCCGTAGTGGGCAGCCTAAAAGAAGTAACCGAAAAGATCGAGGAAGCTAAAAGGGCTTATGATCTTGAACTAAAAAAAGAAGGAGAAACAAAATGAGTAACACAAATACAGACCCAATGTTAATGTTCAAGTCGTGCAAGGTAGGTGAGAATAAGAAGGGTAACATGTACATGACCCTTAATCTCGCACCAGCAGAAGTTGAAGCGCTTATTGAGCAGGCAGAAAAGCTGACAAATGAGCGAGGTCTCCAGATTCAGATTCACACATCGGACCGCGAGTCAAAGAGTGGGACGAAGTTTCTTGGAGCAGTAGGATTTATCCGAGGCGTACCTGAGCCCCCTGAAGCAAAAGTATCTGCACCAGCCGATCGAAGCCCCCGTCCCAGCCGCTTGGCAGGCTTACGCAAAGGTCGGCCAGAGACATGAATAGCGCAATGTTCGGCGGAAGGAAATTTGCTGTTGCGCTCACAGTGCTCGTCGCTGGCATCGCTATCGAGTTCTTAAAACCAAAGGGTCTCACGGTAGAGATGATTGGCTTTTTACTCGGGCTAGTCGCTGCATTCAGTGTTAGCAATGTTGTATCGAAACAGGTAACTGGAGGATTGAGTGAAGCACCATCTAGGGCTGTAGAGATTACAGGCACCGGTGACTTCTACTCAGACACGTCCAGCCAAGATGCACGCATTTCTATCCTAGAAGCACAGGTCGCGTCGATTGAAGCAGCAGGAACAGAATTGATAGATGGACAACAAAAGCTAGCAAAAAACTTGCAAGCCTTAGTGACTTCAGGTATATTTAAAAAAGGAGGATAATCCTATGTCAGTTCACAGATTTACAAGATTAGCCGCTTCGTACTTAGAGTACAAGGCGGTTACATGGAGCCCCGCCACACTGAGGTCAGAGACAGCAAGACTCAATGTGGCACTTAAGGTTGTTGACGAGCAGGGCGGCTTTGGTAAACCGGAAAAGATTATCGAAGCGCTATCGGGTTTATATAAACCCTACACACTCAAGATTGTATTGACAAGACTCGCTGACCTAGAGTCATGGGCAATAATGGAGGGCAAGTTAACTCCACCAGCTTTCATGGCAGAACTACTGCGGAGGTGCTATCGGCGACTTCAAAACAGCTATCAAAAAGAAAGGCTCAGCGTCACCTATGAGACTGCGGGAAAACTTATTGAAGCGATTAGCTGCCCAGAAGTTAGAGCGCATGCGAAAGCCATCCTCCAAACGGGGCTCCGGTTCCGAGAATCAGTAACACTTGACTTGGACGAAAGAACAGTAATTGGCAAGGGCGGCAAGAAGCGCCCAGTGTTTAATCTGGATGTTGTCACGCCAAACAAGGCAATGGAATACCACACGTTCCGCCGAGGCCTCGCTACAGTAGGGCTTAAGCCACACACGCTGCGAAAGCTCGCTGCCACAAGATTTGCGAAACTACTTGACCCAGTAGATCTTTTACGTACAATGGGATGGACAAGCATGAATACCGCGCAGCTTTATATTCAAGAAGCGAATGATGAAGTCATCGCACAAAAACTTAAGGGGGCAATATGAAACACAGAAAATGGCACGAGTGGTTTGGAGCGTTAGAATCCTGTTTGACCATGACGTACGGAGACGGTAGTTATAAATGAGACCAACAAAAAAACCAACGCTACGTCAGCAACTAGACACGCTCCTAGAAGACATCTCCGACCGTGGTCGTGAGGTAATGATAATGGCAGATCTTTGGCGAGAAGAACGTATTAAAAGTAAGAAGCTGGTTGAGGCTTTGGAGTCAATAGCGTCTGAACATAGACCGCGCCATGCAGATGAAGATTACTGGATTTCAATTGACCACAAATTATGCGCAGACGTTCTTGCGTGTGACACCAGACTCGCACGCGAGGCACTGGCTGAATACAAGAAGGAAGAAACAGAATGAAACCAGTTAAAGAAGTTGATATTAAATATATAGCAAGACACCTAGCTGAATTTTTTAAACTCGAACCGCAAAAAATAGCGCTTTGGATTCTCTTACCTAACCCATCGTTCGGCGGCAAGTCTTGTGCTGAAATGTTCGCACTAGGTCGAGGACACAAAGTTGAATCATGGATGAAACTGACAGCAATTGAAAACGAATTTACTGTACCGACGGCGCTCGAAATGGAATCAAAATGAGTATAGCATCAGCAAAATCATTGGAGAGCGCTCGTAAGATTGTTCGCGATCGCGGCGGAGTATGTCTTGTACCACTCCCAGGACGCGACGGCATCTCAAGCCACGAGAAAACTTTCTGCGACTGCGAAGTCGAGGAAATGATAGCCGAGGCACTTGACGTGGAGAAAGCACGCACAGCGAAATTGCTTTTTGCGTCCTTGGGATACACCCAGGCCAATTTCTATTGATATTGCCACAGCCGCGCTAACTGAACACTTGAACGCAGAGGAGTTAAAATGAAAAGTGAATACCTACAAAAATTTAACGGAGTCCAAAATCTTAAGGGAGTTCGGTTTGGCGGAGACCCCGCTACACCAAGCGATGATTTTCTTCTTATTGAACGCATCGATGAAGAAGAGATCAAAACCAAAGGTGGCCTGATTATAGCGAAGGCTCCTGACTCTCACCGCATGTCCGACACAGACTCCCTAAGGGCACACATGGGGTTTATTGTTTGGGCAGGCGAGAACGTGCGCAAGGACCCGCGCTTTAAACCAGGCACTATTATCCTGCTGAATGAATACTCGGTCCGTTGGTACACAACCTTCCCAGGCTTACCAGCATATACAGAAAAGAAATTAGGGCTCACATTGTCAACCGAGATCAAGATGAGCTTTGAAAGCGTTGAAGCATTCAATGAGTTCAGTGCGCTGTTAGGCAGCTAATTGTGAACAGGTTTAAAAAATATGATAGAACACTCAGAGGAAGATATCGAAGAGGCTCTAGGCGAGCCAGACAGATTGGAGTGTCTTGGAACATTCACATCGAAGAGTTTACCGAGATACTCAGCGGCTTTAAGTGTATTTATTGCAACAACGCTATTAGCGAGTGCGGGGCTAGTCTTGATCGAATTGATTCCTCTAAAGGATATGAGCTTGATAATGTCGTGCCGTGTTGCGAGATGTGTAACAGAGCTAAAGGAGCCGCTTCACTAAAGGACTTTAAGAAGTGGGTTAAGAAGTTATCCTCGCGTATGCAAGGGCTAAACCAAAGACTATTGAAAGCAAACTTAGGAGGGCGATAGCTCCCTGAGCTTTGGCTATTTGCAGCTGGAGCTTTTCAATATGGTCAAAAGCTTTCTCACTTCGGCCTTCTACGTTTGCAGTCCGGCGCATATGCTCCTTTAGGTTCTCTTCCATACGAATGATCGTACCTTCAATTCTTCCTTGTGATTCTAATAGTTTTATCAATTCCGCTTGCATTACTGTAGGTCCTCTGGCGTAACGCCCTCTGGCAAATTTGTTGCCTGATTAACAAGTTCAGCACTTGCAGCCTGCTCATTCTGAGTAGCTCTAGCCATGGTTTGTAGGATTGCGCGGACTGCTTTCTCGTCTTTCATAACGAAATCCAGTCCTTTTTTGCCCAAGTTCCTTGTGAAATTTACAGTCTCAAGACCGTATCGATTCAAGCTCTTCATAGTAGCTTCGTCCATTCCGAGCGCTTCCTGTGTGGCTTTCATCTTAGCAGATCTTGCAGCCTGGCCCTGTACGATTTCCTGATAAGCCCTGATCCCTTTCAGACCAAGCCGAGGAGAACTGATACCAGCAGAGACTGTGAAGCCTGCAGCCTGTTGCAGATTACCCGCACCAGCGCTACCAATCGCCGCAGTTGCAGCTAGACTTCCTCGACCCTTACCCACTAGAGGGATAAACTGAATGGCAGCATCATGGACCAGAAGATCCTTATAAAGATTCTTAGCCTGAGCCTGAGCCCCTTGCTTGTTTTTGAATAAGTTGTTAAGAACGAAATCCATACCAGCAGTTTGTTGCTGCTTGCGGCTAGCGCCTTTGATCATGTCGTCACTAAGTTTACCGAGCACGTTCCGATCTTTGGTTGACTTAAAAGTTTCCCACTGATCAAGGAAGACCTGAGTCTCACTGCGAGCATTCGCCCAACTCTTTTTAGTACTAACAAATGTATCAAGTGCGTCATCTAAGCCGCGTGATTTGAGGGAAGTTTCAAGCGCACCATCAAGCCCGTTAGCAAGCTCAGCCGATGCCCTAGATGCAGCATTTAACCCCTCTTTTGCAGCCCTATTCTTCATAGAAAAGGTAGCCTTTTTGAAGTTCTTTAGGAGTGTCGTAAGATCGTTAAAGCCTTGAGTGCCAGTGAGTGTGCCGGATGCCTGAGCAACTTTCTCAGATTGCATAACAAATTTTTGGAGTTCCTTGAAACCCTTTTGGGAGTCGACTAGAATTTCCGGAAGCTGCCGTCCTGAGACCTCAAAACCCTTAAGCGCCTCGTCATAGGAATTAGCTGCGACTGACCAACTACGTGGAAGAATGCCCTTGCGCTTAACAAGCTCTGCTTTAACACGATCGGCTGCAACGTCACGAATAATTGTTTTCCCCTGAGCAGTAACAACACGCTCTTGGATTTTAGTTAGCCCGTTGTCCAATGCGAAACTACGCATGGGTTGAATGAGTTCTTGAGCAACTACTTTGAAGTTCTTATTAGAAACTTTCTTAGAGGCTTCTTCCATGCCCGACTGCCAAATTTCATCGATGCCAGTCTCAACAAGTTCCATAGTTTTCTCAACCATGCCCAGCTGCTTCTTTTGAATATTGAATACGATGTCGTCAGCGCTTGAGCCAGTAGCTCCAAACGATTTAATAATGCCTTCGATGCGTCGGCCATTTGCGGGGTCAAACGCTTCATCGAGCGCCCTACCGTTCACGCCTGTAAGCTTTGATAAGAGATCCGCACCCAATGTCTTAGAACCCTGAGCCCAGCGGGCTGAGTTATTACTTAGGCCTTTTACTGCGGCGAGTGCTCCCTTAACACCAGCTTTGATGCCTACTCCCATAGTCTCACCACCGAGTGCCCAGAGCATCTCAGTACCGACGTCTTGAAGCTGTTCCGCAGTTGTCGCGTCATAGGTTCCAATGGCACGGCCCATAGATGTTGTGAGTGCGCGTGAGGCTCCTGCAGCGCCTAGCTGCCCAGCAATTTGAATGGGAATAGATGCGCCGCCTGAGAGCACAGCTGCGCCTACAGAGGCACCTACAATGCCTAACTCACGGGACACGTCAGCTACATCGCCAACGGCTTCTTCTTCGCCAGCAGTAAGGGTGTCAGCGCCTACGGCTGCCTTAGCACCAGCACCTGGAACCATTCCTTTACCGATCGCGGATAATAGGTTCTTAGTAGTTTCCCAAGCACTGCTATCGGGGTCGACTGCCTTCCAAACACCTTGGTCTTTAACGACGTAGGAATCCATGTTATTGGGGTCAACTCGGACAGAATCATCACCGAAGCGTTTTTTGAGTTCGGTTTCCAATCCTTTTTTGTTTCCGAATAGAGAGAACTTAGCGCGCTCAGCGGCATCGAGAGGTGATTGCGCGAGGGCCTGATCAGGCGTTGCTCCGTTTGCATAAGAAGGAACGGGATCATCCGTTTGTGGTAGCTTCATTTCAGGTACGGCTTCGGGTTGTTCTTGTGATTCAGATGGACGAATTCTATCTAACAACGAACTAAGCTGATCGGGTTCAGATGAGGTTTCGGGCTCGACCTCAGCCTCGGACGGTCTTGCACCGAAGTCATTAGGATTCACACCGCGACCAGCATTGGCGTCTTCAAGCCCGCTACGAGCACTCGTCAAAAAGCTATCAAGATCGAATTTATCGCCAGCCATTTTATACTACTCAAGAGCCATTCGCGCACCGCGCTCTTGGCGGTTACCTTCAATAAGTCGAATAGTTTCTTCAGCCCTAGAATCCTTAGGATTGGCTTTGATAAACTTAAGCGCCTGTAATTCATCTGGGGTCAGAGGAGCAAGAAATTGTAGTCCTGATTGTTGTGCTGCAGCAGCTGCCTTTTTATTGATCGTCTTTTGAAGTACATCAAGAGCCGCTTCGGGACCGCCTGCAAAGTTAAAAATAGACACTGGGTTTGCAGCAACACTTTTCAAAAGTTCCTGCTCAAAAGTAGATACGTTACCGCCGCCTGTGACGGGTACTCGAATCAACGCTTTTAGTTGTGCTTGAAGAGCTTCTGCTTTTGCAATTACAGCAGGTCGAACAGATGCTCCAGGCTCCTTAGCAAGCCCCTTCAATTCATTGATAGCAGAGTTAACACCCTTAGCTTCAGCGAACTGAGTTCTCAATTCTTTGGCAGCGGTCGGGTCGATAGCGATTGCAGATATCTTTGTGTTACCGAAGCCAGCGTTTCCAATAAATGCTTTGCGCTGATCTTTGGTGAGTTCACCTGGTAACCCTTTAGTCACATTGAGGCCTGACATATCAAGGACTCCCTGTACGTTCTTTGATGCGTCGGCCATATCAGTCCCTTGCGACCTTGCTTGCTCAAGCATAAGCTGAGCCTCTTGAACGCGCATGGTTCGATCGAATCTTGATTGTGTCGGTTGGTCGGCGAGAGTTTGTGCAGCTACGCCGCGCCGAGTGAGATCCACGTTACCTTGAAGCGCTCCTTCAGTAATAGCCTGTTGAGGATTAGCAAATTGTTGAGGAGCAATTGCTGAAGCCGCTTGCATAACTTGTTGAGGGTCTGCGCCGATACCTGTAAGTTTAAGCGCGAGTTCGTTCGAGAGATTCTGAAATGCTACTCGCTTCTCTCCCTCATTCTTAACTTCTGCGTTGATACCTTGCATAACGCTTGTAGCGTTTGAAACTGCTTTTTGAACTGAGAGCTGACGCATGCTGCCTTGGAACGCGCCGACTGCTTGAGTGAATTCTGATAGTGTGCCTGCCATTTTATCTTCCTCCAAATTGACTTGGTAAACGACCTGTTCGAGGCGCGCTTAGATTACTTGATACGCGGCCTGTTGAGTTTGCTTGCTGCGCGAATGGGCTAGATCCAGGAAGTGCGACGTTAGATACGTCAGCAAGCACGCTAGCTCCAGGAAGTTCGACGTTAGATACGTCAGCTAGCTTGCCTGCTCCGTCTAAAACGTCTTTAGCTCCGAACAATCCGAGACTAGCTCCGCCTGTTCCAATAGCACTTGCTACTCCAAGAGCCCCGCCAATAACGTCAAAAGCGTTTGCGCTAGAGGTCGTTTTAGTAGTTGAATTAGAGTTCTTCAGTCCTGCGTCTAGCCTGAAGTTTCTCTCTAAGTTCTGAATCGAGCTGCCTAAGCTAAGCGCGACTTGACGATTTGTTTGAGCACGGTTAGCAAGATCTTGCAGCACGCTAGCACCTTGGGCTTGGAACCCGAGTCTCTGTTGTGGAAGATTGAGCGCGAACTGTGAGCCGAATGCTGTTTGCTGTGCGCCTAATATAGACTGTTGCTGTGATTGCTGTTGAGCTAACTTTGCCTGAATGACTGGGTCATTGACTGGGCGGCCTAGCTGTGCAGACAAGCGCCTTGCTTCTGTTTGCTGTTGAGCGAATTGCTGATTCATCTGCTCCTGTTGTGGAGCGAATGCTGATTGTGTAAATTGCTGTGCTGTTTGGAAGTCCTGCTCAGTAGGTAGGAAACCACCTTCGGAAAACTGTTTAAGCGTATCAGCTAAGCCGCGCTGTGCGCCTAGTGCCGCTGTGATATCTTCTTGGCCTGGGCCTGCTTGAACAAACTCATTGAACTGAGTTAGATTCTGCTCTTGAATACCACGCGCTGATTTCTCAAGATCCGATACCTTGATTGCGCCTGACACCATTTTCATCAGCTCGGCCTGTCTCTTTAACAGTGCAGCTCGTTCTGGGTTTTCGACGGCGCCACCTGCGGGGTTTCCAAAAGCGTCTTTATCGGTGCCGATGTTACCTCCACC
>JGI1221J11331_1000216_pt1 | contig 18574 bp, 23 predicted proteins | sample LakVidmifraction_4_FD_11331 | JGI IMG/M metagenome (IMG submission 11331) | reverse complement strand
CAGAACAAAGCACTTGCTTAATAGAAATAACCCAAAAGTATTCTGAATGGGCTAATAACTACACTTTTAGTTGTCGTGTGGGATTAAGGATATTTTCGTTTGTATTTCCCGCTGTTCTAAAGATTGTATTAACTAAAGACTAGACAACCCATCAACAGATAAAGAATAAAGAATATGAAAAAACGAATAATAATAAACATCCAAGATGATATAGATATAGAAGATGCCGTCAAAAGAGTAGTAAATGTAATTAGTCAGAACAAAGCACTTGCTTAATAGAAATAACCCAAAAGTATTCTGAATGGGTTAATAACTACACTTTTAGTTGTCGTGTGGGATTAAGGATATTTTCGTTTGTATTTCCCGCTGTTCTAAAGATTGTATTAACTAAAGACTAGACAACCCATTAACAGATAAAGAATAATGATATATGCGATTCCAAACCGACGACATTATTAAGAGTACAGGAGGCAATTTCTCAAAGGTGCGAACGGCACTGGGTGAGAAGGTTGTAGCAGGACTTTTTTGGAGTAATATAGAGGGTGCTAGAAAAGACCAAGAAATTGACTGCATACTCACCGAAGCCGAGCTTGCCGACTACACCATCGTTGAACGTAACGGAAAGCCTTACGAGCCTGAAAGGTGGGTGCCGGAGGATGGCGAATTGTACTATTACCCCGATCCGACATCACAAGAGCAGATAGGATTTGTTTGCCATGATGTAGAATCCCCGTACGATTGTTTCCTTTCAGAAAACGGTCTTTGTTACCCCTTCACCAAGGAAGGCAAACAAGCAGCGATAGCTCGCACAAAGAGGATGTTAGCGGTGAAATAATATGATTGTTTTAAAAACCCCAGAACAAGTTCTAGAGAGGTTGCGCTATAACTCATCAGACATGGGTGAGCTGGGCAAGTTTGTGAGGCTCGAATATGTGGAAACTCTCGTAAGACAGGGGCTTCGCTATAACTCATCAGACATGGGTGAGTTGGGGGAGTTTGTGAGGCTCGAATATGTGGAAACTCTCGTAAGACAGGGGCTTGCCTCGGTAGTGGCGTGGGCAGCCGAGGAAGCGAGACAGGAATGGTTAAGCGCCAAAGCTTATCATGATGCACTCATAACCCTTGCCGAGAAAATTGAGGGCAATAAAAAATAACTCCAAAAGTATGGATAGCAAAACTGTAAAAAACGCTTGGAAGATATTTTGATGAAGTGCGGAATGCAGAAATGAATCAAGAAAGGCTGGCTGATACGGTCAAATTCATAGATGAGCTTATCGCCGCTCAGGCTGGGAAAGAGTTGAGGGAGAAGGAAGAACCCATTGACGATGATGATTAAGGAGGATGTATGGATACTAAACAACTATAGAGCTTATGACCCACTCCCCCAAAAGCACAACCCACTTTGCTTGTAACGAGCGTATGAATAATATATGCCGTGACGGTGTAGTCTGTTGTGCGTGTTGCTCCCATGAATGTGAAATTCACCCCGTCGGATCTCTCGGCATGAGTTTAACAGCAGACCTAAAAGCTACTAATCTTAAACCCTAGCCTATGACCCTCATCCAGATAGTCTACATCGTGATCACTTTGCTCGTTATCTTCTCCCCCTTCGCTTCAGCACAACTTCCAGCCTATGCAGGTAGCCTCGCTATGGCCGTCTGGATCGCGCTAACTGCTCTTATGGTGCTTGGTTATGTCTAGGGTGGTTTAAGGCCGCACAATCCTCATAGGGGATATGAAGAGAGCCATCACGGCTCTTTTTTGTTATCCCCTTTAGTGGGGAATGGGCTTGACAAGTATTTGTAGAAATGCAACCGGTTTACGCAGATGAAATTTGTTTGTGAAGATTCAAATTTATCTCCTTTTACCGGGTAGGCGGTCAAACCTTGGGATGCCCTCGAATGCGGGGCGGCTCTTAGGAGGCTTACCGCCCCTGCTAGGCATCGAGAGAGGCTGTCACAGACCAATTAGGGACATCACCGCTTGGGTATCCGAGGGCCTGGTTGATCTATGAGAGCTTCGGCTCAAACAATTTATTCAGCTCGTCTCCTCCGAGATCAGCTGACGGGAAAATGGCTTGTGAGCAAACGACTAAGCTCATAAACCCTTCCCTCATTGCTCGTGTCTTGACCGCAAGCAGCGAGGGGAGGTTGAAACGTGTTCGTCATGACCGTATATCTTTTGATAGGAGGATCGCATGAGCAAAGCACGCCGCTACCGCATCAAACGTGAAGGGCTGAACGTTCACCATGTCCTCCCCTCTTCTAGGGGCGGAGGTGGTCGCAACAACTTGGTGGTGCTGCCTGTCGAATGGCACGCCTCTTGGCACAAGCTCTTCACCAACATGACCGTCGCTGAAGTGCATTGCTTCATCGACATCGTTATGCAACCTGATTGCACGTGGAGCTACAAGGACTTCGAGTATTTGCGCCGTCGTTTGATGGGAGGTGATTAGTGGACAAGCTGATTCTCTTCATCATCGCGGTTGTCATCATTCTCTACTTGGATCGTAAATCCTGGCTCGGAGGTGACTGATGCTCGAATGGTGTGCCGCGTTCTGTGTCTTTACAACCCTGGTCATCGGGGGCCTGCTCATCCTCGGGGTGATGGCCCTGGATCGGGAGTTGCGCTAATCGTCTTGCGTAAGCCGAACAGGGCAAACCGCTAGGAAGTTACGCAGGGGTCTTCTAAAAACCCTGCACCATTCCTAATGTGTTGATCATTTATTTACCCCTTGGTTTTCCTAGAGATATGAAATGTACTAAATGCGGTCGAGCAAAGCGGAAGGGCCATAAGTGTGCCTAGTGGAGAAATCGAGATTAAGACGTGCAGGAGATGCAAACACGCTATTCCACGACGAGGGCCAAGGAGATGTGCTGATTGTCGCTCGCAACCCCTCGAACCTATTGAGGAGATTAGGGAGAGACTAGGTTTAGTCGCCAAGCAGCCCAGATACGCGCCGGCGCCCAAAAAGGGTACAAGAAGGGCAAGGTGCCACGCAGGACTGCACAGCTGGAGATTCTTTGCGAAATGTACCCAGAAATGCTCAGTCTGTTATCTCGAACGCCCGTTACCAGAATTATTTATGAATAATCTTTAGATATGAAAGTCAGTGAACTCAAAGCCTACCTAGTCGATAAGAACGATGCGGCAGATGTCGAAGTAAAGCTCAACTATGTGATTGAAGCCCCTATGGCAGAAGAGGGAATCGAGAAGGTTGAGGAAAAGGCTTAATACGCCCTTCTCTCGCTTACGGTGGTCATGCTTTGTTCTTTCCGTTCATTTCCCACTACTGTAAGCGGAAAAAGTGCAGATTAAGCACTTAACACTAATAATATGAACGTTTCACCTCGCAAGAAGATGGCTATGGGACTCAAGAAACCTACCGGTCTTAAGTCTATGGTTCCCGTTAAGAAAACGATGAAGATGGCTAAGAAAGTCGGACGATCTCGCTAATTGTGAACCCCCCAAATCCTAATGGTGCAAACAGCACTACGTCTGATCCTAGAGAACAGACTTGTTGGGATTTATACGTGCAGTCGATCCTAGATGGCAGGGAAAGTGCCCAGCAAGCTGCTATCGACGCAGGTTACGAGGAGGCCACAGCGAAGAACGTTACACTTCGTGGCTGGTTCAAGGGACGAAAAGAGAAACTACACCGAAGGGAAATGCTCTCAAAAGCCGAGAGAGTTCTCGACCGGACACTCGACATGCAGCCAGTAAATGATAAGGGGCAGATTGATGTACCTCTCCTTCGAGTCCAGACGGATGTGGCTAAAATCGTAGTCACTACTCTTGGCAAGAATGAGGGGTACTCAACAAAGACCGAGACAGACATCACATCTAACGGAGAAACGATCAAGGGGTTTACTTACGTTATGCCAAAAGAGTGAATATGCTCACGTCTGCTGGAGGCAGACCGAAAACATTACTAAGTGTTATTCGATTCATTAGGAATCAAAGCAAATACTCCCATGCCTTTATGGGAGCTAATCCCGTTGTCCGTTTCAATTACTGCGTCGTCTGCAAGGCGATGACAAACCGTGAATATCGAGACGGCTCAAAGGGGAAGGTGAGCGCCAATTGCGAATGTGGGCCTATGAGGAAAAACATGATCATTTCTAACTCCAGCGGAGATTTTAAGGAGAGGAAGAATGGGCGTAAAACCCTCAGGGTTCCCGTAGACGGTAAATGGGTAACGATTAAGGCAACCCCGATAAAAACTACATGATCCCGACCATAATCCCCACTAAGAAGCAGCATGAAGCCTGGCAAGCCTTCAAAGACCTTCAGGTGTCTGAGATATTCTTCGGCGGTGGAGCTGGGGGAGGCAAGAGCTGGTGGCTGTGTGAGACACGACTGACGAATGCGTATTTTTATCCTGGCTATAAGTCTTTTATTGCTCGTAAAGAGCTTAAGCGATTGATGCAGTCGACCTACGTGACGTTCACTAAGGTTTGCAACCACCACAAGATTCCTGAAACTGACTGGAAGCTTAACGGGCAATATAACTACATCGAGTTCAAGAATGGCAGCCGAATCGACCTGATCGACGCTAACGCTCAGCCGAGTGACCCCCTGTATGAGCGTTTCGGATCGCTCGAATACTCGGACGGGGCTTTTGAAGAAGCCGGAGAGTTAGACTTTCTAGCCTTTGATGTACTTGGTAGCCGCATCAATCGTCATTTAAACGACGAGCTAGGCATTATCGCTAACAAATGCGTGACAGGTAACCCTAAGAAGAATTGGACGTATACACGCTACTACAAGCCCTACAAAGAGGGTGCCTTACCGCCTGGCAGGCGCTTCATTCAGGCTCTGTACTCAGATAACGAATATGCTGCGAAATCTTACGCAAAAACTCTGTCTGGTATCTCAGACAAAGCGATCAAAGAGCGTCTGATGTTTGGAAACTGGGAATATGACGATGATCCAGCGACTTTGATGGATTACGACACGATTTCAGACTTGTTTACGAATATTCCTGAACACTCGGAGGAGAATTACTTAGTAGCCGATGCCGCACGGTACGGAGGGGACAAGATCGTGCTGACGTTCTGGAAGGGATTACTTTGCTACAAGGTGCTCTGGCGAGTGAAGCAGGGAACCGACGATACTGAGACATGGATCAATGAAGAGGCTATGCGAGAGCGTGTGCCACGCAGCCACATCTTGATCGACGAGGACGGTATCGGGGGAGGAATCGTTGACCACTTAAAAGGTGCTAAGGGCTTCACAGCCAACCAGTCACCGTTTGACGAGAACGGCAAGCGGCCAAACTACAAGAGTCTCAAAGACCAATGTGGCTATAAGCTTTCTGAACTTGCGAAAGCTCGACAGATTGGAATCCGAGTTGATGATGTGAAAATCAAGGAGGAACTTATTGAAGAGCTTGAGCAAATTAAGACTTTTGAAAGTGATAAGGATACGCCCCTCAGACTTGTCCCAAAGGAGAAAATTAAAGAAATCATTGGTAGATCACCTGACTTTTCCGACTGCTTGCTCATGCGCATGTACTTTGAACTTCGACCGGTCAAGAAGGCTGGGGGAGTAGTAATCGCTAGGCCGAATTACGGGTCAAGCTACGGCGGAGGTACAAAGATACCCACCGCAACTGACTGGACGCTTCTAGGAAAGCGTTAGCTAAACTGGTAGGATTTACCTACAAATCCTGCGAGAATTAAAGGATTTATGATCATTGAACTGACGCTTAAGCGGGACGAAAGAACTAAAAAGATATTGTCTCAGGTATCAAACTACAACCCCTCTGACGAAGTAAAGAAAAGAACTGCACAGGTTATCAATGACTTTGGCCTTGCAAACCTGGTTAAAACTAAGCCTTACGCTGAATTTAACTACCTTTCCCTTGTTGATCGAGTGAATCTGGATCAGACGAGCTATAATCAATTCCCTGGCACTCGTTCGCAAGATCCGGCAGAAGCTTGGCGTTCTTTAGCTTTCCGGCCGATTGTTCGCAATAAAATTATCTCAATCGCAGCTCACATCACCGCGGCCGTCATTTACCCGAAGATTTACGCCCAGAACGATCAGGACGAAGAAGATAAGGACGCAGCTCAAGTCATGCGAGACATCATGGAATGGGTATCGGACCAATGTAATTACGATAAAACCTTTCTTTATACAGTCATTGCGGCCTTAGTTAATCCGGCGGCTATTGTCCACACCGAGTTCGCTGAACGCTACCGTGAGATCAAGGTTGTGAAAGAGGACGGCAAGTGGGAGATCAAAAAGGTACTCGACGAGTTGTTCAGCGGTTTCCAGGATACTTTGGTTCCCGTGACTGAGCTTTGGATCGCCAACGCCTACGAACATGATATTCAGAAGCAGCCTTACCTAATCTGGAGGCGAGTTATTGATTACGCCACCGCTAAGGCCAAGTACGGCGAGAAGCAACTGTTTAACTACGTTAAGCCGGGCGTGCAGTTTCTGTACTCAGACGAACAAGGTCTTTTTTACGAGGAATACGATAAATCCCTTCAAGGTCGCCTGTGTGAGGAAGCCCTGTACTACAACCGTTCAGGGGATTTACAACTTTCCTTCTTAAACGGTGTGCTGATGGATGACGTTGATCAGCCAAACCCTCGTCAGGATAAGCTTTACCCATTCACTAAAGCTGGTTATGAACTTTTTGATGACGGTAGGTTCTTCTACTACAAGTCTTTGGCTTTCAAGCTTGCTAATGATGAGGAGCTAATCAACACCGCCTACAGAATGGTCGCAGACGGTACATACCTAGCGATCATGCCGCCAGCCGTTGTCTTTGGTAACGACTCAATCAACTCGTCGATTATCGCACCGGGTGTAATCACGACGATTGATAACACAGAAGGGAACGAACGAGCCGCTTTCCAGACGATACAAACAAACAACAACCTAAATGCAGGCTTTAACTTGATTGAGAAGGCCGAGGGGTCAGTTTCTGAGAGCTCACAGAGCGAGCTTGAGTCCGGTAACGCTTCCAGCGGTTCTCAAACGGCCTACGAGATCAGTAAGCTCGACCAGAACGCTAAGGTTATGCTCGGCTTGTTCGCCAAGATGGTCGGCTTCATGGTGAAAGACTTTGGGACGCTTCGTATCGGTGACATTCTCCAACACGTCACCGTGGGCGAGGTCATGCAGCTTGAAAACGGGGACACTCGCTTAAAGTTTAAGAACTTCGTACTGCCTGAGAAAACTGTTGACGGTAAGACTAAAAGCAAGCGGATTGAGTTTGACGCTGGTCTACCTGATGAGGCGACTGATGATGAAATCATGGAGCTTAGTCAGACTATAGCTACAAAACAACGTGGTTTAAACAATAATGTGACCATCACTAAGGTAAACCCGACCCTATTCCGCAAGCTTAAGTACAAGGTGATGGTTAGCCCTGAAGCCATGAGTCCTAAGAGCGACGCTTTGAAGAAGGCCTTGAGCTTGGAAGCTTACGGTTTGGCTGTAGCTAACCCCCTCGTCGATCTTTCTGCTGTCACCCGTGATTTCCTGTTTGGTTCATTCGATCAATCTAAGGACGATCCGGAGAAGTACATGAAGAAACCAGAGCAAATGCAGGCATCACCCGGAATGCCAGGTGCGCCACAATCCGGTGGCCAAGACATAGCAGGAATGCTCGCTAAAGAAACAGGCAACGCAGGCTTAGAAAAATCATTAGCTAAAGCCGTATAACTATGGAAACTGTGAGAGCTGATCAATTCAAGCGGGTGTGCATCGTGCCTAGTTGTGAAAGCGAAGAACTATTGGAGATGACGGACGCAAGTGGTAGCCCGTCGCCTGCCCTGAAATGCGCTAAATGCGGTGTCGTTTCCACCATCTTCGGTACAAAACTATGAAGCTTCATATTTCAAGGCAACAGTGGATGTCACTTGATAACGACACTAGACGCCAGTTTGTCGACAAGTTCTTAATCAAGAAGAGTGGGCCGACCGAGGTCGAACAACGTGCTGAAGGCTCTGTGTACGTTTCTGACGGGGTTTTGGAGAAAGACCTAGATAGGTCGTTCAACTTGATTCACATGATCGAATACCTAGGGGATTCTTTACCCTGGTATCGCAAAGATTTAACAGATTTTATCTTAAGCCTCGTATTAGAAAAGTTTTATGGACGAACAGTTGAATGGAACGACGGACGAGTTAGCAGCAGCACAAGTACCGGAAGTGGCGAAGAAGTTAAGCCCAGAGGAAAAGGCCGACCTCGAAAAGAAGCGGACTCAGTTCCGGAAGTTGCATGATCTGTTGGCTGAGGAGGATTTGCTGGCTACTGAGACCTTTCTCGGTGTCCTAGAGGGTGCGATAGCTTCTTCTTTCCAAGCATTGGAAAGCAAAGTTAAGGTTGAAGAGCTGGTCATTACTGTCCAGAACGACATGATGATTAAAGCCATACAGATTCTAAAAACTCTCAGTGTCCAAGAGGCCGTGACTTTCACCCGTGTTCTTTATAACAAGATGAAAGGTCACACTATGGAGAAAACTAAGGACTGGAAGCTTAAAGATCTTGAGATTGAATTACTATGACGCCTGCTCAACTCGCGCTACTTGTGAAAACCAACAAAAAGCTGAAGAAAGGTAAGAAAAAACCATGTTAAAACACCTCAAAATGTTGGTGTCAAACTGGCTCTTGCGCCACGTTCTGAACCTCATTACAGAGAAGGGGGCTATCGAGATAAGAGTTACCGACATAAGAAAGAAGATCGGGCATGTTTACATAGACGGCAGAAAAGTCACGTCAGAAGAACAAGGTGTGCTGATTGAGGACACTAAAATGGCGTTGAAACTTCATGGTTTGCAGACAGTAATTAGTTCAATTCGAGCCGAAGCCACATACAACCTTATCAACAAAAGCAAGGGCATTGACGATATGGTATATGCGAAGGCCATGTTGTACACTGTAGACGTGTTACAGAAGCGTTTAACAGCGCTTTCCAATCTTTCACAACCTTAGATCTGCGAGATCAACTGCGAGACCTGGGCGGCTTTATAGCCGTCTTGGTACTTTGCATGTCTCGCAGCATGTAATCTACCGAGACTGCTTCAAAGCTGCCCAGAAATGGGTAGTTTTTTGTTAAGGCAGCTCGCGCCTATTAAGTCGAGATTCTAAAGGTAGCGCTGACCTTAATAGCGATTTGTATGGAGAACGCAACCAACCCAGTAGAGGCTGTAACTACTGAAACGCAAGCTCCTGCGCCACAAACAAACGAGGTAGCAACTGAAACGCAGTCGCCACCGCAGCCCGCCATTGATTACGCAGCCGAATATGAGAAGGAACGAGAGCGACGTGAGCGTGCTGAGTATGCCCTTTATAAAAAGAAGAAGGCAGAAAAGACCGCTAGAGACATCCAGGAAAACGAGACAGGTGTTGTTGACTCTGATGATGTAAAAGCTCAGGTCGAAGAACACTTCGTCGCTATGGCGATGGCTCGTGAGGAAAAGCAGTCTGAGGATCTCATTGATGAGGAGCTCATGCGCATTACCTCAAACCCTGATGAACGGAAACTCATTCGCTTCAAGTACGAGAACGCAATCAACCGGACGGGATTTTCTCGCCTCTCTATCCGTCAAGATCTGGAAGACGCTCAGTACCTAGCCAATAAGCCACGTGCCCAAAAGGAACGTGCCGAGCTAGCTCAAACAGCTATTTCTAAACAGACGATGCCGGGGAGTGGGATGGGAACAAACCTTGATCGTCCAACAGGTGAGCCAGACATGTCTAAAGCTTTCAGTAAGTACGACTGGGAGCATATGCAGAGGGCGAACTTTTCAGAGGCCATGATCAAGGCCGCTTACAACCAACTTAAAAAATAACCAAAAACCTTATGTCTCTCGGAGACATCTCGATCTTGTCCCCTGGTGGTCAGCAATTGCCACCTTCTATGCGCTTCCGCACAGAATTGAACACCACAGTAGCTAACCCTGGCGAGCCTGTCGCTATTGGCGGCACCGGTACAAACTATGTAGCTGTGCTTGCTGACGCCAAGCCACTTACATCTGACGCCTCTTTCGCCGGTATCGCTTCTTCTCTCTCCACTCAGACCGCTGCGGTTGATGGTGTGGTTGATGTACTGATCCCAGTCGGCGGCATCGTTTACGCCTGCAAGGCAAAGACCTCCACAACCTTCGATACTGACGCTGAAATCCTCGCTGTCTTAAATGACAACGTGATTCTTGATCTCACGAATGGTGTCTATACGGTTGATGTAGCGGCTGGTTCCGCTGGTGGAACTGGTGCTTTTCGAATCGTAGGCGGCGACCCTTCGACTGCGACTGTTTACATGATCGCTAAGTCAGCTGGAACTTTCCTCGCCTAACCCTATATGTCTGTAACAAACGCATTGAACCCAACCGTAGTAAAGACTGAGTTAGACGCTATCTTCGTGCAGGAATACAGCTATCCAATGGCCCCAAGCGTGGCTACAGCTGAAACCCCTGAAATCTTTAAGCAATTGACTATCGGTAACGCTGCCCACATTGAGGCCGTGTTGTCCGGTGGTGGCGGTCTCTGGACTGCTAAGGGAGAGGAAGAGCCTGTTGCTCTTGGTTCGCCTCGTGTTGCTAACAAGGTTACTTACTACGCTGTTACTTTCGCTCGTGGACTTGCTATCTCAAAGGAATTCTTTGATGACAACATGCACTCCACCTACTCAGAGATGGTTAAGAAGTTCGCTGATGCTGCACGTGCAACTCGCGAAACGACTGCCTTCGCCCTTTGGCGCAATGCTTTCACAACCACTTTGACTGCTGACGGCATCTCATTTGTCGACGATGCTCACACAACCATCGCTGGCTACACGGTTGATAACCAGGTAGCTTCTAACGCTGTTCTGTCACCAACTGCGCTTAATACCGCTATGGTGCAGCTTCAGCAACAGATCTCTCAAGATGGCATCATCATGGGCCAGCAAGGTGCTTTCCTGTTGGTTCCTTCAGCTCTCTTCAAGAGCGCTTGTGAAATCACTGGTTCAGCTTTGGCTTCTGGTACTGCCAACAATGACATGAACGTCTTCTCGACGACTTATGCCATTCGCGTGTTCCAGTCTCCATACCTCGGTGCTGCCGTTTCTGGTGGTTCTGACACTGCTTGGTTCCTCTTGTCTCGCAATCATGGCGTAACCCGCTATATCCGTGAGGCACTGACCACTCAGCTTGTTGATTACGTTTACTCAAACAACGACGAGTACGTTTACAAGGGTCGTTTCCGAGAAGTTTACGGAGTAACAGACTACGTAGGCGTCGTCGGATCAACCGGTGCTGGTGTCTAGTAGGTGAAAGGGAGGGGCTAATCACCCCTCCCTGGTTCGGTTTATTCATCACTCTGTTGGACTTTGCCCCCATAGGCGAAAGGAAAGCCGCAAGGCTTATATATCAAGGGTGGTAACAAAATTATATGGCAGTAACAAATTTAGACAGTTTAGCACTTGGAGGAACACTCGCCGTGGCAGGCGCACAAACAGTGTCTGGTGCGCTTACCGTGTCTGGTGCGCTTACCGTGTCTGGTGCCTCAACACTTAGCACGGTTCTCTTCAAAGACTTGACCGAGGTAGTGGCCGCCACAAATGTCATTACGGCCGCAGAATCTGGCTCAGTGTTTATTCTGAACGCAGCAACGGAATTTATTTCGACGCTGCCTGCCGTCGCAGCTGGTTTGCACTTTACGTTCATCGTGGGTGCAGCCCCTGTCGGCGCTTCTTACACAGTGGTCACAAATGCTTCCGCAAACATCATCGTCGGTAAATCATTCCCAGCTAGCGGTGCTGCTGGCGATACTGGGGCGACGGACGACACCATTACTTTTGTTGACGGCGCGGCCGTCGCAGGTGATATGGTCGAAGTTTGGAGCGACGGGACTTCTTGGTTCGCTTACGGATTCCCAAGCGTTGCTACGGGTATCACGTTTACCACTGCTTCTTAGTTCTTGCCTTAGCCTCTTTATGGGGGCTAGGTCGATCAACTAAATTTCTATGTCTCAAGATTACGCCTGTCTAGTCATCTGTCCTTCCGCTTTCCTTACTGGTTCTTACGCTGCGGCTACCGCCGTCGGCACCGATCCCCTCGCAAAGGCTATCGAGATTGAATAACACCGGCCTTAATTGCAAAGTATGTCTGTAACACGCATTCCAAAACAGCTCACGATCATGTCGGCTAAGGCCACTACCGGAGTCGGTACGCCTCAGCTCGTTAATGATTTTAAGAATATTCAGCTGAGTTTAACGTCGCAGACAAGTGCTAACTTTACGGCCAAGATTCAGGGTAGCTTCGCCGCACCTGAGAGTGCGCCAAATTTTGCCGCCGCAGCTTCGGCGACTAACCCCTGGTTCTTTGTGAATTCATGGGACTTATCAGATATCACGACCAATGTGACCGGAGCTACGGGATACGCCGCTACGGGTACGGACATTGTAAAAGGCATTCTGGTCAATACTGATGCTCTGGTCTGGCTGAATGTGAGTATCACAGCTATTTCTGCTGGGTCGGTTAACGCCACAGCGGTTATCTACAATAACGAATAGGCTTATGTCATTTCATAGCTTTGGAGGTGGTGGTGCCGGATCAGGTGACGTTACAGCCGCAAGCAACCTCACCAATGAGTACATCGTGCGCGGTGACGGCGGAGCGAAGGGAGTAAAGAAATCCGGCATCAAGATTGATGTCGACAATAGGCTCGTCGTTGATTCGGTCACAAATTTTTCCCTTACGATGGAGACCCAAACCATAGCTGATACAGCTGGCTATGACATGACTCTCTCGGCCGCACATGGCCTCGGTACTGGCGCTGGGGGCGGCTTCTTTGCGCTCGCGGGCAATGGTGGCGATGATGGCCCTGGAGGTATTGCGAACCTTGTGGGCGGCACGGGCGGCGCAGGCGGCGCAGGCGGCGGTGGCGACGGCGGCAACGTTTTAGTTGAGGGTGGCCCTGGTGGCCCTGGTCTAGGTGGCGGTAGGGGCGGCGACGTGATCCTTCGCGGTGGCCTTTCGACCGAAAACAACAACGGCGGTGCAATTGGCCTTGAGCCGTCACTGCTTGCGGGAGCGGGTGTTGCTCGTTACGTCTATATTAAAGACCCAGCTACTGGCTTCACAACCTCGTTAGACACTGGTTCTCTTTCTGCGAGCCGCGTTCACAAAATCCCCGATGCTGATGGCACGTTTGCTTTGAAACATCAGGTGTTGCCGGGCGAAACGGTCATCATTACGAGTGACGTGGTTAACGCCGAAGTCGTCGCCGACACGATGACTGATGTTACTGGCCTGTCATTCCCTGTCGTATCAGGGAGCACGTACTCGTTCAAATTCATGATTATTTATACCGCGGCGGCAACGACCACGGGTTCACGTTGGTCAATCAATGGCCCAGCTACCACGCTTCTCGGTTTCCGCAGCTCCTGGCCTTTAACAATCACCACGGTCACCGTAAATAACCGCACAGCGTACGACGTTCCAACAGCTAGTAGCACCTCGAGTGGAAATACAGCGGGCAACATCGCCTTTATTGAAGGCTTTATTACTCCATCAGCTGATGGGACTGTCATAGCCCGATTTGCGAGTGAGGTGACTGCCTCGGCAATCACGGCGAAGGCCGGATCGTTCGTGCAGTTTCTGAAAGTAATCTAGTAACTGAACTCTTCTAAAGTGTGACCCTAGACCCCCGACAATTACAAAATCAACCTAGAGCTTCCTCTGAGGGTTTTGGCATTGTGAAAATCGGTTCAGGCATCACAGTCGCCGGCAGTTGGCACGTTAAATCTCCGATACTGCCGTATAGGCGGAACTTTGGCCTGGAGGGAGATGGGCCGAGCAGTGATTTAACACCCAGACTTATTTAGTCGCGCTTTATGGCCTACACAATCAGTGATTTGAAAGTTGACCTAACAGGAATCCTTCACGGAACAACGCTAAACGAGGTTCAAAGCATCGACCAGGTTATTTCTAGGGCTGGGCGTNGGCTAATGGAAGACGTTGATCCGATGGAAACTATTCGTATCGCTCAACTCNCAAGCCCGCTTTTTGACCGTGTTTACGATTACACCTGTCCGGCTGATCTNAAAGGCGACCGAATCATTGATATCCGTCCGCAAGTCAACCGGACACTTGCTGACCGCTTCTTTCAAACCTATAACGAGACATTCGACCTAACTAAGGCCGCTATCGGCGTAGCAGGCGATTTCACCATCCAATATAACACTGGGGTCAAATCAATCCGGATCGCCAAGAGTCTGGTTACAGCCATCCTTTTAAATGGCGCTGACTCTTTGACGGGCAATGGGACATGGGTTGCTGGCGGCGACGCAACAGACCTCACATTAGACACGTTAAACTACGTATACGGCGGCGGCTCGCTACGTTTCAATGTCTCTGGGGCAGGTACGACAGCTTATCTCGAAAACACCACCATGACGGCGGTCGATTTAAGCCGTGATGAGGATCAGGGTTCTGAGTTCGTCTACGTCTGGATTCCTAACTCGTCGGCGGTAACTAACTATATTTTACGCTGGGGTTCTTCCTCTGCTGATTACTGGTCGACGACCGTAACGAGCGTGCAGGACGGGACTGCTTTCCAGAAAGGCTGGAACCTTTTGCGTTTTAATTGGGACGGAGCGACCGTGACAGGTTCGCCTGATGCTACAGCCGTCGATTATGTACGCCTAACAGTTACTTACGACGGAGATGCTGATACTGATTACCGATTCAACAGTTTTACTTCTCAGCTCGGATCAATCTACGAGTGCGAATACTACTCAAAGTTCCTTTTCCGTGACGGTACGACCGGAGCTTTCAAGGAAAATGTTACCGATGATTCCGATATCGTAAACTTGGATACAGATAGCTATAACTTGCTGCTGAATAAAACAGCATTTTTAACAGCTCAGCAGATTCAAGGGTCAAACAGTGGCTTCGACGTTGCCTTCTTTAAAGGCGAATACGACGATGGTTTAAAACGCTACGTCGCTAAAATAAAGTCTCAGGTCATTAGACCGCAGCAGCGCTATTACCGCATGTCCACACGCCGTACGACGATTATCCGCCCTTCATAAATATGGAGAAATTCGTTTTAGTAGAGAAATTTAACGGCTACAACCACAAGGAAGACCAGACCAATCTAGCACCTGGCTTAATGGTCGAGGGTTCTCGTAATGTTCTCACTAACGACGGTGAGCGAGTTATGGTTCGTCGTGGCTATACCCTCGATGGTCAAGCGAATAGCGCAAACACGCCGATCACAGCCGCTTATGACTGGAATGATCGTCATACGGGAGAAGCACGACATGTACGGGCCTATCAAGATGAGCTTGAATATCGCTATGTTGATAGCGCAGGCGCAGTAACTTGGCGACGATTAGCTAATGGGTTCGGGGAAAATGTTAATTTTAACTTCGCAGAGTTTTGGGACACTACGGAGTTGATTGACCGTCTTTTGATGGTGAATGGGACTTCGAATATTTACGACTGGTCAGGTGGTGTGACGACTTTAGAGTCAGTTACTGCTAGTACAATTAAAAAGGAGGGGGTAGAAACATGGGGTGAAGAAGGTTTTTATACATCAGGCACTCGTTCCGTGGTGCTTAACGGTGTCACCTACGCCTATACAAGTGGGGAAGGGACTGACACGATTTACGGTGTAACGCCTGATCCGACCCTATCTGTTTTTGACCAGTCTCAGACCGTCCAGGACGCTTTGTCCCCGTTTGGTGAGGCAGACGCTACTACTAAGCATAATGCCCTCGCTCAGAGCTTTATAGCAGGGTCAGCACCTATTGTGGGGGTACAGCTTTTTAAGAGCGCTGACACGGGTTCGCTACTCGGCTCAATAACGGTTGAGATATTTGCTGACCTCGCCGGTTCTCCGACCGGATCAGCCTTAGCCTCAGCCACTGTTTTTAATGGCACGTGGCTGCTAAAGCCGACCGGCCTGTTCGGAGTGACGTTCACAACCCCAGCAACGCTTAGTGTGGGGCTTACTTACTGGATTAAGGTTTCAGCTTCCACGGCTGACAACGCTAACCATCCGAATATTGGCACTAACGCAGCCGGAGGTTATGCCTCAGGTTCGGTTAAGGCTTATAACGTAACGGACGGCTGGTTTGCTGTCGCTACGATAGACTTCTTCTTTAAGACTGTAACCTCGGCAACGGCACAAGCCGCTGGGCAGATTATTCACCAAGCGCTTAGAACGACTGCTAACAGTGCAATCACTGCGTTACCGGATACGTTTGCGAACGATTTAATTTCCGTTCTTTACAACTACATTTACGTCGGTTCGTTTGTAGACAGATCAGTTTACTTGTCAAAGCAAAACAGCTTAATTGATTTCTCTTTCTCATCGCCTCGTCAACCAGGCCAGGGGGCCATCATTACCCTCGACGCTACTCCTGTTGGAATGATCCCTGAAGAAGAATTCATGTACATCTCGGCAGGTAAGAGCTTCTGGTTTCGTATCTCACTTCAGCTCGGTGCTGATCAAACCTCGGAAGCCTTAATTATTGACCGACTAAAGACTACTGGACAGCAGGCTGCTAAGAGTCAGGCGTTTATCACTAAGAACAAAAATTCGGTGATTTACGTCTCCAATGAACCGACGATCACTTCTTTAGGCCGTGTTGAGCTGATTGAGACCCCACAGACGACGGACATATCTGACCCTATCAAGGACGACATGGACGTTTTCGGTTTCGATGGTGGATCGTCTGCTTACTTCAAGAATAACCTGTATGTAGCTGTCCCAGACGAAGGCTTAGTGCTTATTTTTAACGGTGCTAAGGGCTGGTGGGAGGCTCCACAGAATCTTCCGGTGAACTTCTTCTCGATTATTGAGGGTGCGTTGTACGGACATTCTGCGAGTGTGCCTGAGACCTACAAACTTTTCGATGGGGTTAATGACAACGGTGTAGCTATCGATGCTAAAGCATATTTTAGCTACATGCAGTTCGGAGACCGAGCGAATTTTAAGAACATGACCCAGTGGTACACCGAGGGCTATATCAGCTCGAACACGAGCCTGACTTGCCGTATCTTGTATGAATATAAAGGGAGCAAATCAGTCAGCGCCTACGAGATTGATGGCTCTGACAACACGATCATATTTGACAAAACGGGGGGCGGATCGTTTGGAAAGCAGTCGCTAGGCAAGAGGTCGCTAGCCGGACGTGGCTCGACAGTAAGTACGCTTTTGCCGCCTAAATTTAGGGTTATTAACAGCTTCCCTAAAGAGGATTTCTACGAAATGCAGATTCAATACGAGTCGGTAGGTGAAGATCAGCATTGGGAACTTCTAGCTTGGGGGCCGAATGTTCAGGCCTCAACTGCTACGGCTAAAAAGATTAAGCAATAATTACATACAAAGATAACAACAGACAAAGAGGAAAAAACGAGCGTAAATTGGTAGACTTTAGCTGATAATTGTGCTGCGAGACCCTATTAAAATGTGGCTGATACACGTAATTACGTTCAAGGACAAGATTATTTCCTCAGTGGGAGCGGAATAACCCTGTCGGCGACAAGCGCAGTTCTTACATCGATGGAGTATCCAGACGGCACGCTTATTGTGATGGCTGATTTTGGCACACTCGGTTACATCACTTTCGAGCCTGAGACAGAGAAGGAGGAGAACGCTAGCTTTACTGGGATTACTCAAAACGCTAACGGAACGGCCACCATTACCGGCCTGACTCGTGGTCTGGCATTTAAGACCCCGTATACGGCTGATTTAGCACTCCGCCAGTCGCATTCTGGCGGATCTTTGGCCCGTATCTCGAACTCGGCTCCTTTCTATAACGAGTTAACGAATAAAAATAACGACGAAACAATCAACAACGCTTGGACATTCCCAAGCACCGAGGCCGCACGTCCTCAAAATAACGCTGATACTGACACGGCGATTCTTGCGGCCCTTGTCACTTTTGGTCAATTGTCTCGGACTTCATTTGCTGGCGTTTCTGACGCTTCTACAGTGAGCAAGGGGATCGTCGAGATCGCAACTCAGACCGAAGTGAACGAAGGTGACGATTCTGGTAGCACCACGGCTCCGGTTGTTGTAATCCCCTCTACGTTGCTCCAGACACGCGACGCGGCTATAACTACCGATTTTACCTATGGTGCGACCCTGACCGCCCTAGCGCCTGTCTACGTTGACACTGCCGACAGTAACAAGCTCAAGCTTGCCTTGGCAACCGCTGCGGCTACTGCGGACACTTTTGTTGGTATCACGGTCGACTCAGGTGTCGACACAGACGTAAACAAGCGTGTGCAAATAGCAGGCATTGTAACGGGCTTGAGTGGTCTCACGCCTGGCGCGATTGTGTTTTTGACCAATGCAGGCGGAATCAGTTCGGTAGCTGGGACATATCGCTTTCCACTCGGTGTAGCTATTTCGGCGACTGCTATGGAGATGTTCCCCGCTCCGGCACGCAGACCGCTTGATCTAGCTGGTGTGAATGCTTCGGTGACGAGCACGTTCTTAAACAGTTTGGTCGTGCCTAAATTCGGTGGCACAGGAACTGACGGTGTGCTCGATACTTCGGCTGGAGTAATTAACATCAACCTAGGTAGTGCTGAGTACGTCGAAAAAAATT
>JGI1221J11331_1000211_pt1 | contig 18800 bp, 19 predicted proteins | sample LakVidmifraction_4_FD_11331 | JGI IMG/M metagenome (IMG submission 11331) | reverse complement strand
CCGCCGGGTGGGCGGGTGGTTATCGGTAGTTCCCGGCGTTAAAAGTGATGCCGGGGTTGGCCAGCCCGGTGACATCACTTGTTGCATAGTTGGCGGCGGCTATGGCGTTAAATGGGCAAAGTAGGAGGCAGTGTTTGGTTAATTGGTTCATTGCAGGACTCCTTCGACGATTTCAGCCTCTGAAACGGTCAGAGCACGTTTCCAGACTGCCACTTCCGAAACGGTCGCTTCTAGGTGCTCACCAAGCCAGCGGCCAAGTGTCATGGGTATATCACCCATAGGAGCACTAACAGAGATAGAGCTCTGCGCATCTTGCGTACCATCCAGCCTAAATATATAGTCGTTGGCTGCGTAGTCGTAAGTATGCAGCAATAAATGGTCACCTAAAATGCTTGATATACCTATAGAGGCTCCTGTTGCAGCATTAGGCCATGCTTTTGTTGCCCGTTGCAGAGGGCTACTTGGTGATGATTCGGCCCCTAATATGCCTCCGCCGGTCCTATTTTTATAAGAGGCGGCCCAAGATAAATTGCTACCCGTATAATTAACGACTGAATCAAAATAATCATCAATACCATCCCAATTAGCGCCAACCAGCGGACCCATCCACAGCGGACGCTTTGCAGCATCAGCCTGAGTCAGAATAATGGCCCCGGTGAACGGGCTTTTGACGCCGCCGATTGTGTGAACCCCAGCGTCTGTAACCAGCAGGGTGCACGCGGGGTCACGAAAAAGGACTTGGGTATTGTTGTAAACTGGGTATCTAAACTGTGCGAAAAGGTCCGGGGTAAGTGCTTCAATCTTGTCGAAGGGCTTTGAGCCGCCTCCACCACGCGCATTCCTCCCGCGCACATCCCGGCCCCTCGCAAACCTGCCTCTTAGTTGACGTCCCATCAGTGACTCACAATATCAACGGCGATCTCGGTCGCGCTGGTAAGCTCGAATCGAATAAAAACACCGCGCCACGCAGGCGCAGATAGGTGTCCGTCGCCGTCGGCGTCGAGCGTGATGGTGTCGGACTCCAGCGATACGCCCGGGTCGTCGTGGGACGTCGCGTCATAGAGTGTGTAGTCGATGGTCGCCGCGGCGGTGCCGGAGAAGTGCGCGAGACATGTGATGTCTCCACGTATGTCGTGATAGATATCCCCCGCTGTAGAGTCTCCCGCGCTCACGGCGCTGGTTGTCGAGGGTCCGCGCCGAATCGCGCTCCCCGTGTGGCTTTCGGTTTCGATAGTCATTGTGTCTCCTGGTTGGGTTGGTTTATCGGTTAAAATCACGAGTGTATTTTTGCCACGATTCGCGTCCCCATCCGTCGACGGACCATATCACGAAAACGAGATCGTCGGTGGTGGTCCCGTCGGTGGTCTGCATGGCCGAGGTGTAGGTCCATGAGTAGGTGGAAATATTTGTGGTTGTTCTGACTAGGCTTCCGTAAATAACCGTTTTGTAAACCTCGATCGTGTATGTGAAGTCTACGGGGTCTTTTGAGTATCCCGGCTTGTCGCACGTAGGCGAGTCGAGGCGATCCCTGACGACCCACGTTATGTCAAGATCCGCGCCATTTTCCGCCACCCTCACATACGTCGGAGCCAGCGGAGAAAGCGATCTAAATAGCGTCGACACGCCGCCCATTTCGAGCGTGTCGGTGGGTGCGTCGTCGGGTGATAGTTGCCCCGCAGACGTGCGCGTAAGAGATTTAATATCAACCGACTCATCTGATATGAGCCTCCCGTCGGTAGCGTAGAGCCTACCAAATCGCGCGGGAAAATCGTAGAGCACGCCGATGATAGTAACAGGCTCGCCGCCTGGAATATTCAGATATGTTGGCACCGTATCGAGCCAGCCTCGACACACTGTCGCTGTTTTTGTGGCAGCATCCCACCCCGTGACGGCGATGAGCTCGTCTTTGATGAGCAAGATCGGCGTGACGTCCACGCCCATGTCGAGGTTCAAGTCTCCCGCAAATTCGAGCTCTGTTTCGAGCACGCTAACAAATTTTGTCAGGTCGAGAAACTGTGTAAAACGCGCCCGCTCAACGCGCGTGAAGCCGTCCGACCACAATCCAAAATCTCGCGAGTCCGCGTTGGGCCTGCCAGCGGCCATGCCATAGGGCCGGGCACCATCATCTTTGTGGTCTGCGATCTGCGCGTATGCATCGGTCTCAAGATCCACCTGGTGCCACAGCCACAGCGGCAGTTGGAACGGGATGCGTGGGAATGCCGCGACGGGCAGCTTCCCGGGATACTCCCACTCGGTTTCCGGGACGTCGGGCTCAAGCGGGTCGTGGAACGCAAATGCGTCCTCGATCGCTTCGACGGTGATCTCAATCGAAGATCCAGATCCAAAATTTATGGTCGTCACGCGGTAGACGTTGGCGGGAATGCCCGCGATATCAGACCCCCATACGAATGGGGATCCGGGGCGAAGGTCGAGTGCATCGTTGACGCCCCACGTCGTGGTCATTGCGAGTGTCGCAAGCGGCCGCGAGGTCTGGAGTAGGTCGCGCGTCGCGAGTTTTGACGCTGTGTCGGCGTCGTGTATCTCGGTGTAATCATGTGTGAGCTCGACCTCGCCGTAGCGGTCATAGTTTGCGGCGTGGGTCTGGGAGAATGATCGCTCGGCGTCGGGGGCCAGCGCAGGGACGGGATTTAGTGTCGGGCGGATATACCGCTTGGTGTACTTGACTGTCATCCGCGTGGTCATATCTTGGCCGTACTGACGCGTCATTTCTCCGCTGGAATTCGAGTCGTCAAAGACGGGCAGCGCGGGCGCTGAGTAGTCGTCGGTGACGACAACGATGTGGTATTTTCCGGTCACCGGGTCTTGGTACGGCGCTGCGTTGCAGACCGAAAACATCTGCGCAAGAAACACCCTCGCGTCCTCGGTGGCGCTGATCCTGGCTGACACAAACACACCTTCGTCGTACATGAGATCGGCCGCAGCTCGAAAGCTCGCGTCATCTAGATCTGAAATGTCTAGCTTCGTGGGCCCCCACAGCGGGTCTGTCAGGACGTTGTGGATCACGTGAACCGGGTTCATATCAAGATTATCTGGGGACTCTGCTTTTGCGTCATACCAACTCGCCTCGCCAAATGACCGGCCAAAGATACGGGTTACGCGCATCCGAAGCGCGCCGAATGTGTCGCTAGCGACTTGGTTCGCGATGATGTATCCAGCCATCGAAGTGACGTGCCTAAAGCCAACATCCGCCCAAATCTCATTATCAAAGCCTGTGGTTGCCGTCTCCTGGAGTCCAGGGAAAACAGTGGCCACGACGCTGTTCGCGACGCTGTATTCGTCCGGGTCGACGTCATAGGTTATTGGGAGCCACTTCACAGAAACGCCTTCTTCTGCTCCACCACCACCAGGATTTAGCGTGAGTTTTATAGACGGGTCCACCTCGCCCTGTAGTGTCAAGGGGAACTCGCGGTCGAGGTTTATGTGGACCTCTCTGATCGAGTCCACCGGTCCCGACGCTATAGCCCACTGGACGGGCAGCGCAAATAGTTCGTTTGTGGCCACTGTGGCGACGCGCGAGATCAAATCGTTCACCGTATTATTAGGCCCATTGATCACCGTATGATAAAACCCATCATATCGAACCTCTTTCTCTCCAGACCAAACCACCGCCGGCGCAATATCAACGGTCCCGAAAATCACGGGGATCGGGTCGCCGTCGACGGGGCGAAATCGCTGCGGAGTTCCGGACCACGGGCCTTTATCGGCATCTTCTGGATCGTCGCTCATCAGGTATGTCAGGCCCACTTNTAGCAGGGTGACCCCGACCGTGACGGCTATTGTGACAAACATATCAGGCCTTAATTCTTCGGTGGAATAGCGGGAAATCCGCCGTAATTATNCTCGTTGAGAAATTGCTTGCATCTGCTAAGACTATGATTACAGCCCGGCGCAAGCGTCGCTGTCNNCTCGCCATCTAACTCATCGGGCCATTNATCAAAGTATATCTCCTGAAGCGCACCAAGAGGGACGTCCACGGCCCTGATGATTATGTGGCGCTCTCCGCTGGGTGATATATAGAATCCCCCCGTCAAATCCGAGGCGGTATAATTCACCATCTCATCAACCAATATCATCTTCTGGTCTGGAAATTGTGTGTCGATTGGGGCTGGCTTTTCCCATGCACTTAGATCCAATCCACACGCGCGGGAATAAACCTGCCACCTACACCCGACACTAAAACGACCGATCGGGAGCCGTCCCCGACCGATGGAAATACGCGGCGCACACGTCATGTTGGCGACCTTCGGGCCGAAAGATACCTTTGCGATTTCACCCATAAAGATACTTTGGAAGGTCGATCCGTCGCCGCGATAAATCGTCACGCCTACCGATTCGCGGGGGGCGCGTGTCTTGAAGAGTGACGGAACGTCCGACTTTACGTCAAGGTCGACAGTGACAATGGATGCTTCCATCTTGGCTTCGAGCTTTACTTGCCCGCGCTGGATCGTTGCGGGCGCCCAGGTCTCTCCAGACCAGCTGACAGGGTCGGCGCTAGACGTGTGCCGGCGAACATCAGAACCCCACGAGAATAAAAATAACTCGATCATTTAATACTCCTATATCCAATTGAAACTTCGGACACTTCGGGTGTGATATGGTTTATTTCGACGGTGTCGGAGGCGAGTCGGGAGTTGTAGACGAAGCTGAATTTACAGTNCTTCAAAAATACAGGGATATCGGATCCCTCGATGGTGGACTCTAGAAACGCTTTGCCACCGGATGCGTAGGCGTCATTTATTATCGCGAACCGCGTTATCAATGGCGATTTTAGGTGCTTTAAGAGATACCCGTCGACCTTCCCCCACATACTCAACAGAGCATCTATCGGCCCCGCAAAAAACTCGCCATCTCCTGTAAAAACAAAAGCATCTCCATCCCCATAAAAATCAGACTGAAACGTCGGCAGCCTCAACTCGCCAAGACGCCCCGAAAGATACGCCAACGCCCCGCGGATATCCCCCAACTCACCGCGGTCCGTGCACGCATAATCATAGGTTGTGGTGCGGAAACTGCGCCCCGCGAAATCTGTCAGTGTGAACGGCCCGACGCCGAAGTCAGCCTCGCCGACCATCGTCTCAAACCCACCGTTTACGTCGCGGCGACGGTTCGGTTCCAGCGTCTCAAGGTGGCTTGCGTCGACGGCGGCCGCGTGGTTGGCGTTGTCGACAACTCGGCAATCAACGCTGAGCGTCGTGACTTTTGCCGTGACGTGTGCGAGTTTTTGGACCTGCGATAGTTGTACGATTCGTGCGGGATATACCCGCGTCGTTTCAACAGGCCAGGCCCGATCAAAGCCGGCCGCGACGGTCCAGACCGTAAACGGTTTAGNGATCTCGACAGCGGCCATTTCGCCGGTCGTGGTGTCCTCAAGAACGGCCCAGCCACCGACTCTATAATCTCGATCGAAGGGATTCAGCGGGATAGGCAGCCACGTACTGCCCGGCCCGGCTGGCTCAAGAAGATGCGTCACGTCCCACCACACCGGCATCAGCCAATGATCGGCCTGGTGCGCCTGGAGCATCATCGACATCTCTTTATATTTGTCATTGTCGACCATCGCCTCAAATCCGATGGTCGTGCGCGTGGCGGTGCCCATCCGGTGGCGGTCCTCGCGGCCCCCTCGATAGGTGTGGACGTTGGTTTTCCATGCGACTCTCTCACGCAACCCCGCAGCCCAATTGGGCGCCCATTTCCAGACTGGATAGGTCATGCGAGCACCGCATTGAATTTCTCTTTATTGCTAGAAACCGAGTTGAAGATGACCCGCGTTCCGCCCGGCGACGCCATGACATTCAGTATATCATCGCTGTTGATGGCGTTGATGATCTGAATATTTTGACCGCCTCCGCCGCCGCCGTCAGATTTAACGAGGCCACCCGACGCAAACCGCTGACGGCGACCGCTTTCAGGGGTTTTCATATTCTTGATCGAGTCCATATATCCAACGCCCCAGTGGCGTGTGGCCGCCGCGGTCATGACGTACTCGTCGTTCGACAGGTACGCGGGGATTGAGTCCGATGTGCCAGTTCCGGGGCCGCTGACGTGCCCGCCGCCTGCGAATCCGAGCGCCGACGGGATCGCGGCGCCGGGGGTCGACGACTGGATTGCCGAGAGGATCGCGGCCTTCGCGGCAAGAACCGCCATCTGCACGATGAGGCCCTTAACGGCATCTTCCACGGCGCCTACATTCCCTTCGAGCACACCGAGAAATGCGTCCCCGACCGAGTCCGCAAAAACGCTCACGACCTTGTCGGATGCCCCAGCCCAAATGCCCTCCCATTTATCGGCGAGTGCTTTCTGGTCCGCGATCATCTCACCCATCGCAACGGCGTTCTTGGCGCTCATTTCCTCAAAAACTTTGCGATCATAACCGGCGAAAATATCGTTCGCCTCGGCCTCCCGTACCCGCGACGTAAAACCAGCGACCATGGAAGTGGCCTGCGCAGCGCCGCGAATCCTGGCTGACTCTTCGAGCGCTGCGATGCCCCGATCCTCCGCCGTTTCTGCGGCGAAGCCTCCGGCGAATTCGTTTGCGGCCTGAGCCCCCGCAGCGCGCATGACTCCGGTGGGGACTTTGGGTGCGGCCAGAGCATCGGGCGATTTGATGGTGCCCGGTCCGCCGAGTTTATTTAGTTTTTCCTGCGCCTTATACGCCTGCTCAGATCTCTTTTTTAGGATGCCCAGTGCGTTGGCGCTGTAGTCGATCTCCGTGTTTGTCTTGGCCCACGCCGTTTTGAGCTCTCCTATGCGTGCGTTCTCTTCTGCCGACAGCCCCGATACGCGGGAGAGAGACGACAGCGCTTGCTCCGATAGACCGGCTTGATTTGCGAGATCTTTTAGCCGGTCGCGGCGGGCTTTGAGTCCCTTTAGCTGCTGGCTGGTTTGAAATTCGGCCTGCTCAAATCCACTCAGGCCGCGTGCCTGGGCCTTTAGCCCCTCGATGCCCGACTCTTTTCGGACATCGATGAGTTCATTCTCAAGATCGATTCTTTCCTGAGTCGTTAAGTTTCCGGCTTCCAGTCGCCTGTTGAGATCGCCTTCTCTTTTCTCTAGTTCCGAGGTCGCACTTGTTGCGGCCCGGGTTTTCGCTGCGATATTTTGCAACTCGTCAGCAACTTTGAAAGCTGTGTTTTGGAGCTTTGTTCCCGCCTCATTCGCGGCGTTGGTGGAGTCGCCGAAATCTCCAAGCACGGCGACACTCTCATATAGCGAATCTTTCATCCCGGTGAGAGATTCCGACAGCAGATCTGAGTTCAGCGTCAGGGCCGCAACAACGAGACTCACGGCATGAAATGCCGCTTTCAGCGTATTGGAGACGGCTCCAATAAGAACACCGAACTCGCCAAGAACCCCGACAAACGTAATCACAACATTTGTCGCGAGTCCCGCATATCGAACCCACTCCGCGGTTTCGTCGATAAGCTCAACAAAGCCGTCGCCCACCGATTTTAGCAGGCTCTCGTTCTCGCGAAGCGCAACTGCAAATCCAGCTAATTCATTGGAGGCGATCTTGGTCGCCGGGGCAAACTGTTGACCCAGCGCGATCGCCAGCGTGTCGAGGTTGCCCGTCAGGATATTGAAAGATCCCTGCAAGGTGTCGATCTTTTTGTCAGCGACTTCCTTCGCCGTACCGCCTGCATTCTGTAGCGCTTTATCAAACGCCTGCACCGCCGGGATGCCCCCGCTCAAAAGAGCCTGAGCGGTAATCTGGGCGCGTGACGTGAAGAAATCTCCCGCGTTTCGTGCGGTCAAACCAGCATCGGCGAGCTTTTGTAGCGACCCGGCCAGACCCAAACTCGCCATTTCGGCACGGCTAAGCGGGACGCCCATTTTCTTTGCAGCGGCGTCCATCTGGATCATGACCTGGACGAGTCCCGTCCCGGCGCGCCCTCCTTGAATGCCTGCGTCTCCGAGCTTGCCGATCGCGGCCACGGTCTCCTCGATAGAGAATCCGGCACCTTTTGCGGCGGGGCCTGCGAATCCGAGCGCCTCCCCGAGCTGCGCGACCGAGGAGTTACTCGAATTTGCGGCGAGCACGAGCACGTCATTGACGCGAGTGAGCTCCCCCACGTCGAGCGAAAATTGCTTCAGTACGTTCGACGCCAGATCGGCAGACGACGCCAGATCCAACTCTCCAGCGGACGCGAGATTCAAGACGCCCGGTAGCGCCTTCATTTGCTGGGTGACGTCAAAGCCTGCGGCGGCCAGAAAGCCCATCGCGTCTGCGGCTTCTTTCGCTGAGAACTCAGCGCCAGAAGATGCGTCCATCGCGGCCTTACCCATCTGATCTAACTGGTCAGCGGTCGCTCCGGATTTTGCCCCCGCGGACACAATGGCGCGCTCAAAACCAGCCGCAGCTTTGGTTGCGTGGACGCCGAGCGCAACGGCCGCCGTCGCAGCAGCAGCTCCGAGCACAGCGACCCCCGTCGCCGCGCCGGTGGCGATCCCAGATAGGCGCTTTAGCGACTTTCTGTTTGAGCGCTGGAACCGGTCAAATGATTTCGACGCCTTCTTGAGTTCGCGTCTAAACTGACTCGAATCCGCCCCGATTTTGTACTCGATTTTATCAAGTGCCATTGTTATTCCGGGATGAAATCAGTGATCTTTGCGGGCACTGATCCCTTTGGCGAGACGATGTTGCAGATGAGGCTCATCAAATCGCCATGTCGGTGCCAGTCTGCGGGGGCGCCGAAGGGCTCGATCCGCGCGTAGGCCATCCAGCGATTCATCTGCGGGATGTTGATCTCGTCGAGCATCGCGTTGACGTCGACCCTGCCCGTTGCGAGCGCTAAGCGATGGGCGAAAATCAGTCGTCCATCGTCTCGGAGTTTTTTTCGGCCTCGTCCACGTCTTCACTCCCGTGCGCGACGATCGCCAAAAAAGCCTCGTTGACGAGCTTCCAATCCATCTTGGAGACTTGCTTTTCGGACCCAAACGCAGGCTCAAGCACGCAACTAAATACGACCGGAACTTGGCCAGATAGGGGGAACCCCCCTTTGCTGGCTTTGTTGTAGGCATCGCCAGCGGCGGGGGTCATCGAGCAGATCCGCACAGAACCTCCCCACGTTTTAAGCTCCACAACCTCGCTTTGGGCGTCGCGGGATTTCTTTTTGATATCTTCGAGTGTCAGTATTTTGCTCATGATTTTCTCGTTGGTTTGGGTATAGAGGAGGACAGGCGCTAGATTGCGCCTGTCCATGATTGGCGATTAGGTAGCCACGCCGTCGACATACATCTGAGGCGTATTCGAGTCGAGCGTTAGGATCTTGCCGATAAACCCCATTTCAACCGCGTTCTCGAGATCCTTGAACGAGAACTCGCCATCGGGGCTCAGCTCGCAGTAGGGGATCAAGAGGTCGGAATTTTCGCCCTCACTGTTGTCAGCGACGAAATGAAGTGCGGCTTTTCTCGACACCTGGTCGGTAGTCGAGACCTGAGATCGGGTGTTTGCGGGCGCGTCATAGGTGACGGTGATATCGTCGCCGTCGGCGATGCCGCCGCCCTCCACGATATAGATGCGGCCGCGCGCGAGGTCGAGTTCGTAGTCGGTGTCAATGTCGTATGTGACTGCGCCATCCGCGACTGCTACAGCCGTGATATTTCTGACGCCTGTCGCCTGAACGGCCTTGCCGATCAGATACCAAAGCCCCTGATCGACCCCCGTCAAAACAGCCGTCTCCCCGGTGCCAGTGCTTTGCGCGAGATCCACAGCGTCCCCACCGAAGAACAGTGCGGTATTTGGAGGCGAAACGTCGCGCGCGGTGACGGTGAACTCGCGGTCGACCTGGGTGACCTTGTCGACCATTTTGTATTTCGACGACAAATCGGCCCCGTAGACGGTCACGCGCTCGGTGGTGATCTGGACGCTCAGGCCCGGAGTGTCCCCGAAATAGCGGAATCCACCACGGACATTGGAGCCATCAAAAAGCGCGAGGTAGATTTTACCCGAGCCGATAACGATGTTATTTACATGAGTTGGCATCTTAATAATCCTCGCGGAATGGAATTCTTAATTCGATTTGAAAAAATGCGACGTTGCTAAACTGTGGGTGCGGCCAGCTGCGCCGGCGGGTCAAAATTGGAAACTGGCCGTCGGCAATTTGCCCGCCGGCGGGGGTGAATATCGCGCCTTTGACCACGGTGTGGATATCCTCCAGGTCCATCAACGGCTGGTCAGGGTCAATCTCGGCGTGACACTCAACGATCAGGTGAAGCTCCTGTTTTTGCAGTTCAAAAGTGATATTGTTGAGTTCGCCATCAACGCCCGACTCGCCTTTCGCGCCGAAAAATACCGACACCATGGGCATCGGATCGGTCTCGGCATCGGCGAACTCTTTGCCGATATGGACGTTATATCCTGTGGCCTCGAGCCGGGCCTTCAGCTCGACCAAAATATCTTTGACGCGTGCGCTCATTGTTTCCTCGAACTGCATTTGACGACGGCTCCATCGTCGCTGATTCGACCCGTGATAACCCACACCGCGCCGTCTGATTCGGTGATGGTATCGTTTTCTTTGGGTAGTGAAACCTGAGATTTCAAGAGAGAGATCTCGGTATGGCGAGCGACAACCTGCATCGCATCACCCCACATCTCGACGTCGCGTTTGATGATGGAGCGCACCGATTTCGGCGGATCAATGGCGTTCTCGTAGGTGGCCGTCTGGGCGAGCCCGGTTGCGAAAACAGCCTTCGCTGTCATCTTCTGAATCGTCATGGTCCGCTCCTTTTATTACGCGCCAATTACGCGCCGACGCGAACGCCCAGTAGGCACTCGACGGTGGTCGCACCGATCGACTCCGCGGTAAGCGCGGTGCCGACTTCTTTATTGCCTCCGGTGTCTGCATTGGTGGTGAGTTTTCCTGCGGTCGCGTCCCAATACAGGCGTGCACCGTGAGTCGTGGCGACGCTGGTATCGAGCGGCAAGAGTTGGCCACCCGCCACCGCGAACGGGGTCAACTCATCTTCGTCGCCATCTGTCTGGGCGACACCGAAAAGACCGTTGATGAGAACGGCCTCACCGCTCAAAACGCCACCAGTGGGGGCCAGGAGCGTGACGACGTCGCCTTTCTGTGTGCTGTTTTTCGACATGATGTAATCCTCTTCAAGATGAACCCGGCGATTGCCTGGGCGTGAGTGATCGTGATGAATGGGCGCCGACTTTTCAGACGACGCCCGATTGATTAGGCGGGCGTGTCTTTGCGCATCGAGCGGTAGTCCATCGGTGCGGCGGTGGCGTCGATGGCGACCTTGAAACTCACACCGTCAGTGGTCCAGTTTTCCTGGCGCTCAACGCGCGGCATCTCGTTACCGTCGAGATATCCAACCTCGACGGTGTCATACTGCTGGGGGGATGCGGTCATATACCAATTTTTGGCGCTCGCGTCGTCGAGACGATGCTCGCCGATGACTTTCGCAATATCCCGGATCGGATTGGGGTCGTCGGTGCCCGGCTCGAATTCTCCCGCGACCAGCGCTATCGCCGCTCGCTTCAGCGCGATGGGCGTAAGAATGAATGCGGGGCTGATTCCGAGACTTCTCTTAGAAGTGGGATCCGACTGAGCCGCCATCGCGACTTCAGCCGCGACGAGATTATCGACAGTGAGCGATTTGCTCGTGAGGTTGCCGTGACTCGCGTGGAAAAGTGCCGTGCCGTCCGCCATTTTTGGGTTGCCCGTCAAAACGGCGTATACGAGATCACCGACGGTTCGCTTGGCCGCGCGGCCCATCTTTTTCGGCAATCGACTAAACAAATTCAAATCATCGTTGATGATGGCCTGGCGGGAAATCGGGAAGATCTCGCCGTACGTCGCGAGTTGGATCTGCTCTTTGCGCTCGCCGATGGTCGCGTTGTGGAACTCCGCGCCCTCGGAGACCTTGGGGAGACTCGGAAATGCGTCGAGATCGACGCGGCTGTTGATTTTGAAGTCGCCAAGAATGCCCTTATAGGTCCACTCGCCGAAGGTTTCTTCGGCCTCAGTGTAGGCTTTCATCACCGACTTTGTCGCGGCGCCCGACAGGATCGTGGTGAAATCGTCGGTCGTGTGTCCGCCCGCAGCCTGCGGCATGGTGAATGCTTTTCCGACGATATCCATTTTGCTCATGCCACGCGTTCTCACGCCACGGCGATCCAGCGACATACGGCAGATCTCGAGCATCGTGTAGCCGTTGAAATTATTCTCAGGCTCGAACTCCTCGACACCCGCTTTTGCGAGCAGCATATTCTGAACACCTTCACCAAACTTCTCCCCGGAGGTCTCGCCGACCGTGATGCCGCTTCCGGTGGGCGTCGCGTTTTGGGTCGGCGCGGGTCCGGACTTCGCGAGTTCCGCAAAGATGCTTGCGCTTGCGGCGGCGAGGGTCACCCCGTCAGTGATGAGCGCGTCGACGAAATCACCATCAAGTCGCGCGGCGCTCACGGCGGCGCGAATATCATGCTGGCGTTTGCGTTCGGCGGTCTCGCCTGCCATGCGCGCGGCGGATTCGACTTGCTCCGTGTCAACAACGGCCTCAGCGGGCTCAGCGGCGGATGGGGTCGATGCGTCTTTTTTCTTTTTCTTGCCGGTCATGTTGGCTCCTTTCGGGGTTGCCTGAGTGTTATTTTGCGGTGCCGGGGTGCGATTTCTCACAGCGGCAACCACCTTATCCCGCAGCCATGCGGGGACTTGTGGGCTTGTGTCCATATTAAATTGTGCGAGCGCGGCGACTGAATCTTCATCAATGCGCCCGTCGACGCGCGTCGCGAAGCCGTGTTTAACGGCTTCCTCAGCTGTCATATAGGTCTCATCGGCGAGCATTTGCTTGATCTCATCCTCCCCTTTTCCGGTGGCGGCTTTGTAGATGCCCACCATCGCGGCACTAAGCAGGTCGAGAATGTCCGCGTTTTTGCGGTGCCCATCAGCGTCGGCCATCGTGACAAGCCACGGGTTATGGATCATCATCACCGACCCTTCGCCCATGATGATCTCGTCGCCAGCGAGCGCGATAATGGACGCGGCCGAAGCTGCGAGCGCGTCGACGTAGACGACCACCTTGCCGGAAAACTGCTTGAGCGAGTTGTAGATCCCAACGCCGTCGAACAGGGATCCTCCGACGCTGTTGATGTGCAGCTCAACGGTGTCGTTTACTCCGAGGCCGTCGAGTTGTGAGGCGATCGACTTGTGGTCGGTTTCCTTCCACCAATAGCCAATCGGGCCGAACAGGTTAATTTTGAGTCTCATTCTTCGCCCTCATTTGAGTTATCATCATCCAATATGGCATACGGGTCAAACGATAAATGCGCGCCCGTACCGCCGTCTCCGGAAGTGCGGGGGGTTCCGTTGAAGTTCTGGTATCGCGGATCCGAGTCGAGAATAATACCTCGTTTATCCAACTCCGCGTTGCTGTGCTCGATCTCGTTTAGGACGTCCTCGAAGTCGCGACCGCTTTTTCTGATTTCGTCTTCGAGCGAGTTTCTGCCCGCGCGAAGTCTGAGGTTCGACGCCTTTTCCGCTTTGATGGGATCGACGGGCGGGCGCACAGGAAACGTCCACTCGATATCATCCCCGGGTTTAGCGACACCCAGGATGGTGGCCGCGCGGACGAGCCAGGTGGAGAGCGGGTAGAGCAGTTGCACGAGAATAATATGATTTTGCCACGTCTGGATCTGTCTGGTCATCTCGTGGTGGCCCATCTGAGCCGAGCTGTAGTTCACCTGGGAGTAGTCGCCTGTCAGGCCCTCGTAGGTGACGCCTATTCCGGCGGCGATCTCGTGAAGCGTGACACTCGTGAATTCCCGAAACCCCTCGATGCTCGGAGGCTTTCCGAAAGTGACATCCTCGCCAGGCTCCAGAATCTCGATGATGCCCGGCTCCAATCGCTCGCCGACCGGGCGGTCTGATTCGGTGGCGTCTTCGGTGGGGGACCACATGTTTTCAGGATTCTTTCTCACAAATGCCGAGTAGCACGCCGCGATTTTCTGACGCGTGAGTTGCGCGTCTTCGTACTCGTCGAGACCGCGTGCTTTTAGCAGAACCGGCGCAAGCCACGGGACACCGCGCACTTGCCCGGGGCGGAGCTGATCGAAAAGATGCAGGCAATCTTCGTCCGGGACGCGGCGGCGCTTCGGATATGAGTAGTTTGAGAGGGCATCTCCGGGGTGTGTCTCAAATAACCAGTATGCGACACGCCGCCCGAACCGGTCAAACTCCACGCCCTGGACGATCTCGTGGCCGTTTTCGAGCGTTTCACGGTGGTGATGGTCCATGTAATCCGGCTCTAAAACCCGGATCCGCACTGGGATGGGCGAACCATCCGAAATACCGCGCCACTCGCGGAGCACGAGGACTTCGCCAGACTCAAAGATAGTGCCGGCGATGAGCCCCTGTAGCCCATATAGCGAGTGGATCTCATCGGCGTCACAGTGCTTTCGCTTTCCCCATTCGAGGACCAATTCTTCAAGATCTTGATTATCGGAATCCGGGCGGATGCCCGACCCCGCGATGTTGTTTTTAATCAGGTTTTTTGCGCGGGCGCCAATCCCCGTGTTTCGGCACATATCGCGAGATCTGTTGCGGATCAGTGTAAGCGCGTCCTGGATCTCGGTGTTCGCGGAATTTCCGCTGACGGTGGTCCACCCGTCAGTACGACGCCCCCGACTCGCACCTTCATAACCCGCCATCGCTTCGCCGACCTTTCGGACGACGGCGAGTGCGCGTGTTTTTATTTTGTTCGAGATTCCCACTTATTTGAGACCCTTTGAAAAGCTTGCAAAACGGCGGCTCTTGCCGGGATTTTTGACCCCGCTGATGCGCGCTTCGAGGCGGCGAATGACGCGCTCCATATCGTCAAGCGATCGGTGTTCAAACGAGTAATCGCCGTAGGTCGCCCGCAGGACGCCCGAATCGTAAGCATCCTGGAGAGCTTCTAATTTTTCAGCGTCTGTCGTCATGGGTATCACCAGTATGTGCTGGGCCTGCGGGGTCTGGCGCCGGCCTTGGTATCGTTGGCAGATGCTTCACTTCGTGATTGTGAGTGCTCTGATTTCTTCAGTGTCTTTTTGAGAACTTCCCACTGGTCCGTCTTGAGCTGACCGACCCGCAGGTGCTCAGCAGATATGCGGGCGTAAACCCGAAGGTCGAGCGCCTCGTTTCTCTCATATTCCTTCGTCCAGGCGAGCTTCTGATAGCCTTTTGAGTCGGTCTGCATGACCTGCTTTTCGGCCGATAACTGCTTGAAGAATTCCGGCGTGTACTGCGGATAGTGCATATACCCGTCGGGGTATCCCGAGATCTCGCCGCTCTCTTCATCGTAGTAGGGTTGAAGTTCGAGCTTTCCATAAATCCAACTTTTTGCGTGGTCAACGCCGACGATCCACAGCGGAACACCCGGGCCCGACGCTTTTCCTTTCGACAAGTAGCCGACCATTCGATCCACGCCCGTCTTGCCCTTGATCAGCATGACCTTCTTCGCCGACACGGTTCGANACCAGTCATAAACCTGGCTTGTGGCGTAACCCGTGTCAACGGCGGTGAGCGTCAATCCCATCTCGCCGCCATCGGTGTGTTCCCATTTTTGGTCTAGCATCTTGCTGAGTTTTGGCCACGGACCTTCCGGCCCATCGTCCCAAACGTCGCCTTGGATAACGATGTGCTCAACAGACCATGATTCGAGCGAAGGGCCCCATCCGACGACCTCGGCTTCGAGGCGGTCTTTCTGGACGTCGACGCCGCACGTTAAAAGCAATGCTCCGGACTGGACGATGCTTGTTTTGTAATCCTCAGCGCGCTCTTTTATGCGTGTCCAATCAGGGCGGTCGCCGCGCGCCTTCCAGGTCTCGCCGAGAACGGAATTTATCCACTCCTTAAGTTTATTCGGGTCGTCTTTGGCATCGAGAAACTCGCTGACAATTTCTTCCCAGGACTTCCACCCATATGGAGAGTACAGCGAACTGATATGAAATCCAACCACGCCCTCGCGGGCGTCCGGGTTCGTCGCAATCCAGCGGCCGGCCCGAAGCATGTCGGTCTTTGCGAACTCCTGAATTTCTTTCTCGCATCCCTCGCATTCATAATGAGCGGTTTCCGGGAGCGCTTTGCCGTCCGAATCCTTTTCCCATTTAATGCCCGACCATTTCAGCGTTTGCTCGTGCGCGCAGTGCGGACACGGGACGAAATAATAGCGCTGGTCGGTAAGCTGGAATGAAGAATCAACCCGGCTTCGCCCCTCGACGGTGGGCGTTGAGAATTTAACAATCTTTTTGCGGTTGCCGTATGTCGAAGCGCGCCGCATACCCAGCCCGATCGGATCGCCCTGGTCGTTTACGTCGAGGGGGTACTCATCAATCTCGTCGAAAATAACGACTCGAATCGGCATCGATTTTAGGTCCGACGTGGACCGTGCCGACCGAAGAAATAGAACACCTCCTGGAAATTGTTTAGTCTCAACGTTATTGGGGCTGACCAGACCGGCCAACTCCGGGCAGTTGTTGATCATCGGGTCAATTCGCTGTTTTGAAGCGTCCCCCATAACCCCTTGTTTCGGAAACACCATCAAGATCGGACACGGCACCATGTGGATATGAAACCCGCACAGGTTGTTACCAATTTCGGTAACTCCGAGTTGCGTCCCCTTCATAACCGTAATGTCGGTAGCCGGGTGCTGCGGCGACATGACCTCCATAATTTCGCGCAAGAACGGCGTTCGATCCGTCCGGTATTGCCCGGCCTCCGCGGCACCGTCTGCACTCAAAACCCTATATTTATCCGCCCACTCGGAAACATTGAGGTCTGGATCTGGCTCGAAACCCTCGCAAAACGCCTGTAAAAGTGCCGTCGTCATTCCTGTTTAATTTCCTCCTGAATGCCCTTTACGACGTCGGCCAGCGCAATCCGGATTTCGTTGGAGAGATCTTTGTGAATCTCATGCTCGTTTTTCATACCCGCAAATTCCGCAGCCTTGCGGTCGGGGATGCTCATAAGCTTATCACGGGTCTGGCGTGCGGTGGTGAACCATGTGCGCTCGGCGGCTTCGGCTGAGACGAGAAGGCCCTCTTTCTTGTCGGCCTCCATCTGCGCGATGCGCGCCTTTTGCTGGTAATGATGAACTCGCGCCGAGAGAAGCTGCTCGGGCTTTGAAGATTCCGCAGGGTTTTCACCGGAAAGCTCGCTACGAAGGCGCATAAGCTCCTNAACACTCATGCCATCAATATCGACGTCGCCCTTATGGATTGAAGTTAGGGATTCAGACACCTTACTAGGTTGATGGGGCTGGCGAGTCGACTCAATTGAGGAATCCGCTTGAGATACATCAACTCTTCCGTCGACCAGCATAATCTTGCCGCTTTTAACCAGCTTCTGAATGTACTGTCGCGACACCCCAACCCGTTCCGCGTACTCGGATTGCGTTAATAATTCGATCATCGAATATTGACCACCTTACCCGTTTCGGGGTCGAATCCATCGACTTCAGAGAGCCTTTTATCGATTTCCTCAAGAAGACTTTCGGCGCGAGAGTTCTGTATTTCCGGGCCATCGCTCCCTGTTGATTCGTTCTTAGTGCCTTTTGATTTAGCACTCCAACCCATCCGACATTTCAACCAAAATATTGTCGCGGCAGTATTCTTACCAGATGTAGCCATCTGAAACGCAGTCTGCAAAACTTTTGCGTTGGCCTTAATGTATGCAGCGTCAAGTTCCGGGCGATAATGCTTTCGGAGCGTGGGCTCGCTGATTTCGAGCACCTGGCCAATATTCTCCTGAGGAATGCCGCCCATCGCACAGGTTTCTACAAATTGGCGGGTTAGATTTGTGGGCGCGTGGGTAGGGCGACCTCCGCTTAAGGGTTTCTCGCCTTTTGCTGGATGGTGATGACATCTTCCGGGTGGATTGACTTTGATCGAGCAGGGTAATCCGGAAGCTGTCTCGCCTCCAAAGTCGCCGCATGATTGTTTGTCAGTTTTATTTTTTTTCATAAGTTATTTGGGTGCAAGGAAAAACCATTCTCCTGATAAGATTCACCTAAAACGCTCATTTGCTTGAAGTCAGTATCGGTTTCATGATTGCTGGGCAGCACACCAACATCTTTGGATTTGAATATTTCATCAACAACCATGCCGAAGTAATCCGCAAAATCAGCGTCGTCTGATATCTCAAAGTTCTCGAAGCGAGGGTTTTTGTTCAGATTCATCGATGACCGCAAAACAATATTCCACTTATCATTTCTAATGAGCACGAATTTAGCGTGAGTCCGAGTCAATCGGATTGACTCAGCACCAAACTTTTTAACCAGCGCAGCGAAATATTCTTTCTGACGAGCGGGGAAACTAGAGTCAACAACCCACCGGGCGCTCTTAATTTTTCCGGAGCTTATGAATTGGTAGCAATGCTCTATATCGGCGGAGGCGGCGGTCCATGTTGAAATATCAATGGATGCAGGGCCGATTTGCGCAAGAATAGCAGTGACAACATCCATCAAACTAAACTGACCCTTGGTGAACCCAAAAATTTCACAACCCGGCGTTAATTCGCCAATCGCTTGGTGAGCGGTTCCGCAAAAGCACTCGCGCAGTTCTCTCGAGCGATCGCGGCCACGATAGCAATTAGGCGACTTAAGTGCATTGCAACTTGGGGGCTTTGACATCTTAAATTCCTTTTTTAGGGAGTAAACAAGTCCTCCTGATGATACCATTTTAGCGCCAAAACCACACATGAAAAAATATTATTAGCGGCTGTCTAGTCGTGAACTCAATCTGTAAACCCCCAGAATAAGGCCAAAAAAGTGTGAGTTTCTGACCTTATCATACC
>JGI1221J11331_1000207_pt1 | contig 18954 bp, 19 predicted proteins | sample LakVidmifraction_4_FD_11331 | JGI IMG/M metagenome (IMG submission 11331) | reverse complement strand
TCCAGATCGGGTAGGGAATGTTCCTGACCTTTCGCCTTGGTATGGTACATTAATACTAATACCTAGATTTGCGATGTGTTCCGATTCAGTTACACCGGCACGAGCCGCTGAGTAACGCCAAAAAGTATAGGTAGGGCTATTCACATCGGTATCTTCTGTCATACAGTAATTACCTTGGTTTAGAGGATTACATATATTAAATCCTAGGCTTCCACTACCACCATTAAATGAAATAGAATTTGGGTCGCCTACGTTACTGGTGGTCGTGTCCAAGCTGAATCTATATCTGACTTGGGTTACGACGCCTGACATATCTAGAGACACACTATCAGTGCCGGTCGAGTAACCGTCATAGGCTCTATATGAAGTTGAATAATTAAAATCAAAGCCTCTTGGGTTGGTGTGCGGCTTAACAATTACATAATCAAAAAACTTTCTGAATTGAGATTCAGAGCTAGTACCACTACCAATACTTATTGTCTTGGTGCTGACTAAAGTAAATGCCGCATTATCTACTGACCGCTCTACTTTAATCTGTACCTGACTAGGAGTCCACTCGGCAGAATTATCTTGGTTATATGAGACAGTATGCCCGTGAGTCTCGCGCATCGTGGCCCCTGTACCAGCGAATCTGATATCAAGTGTTCCGGCATAAGTCCGGTCGATATGCGTGGGCATAACAGGAACAGTAATAACTATTGCAGCACCGCTACTGGTACTAGTTATTTGTGTGACGACGTTGGAGAGTAGTGGTATATTTGCATTATAAGCAGCAGTCTCGGCTTCCGCTTCAGTGGCATAATCAAAATTAGATGTTTCCGATCCACTAGCATTTCTTCTCTTTTTATAATTGAAGCGGAACACATTAGAGCCGCCTGGATTACTAAAATCCCCGAAGGCCAATAATTTAAATTGAATATCGTTAGGACCAAAGAAATTAGAACCTTCTAATCTTATTTCACCAGCCTCGTCTAATACTTCGATGGCTGTGGTGCTGAAACCACCGGCAGGATATGCGTGGTTATCGCTGTCGACAAACCCACCATTTTTATCGGTGACAGTCGCGTTCGTATATAAAAATGTAGTATTGACTGAGCTACCAAAGTGATTCGTAGTGTTTCTAATTACCCCCTGGCCAACGATTTGTATATTTGCTGAATTGCTAAATGTTGTGGGCGTGCTGCTATACTTGAAAACATTTCCGTGCCTGGCGTACAATGTACCACCCGCGGCTGTGAAGGTGCCACTGAAATTATTAATTTGGGCAGAAAAGAAATTCCGGTTATGTCCGCGACGATTACTGTCGGTAAATACTTCGGTAGCACTAATTGTACTAGGCACTATAGTGTTGCCACGAAAATCAGTTAAAATCCAAGTGGCAATTAAAGTATTGGCACTAATACTTCCCGTCGATGTTATGAGAGGAATACTATGAGCCCACATTCTATTGCTCGACTTTTGCCACAGTAATAAAACCGTTAGTGTCGTGAATGTCAAGGCTGACATAGGATTAGCAGTATATGCATTACAAGCTAATTTACCGAATATAGTACTGTCCATATTTGCGAGGTACTGAGGGGCCGCAAGATCATTGGATTTAAATCTACTATCTTCATATTCAGGAGCCTGGGATCCAGAAACAATAGGAGTCAATGATGAAAATGAACCAGTGTCGCAAAGAGCCTTGAGCGTGCTGACCTTCTCGCTCGGTATTCCTGTCGGTGAGTAAGTGGTAGTCTCACCGATATTATGAAACATAGGTCCAAAATATCCGTACAGGTGAGGCTGTGAGTTTACTAGATAGGTTCCACCGCCGCTAGGCATGGTATGACCAACGGCGTTATAAGTTCCTGTATGAATCGTAGTATCATTTTCAGAAGTACTGTCTTGATTAAATCTAACATTTATTCTTGGACAGAATCTAATGACAGTGGAAATTGTGAATTTAGGAGGCATAGCACTGCCCTCCCTTCCATAGACACAATTAATTAATTCATAAACTCCAGCCTGACTACAGGGTCTAATATCATCACAGTGCATAATGCTGCTACCAATTTCAAACCGACCTAGGGTTCCTGTGAAATTGCCGAGATTTCTAAGCCGTTCTATTTTAGAGACATCTATTCTAACGGTAGGCATATAAACAATAATTCTTTTATTATCAGTGACTGAATTAGAATCGCTGTAGTTTATAATTTTTTGATAACCACCAGTTGGGTAAAACATCCAGTCGTTATTTTGAAAGTGTGTATTCCAGGCTGTTCTATTTGCTCCAGAGATAAAAGTATCATTCCATAAAGTTTTTGTGCTACTGAGGTTATATACAGAAAGCGAAATGTGTTGATAATTAAATATAGAAGCAGTTATAAACTGACCAGCAAAGGCACTTGGAATTACTCCACCACTACCCATCTTTGCCATAACCGCGTCAGCTATATCACCGAAAGGCTGTAACCACCAGTATCCGGTTCCATTACTACCAGGCAGACTAGATGCGTAATTACCACGAATGTATTTCCAGGATCCAGAAAATGCCTGCGTAAATGTATAACCACCACCCGAGCCGAATACATCACCTATGCTCAGAGGGGTCTCTGAAATAAACTCACCTGTGCCAGTCGGGTGGGCTGGTGTACTTCCCATCACAGTCGTACAAAACGTGGTCATCATGGTTCTAATGGTATTAATTCTATTCAGTCTAATAGTATCTGGGAACCCATTACCGTCGACTTCGTATTCATTTACAGTTCTCTGATTGAGAATTATCGGATGAAATAAACTGCCGGCCATATAACTGAAGCCAGGTTGAACTGGCCATAGATGATGAAATAGATCACTCATGCTGGTAGAATTCCAAGGGCATTAAAGCCGAGTTTAGTTGGCGGAAGCATAGTTGGGAATGCCGCACCACCGCCCTGATTAGTAGGCGCATCATTCAGATGTCGATGGACATGAAACGATGTAGAGTCACCTGGCTGTATATATCTTAAAGTTTTATTCACTATGGGATCTTGGGCATCTGGAATAGTAATTTGTGTGGAACTTATCAACATCATAAAGTCGCCACGACTCACAGTTTTCCCATAGGCTAAATTAGCTACTTGAATATAGCAATTTCTTGCCTCTGAAAATATAACAGTATCTGTAAATACGTTCTGAGGCTCATCTGCGTTTTGATTTAGAGCCATTGGACTTATAGTCACATCTAATTGAATAATATCATCCCACGCAATATCGGTACTAGCTGAACTAGCATTGGTCAAGGAGAATACTAATATATTCTGGGCTGAACCGTAGCCCACATAAGATTCAATTAAAATAGTTCTATCTTCAATAGTCTCTATTGGTACTGGAATAGGAGTAGTCGTGAAGTCGAAATAGGTATTTAGTTCTGCCTGATTTCCAGTCACTATAGCAGACAGAGGGTCCACGACAGTATCGTAATAGACATGTAATTCAGTTCCTTGTCTGACCTGAGCAACGACTATAGATGTGTTTCCAGACACCGTATCTGTGGATCCATAGACATCCAAATCCGCGTTCCATGACGATGTACCAACAGCACCGCTACCACGAGATAATCTCAGAAGGCCCACGCCTTGGGGCAGGAATACTTCTGTAGCTCCATCATAAAACCTAGGTTCGTCTCCATGCTCAAATTCTTTTGGCAGAACAAATAACGACCAATCGTCTGGTGAAACTATTGACTCGGTGCGAGACAATCCGAATATTAAATTCATGTTTGGAGTGGTACCATACGTGAAATTAGATTCGGTTGTACCCGTTATCGGGATACCGTTTCCACCATATACAGTTCCATAAACCGCAGGTTGAGCTACAGCGGGACCGCCTCCACCCTGGTTATAAATTGCAGATTTTCCAAAAGTTTGATCTAAACCAATTTCAATTACTGGCTTATTCATGAATCCAAGATTTCTATTTGGAACTAGTTTGGGATGTTTTCCAGCGTATTTATTCATGATTCAGTCCTCGCTGCATCTAATACCTTAGCATACAACGGCATGTCGGGGATGTCTGTGGTTATCTTGATAATTGTTTCTCCACCTTCTACAGTCCATTCTATCGAAGTGATAGGCGTGTTCACTGGAATAAGGTAATTTATTTGTCTCAATTCATCGAAATACTTAAAGCTGACGGGAATCTTACCAAGCAAAAGCCAATCTGGATTCTCATCCAAAGGAAGTGATAGTGTCATAGCACGCCTATCTAATGCGAGGTTTGCGAATTGCTGTTTACATTTCTTGATTAATTCAGGAAAATCATTTCTAGTTATAGTATTCTCTTCTAATCTTTTTAGTGCAGCAGTTTTATCGACGATGAAGCCAGCTAAATCTATATCGTATACAGTTCCAGTGTGATTAAAATAAAGCTGTAAATCCTCGTCACTAATTACTAAAGATCTTATTACGGGTAAATTTTGATAATGCCGAGTAGTGGTTTCGCCATCTGGATTTATGGTGATACCAATTAATTTTCTTCTATTCTCAGTCCACTCTAATCTCTGATCGCTACGATAGGCTAGTGTAAATATCATGCGTTGCCAATTACCATTATTGACAACTTCAGCTTCTGCTGGGTTATATCGACTGACATGATTAAGTGTCCAGCCTTCTAAAGGTGGCACTGTGATATTTCCAGCACCGTCTGTGAAGATATTAATGTCATCCTTACCGAGAAATTCTGGATATGGCATTCTTAATTGAATGCCATTCTCAGTTTGTTCCAGTTTAGCTTCCATTAACCCGACCTTCGGGGCATTTATCAGGTTATACCAAAATTTATTATCAGCATCAAACGCACTATAATACGCAACTATTGGCTGGCGCCAGGCATCAGTAGAATCGTTATAAATCCCTAGATGGGGCTCCATAACCATTTGAAATTGTCCTGGTTGGGCATGTTGAGTTCTTGTGGATGATATGCCAATACTCTCAGTTGATATAACGCCTTCTTCGTTACTTAAATCGAGGATTGGGAAGAAATGCCTGGGCTTACTAACAGTATCTCTTTCACCAGCCATCTCTGTGACATACATAGTTGATGACCATCTACCCGCGCCTTCTAATTGCGGAACTCTAGCTGGCTGAATGAATTTGTATTTCTGATAAACCATATCCACATTGGACTGACGAAATTGTTCATTTGCCTGAAATTGAAATGGCTCCTGATTAACACCAGAATTGTAAATAGCACTCTGGTATTGGTCGCGTTGTTCCCCCGTCCAATCCCGGTCCATAGTTTTATTAATTAATCCAGCGTCACTACTTCCAGTATTAAGAGTGGTGAAACTACCAGTGAATAGAATTCGTGCCCCGCGATAAATTAATTGATCGACAGGCGATTCATGACTAACAACTGTCATTTCTTTCATGCGCGTGATGGTAGGCTCAATAGTCTGCCCGGCCGGAATGTCTGCGATTGGGGCTACATTTTTAGAGCATATAACAATTGATAGGCTACTTAGCGAACTCTGATAATTGAAGTGCCAAGAGTAAGGGTCAGGTAATAATAAGTCAAGTGCCTGACCTAATGTCATCTCATCCATATTTTCATATGAGCGTTTTACGAAACTATTAAGATCTTTCCAATCGTCATTACTAGAACCAGGAGCCTTGTCTAAAGAAAACTCTATGCTATATGGGGACCTCTGTGAAATATGATTGATAACATTCATTCTGGTCCAAGCAAAATCTTTATAGGGGAAGGTATCGCCCTCATATTCCGTCGACAGTAAATCAAATTTATCGGTGACTCTAGTGAGGATTACTTGGCCTGCTTCTTTATTGTAAAAGATCTTGCCTCTATAAAACGGATTAAAGACATCACCCTCTCTCATCTCGACGTTCGTGTTATCCCTGGCACTGTTCATAACAGTCTCGGCAAACTTCCAGCCCATTTCGTTTATAGTTACATAGCCTTTATTTTGTCCAGTAGGATTATTGACTGATATGTTTTCTTCCACTGTGTCTACATATCCAATGAATTGGACATTACCTGGGCCTTGAGAAAGTTCATCACCTTCGTCATTACCGTTCCTAGTAATTTTCACCCATAGGCCAGGAACTATATTATCCACATACCCAGTTTTCTCTACCGATGAATTGCCAGAGAATAATGTTAAAGATCCCTTTCCAAGTCCACGCTCGGCAACTCGAAATTGATTAACCATTAGCCGTGGGCATACTGTCCAACTTTGGGTTGGACTAGTAGCATTTGATATCCAGACGTTATAAACTTTATTTTTCATTATTAGAAGCCGATATTGTTTATGTTAGGAGGTAGAGTTCTTTGTGGTATGTTTACGTTAGGAGGACTTCCGCCAGCAGGAACAGTAGTAGCTGGAGTGCTTGGATTAGTGCTGTTATTGCCAGTCATCTCGGCCTCACCAGAGCACACATGAGTTATCGCATAATTAATTCTGTATTGGTATTTAGTGCTTCCAAAACTATAATCACCTTGTTGCTGTGATACTACGTCTACATTTGTAATTATAATAGGCACGGATCCACCTGTAGCTTCGTACATGAAATTGACTGGTTTACCAATCAAATCGGATAGCATCTTCATATGAGCCCAGGCAACGGCAGCACTTTCGGAAAGATGCACAGCACTACTGGTATGAACAGTACTAGTTGTATTAAGAGGTTGGATAATTAACTTATCAGATCCGTAGGGAGTCCAGGTATCAAATCTAGGCATTGCCAATGATGGAGGGCTCGTCCAGCCATGGAATGCCACGAACGTCTGAGATTCTAATACAGCTATAGTAATCATTTAATCCTCAATTGAATTGTTTTGGCTTTATCAAATACCTGTTGATCTAACATTGGATTCGCCGTTACATCTGGACGAACGTATTTGCCCATTTCATCAGCAATATCTTGACTAAGTTGTTCCGGAGTGGCATATTCAGGTGTCTTGCGATCACGTAAAGGTGACTTTGTTAGATTAGGATCACGGGAATGAATTTGAACCCTTATCTTCTGTTCTTCTTTATCAGCTAATGTTCTTGCAACTTGAATAGGCTTTGGAACCTCTATTGGCTTCGGAACATTTACAGTCTTTGGAACCTTTACTTCTTTAGGGATCTTTATTTTGGCACCCCTAGCATAAGGGACCATCAGAGCGGCAGCCCCAAGGACTGTATTAATCTTAGATCCAATGCTTTTAGGTTTAACGAAGCCGCCAGCTTGACTGGGATTACGACCACCAACCCTTGCAGGTGTGTTAATTTTAGCTGTAAATTTATTGAGATCATTAGCAACATTTTTCATGTCAACATCAATGACCCATCTCTCATCTATATCAGCCATTTTATTGCCTCAATTCTTGGTGGAGTAAGGCCATTGTCTTAGCTAATTGTGCGGCTCTTGCGTCCTCAAAATCTAAAGACCTATTTGCAATTTGATCTTCTAAAGAATAATTAGGTCTCTTACTATTCTCTTGGTCATAGAATTTTGGATCTACTCCGCGATAGAAATCGCCACCTAGGGTCTTGAATCTTGAGCCACTAGTAGGATTGAGAATATGATCATCAACCCCCTTACCGATAGCACCCCCAATCCAACTACCTATGAATTGACCTACCATGGCACCTACAGCGGCTCCGATTGGACCTAGGACAGAACCTAGAACAGCACCGCCTATCATACCCGCCATACCCGCCACATTATTACCAATGGCTTCTGCAATACCAGCATCCTTTTCAGGTTTTCCAAATCCACTTACAAATGAAGTTAAACCAGATGCACCAAATATTGCGGCAGCCGTACCAGCCATCCTGGCATATCCCCTGATTTTACGAGAGGTAGCTCCAAATGACTTTAGCTTTGAGAGACTTTTGTCAATTTTGGTAGAGAACGCTACTATATCACTTTGCGCTTTATCTAATCCGGATAGTAATATAGAGGTTTCCATACAGTATATTTATGCTTTCCTATCTAGATTTTTCATCCAGAGCCAGTGACTATATCATGAATACAGTCGAGCAAGTAATTCATTTCACTATATATTACTTTGTTATTTATTGGCACCTCTATCTGGAGCAATCTACTGAATAATAAACAACCAAGAACATCTGTTATTACATCAGGATCCTTAAGGAAGTAATAACTTTGGATTAGTTTTTTTTTACTTCTTCGGCCGAGACACCTAATGCCGCAGTGCAAATATCATGAGCTTCTTGAATAGTTAAATCTAATAATCCAACAACTTCTGGAGTTATTTTATAACTGTTAGCGAGAGCCAGCGAGCATAATACAGTTCCAATTTCATCATTTGGAAAGAAGTTATTACCAGCCGCGACATTATTCATTATCTCGTCGCATCTTATCCTGTATAAATTCCAGAGATAAGGATGATTCTTTTTCTTAGGCTTCAGTTCTGTACTGAAAACAAACTTCTTGAATGGCTGCTGATATGGAATTATATTGAATATACCGGCATTTATTTTCTTGTCACCTTCGACAGGAATTAGGTATTGTTCTCTAGGCACTTGAAGATAATAGAACGTGCCACCCTCAATCTCTTCGGCAATATAATCACCTGAAACTCTCGTTAGTTCGGGTTGAATTAGAACATCATCCCCTTGCTGCATATAGAAGTGAAACGGGTAGATATTTTGAAAACTCTCCACATCAGCCGCATTTCTATTTTTCAAAACGTAATACCACATATGTTTTCCCTTTCTATTAACTATAGGCAATTATAGCAGAACCATTGGCTTTCACGCAAGTAAACGTAAAGACAAGCCCACTGATACCACCAGTACCAACAGTTGGAGCAATCGAATCTAAATTAGCTTCTGCGAAGGTATAGGTCCTAGCCGTTCCATTTCCATCGGGGCTGGTTCTATCCTGCGACGCGACTATTAATATCCCTGTCGCACCTTGCTGGAAACTTGCATGGTTTATAACCGAAGTGTCACTTGAGTTGATACTCACTACTATTTTCTTCTTGTCATAAAAGACGCCAGTCGCAGTTGCAATACCGCTATGACCATGGTCACTCTGCTCCGCACTAGCTGTGTAACTCCAATCCTGAACCTCTGGAATGGAAGTACCTTTGAAAGTAGTAGTAGCAGTAATTCTCTGAATAGTCATAATAATCTCCGTATCTATTTATGTTAGACTGTGGCTAATCTTAGCCGGCGTAACTTCGTCAATTCTCTTTTGAACACAACTCTTATTCGCCTAAGATCCAGTGCATCTCTTTTCTGCCAGTCTCTACCGGCCTCAACTTGATATTTACCGTACACAGGGGCATTTGACCACAAGATCTTTATTCCTGTTTTCAATTTCCTAATTATACCTTTACTGGCTTCCCTCATGAGCACGCCGTATAAAACCAAGGGGGTAGCTACTCCAAACTTCTTTACTTTCCAAGCATCATATTCGGGCTTATTCGGCTTGTAATTTAATCTACTGGATGCCCCAACTTTGAAATGTTCGATGATAAGTTTATCCAGCCAATATTGATATGCCCTTTTCCTGGCTTCTAATATGTCTCTAGGCAGAGCATTGATCGCTGGCTGCATCTTTTTATATTGGAGGCGAGTGGAAATATATTTGACAATCATCCAAAATTCTCATCGTTGCTGAGATTAATAGCTACATTAATATCAGCACTGAAGCCTAATGGGCCTATAGTAATTGGATTGAAGTTGATTTGTTTATCTATTAGCCGTGGGTAATTCTTGAACTGACCAAGAATAGCTCGGCTTATTTCCTGTGATAAAGAAGAAGCGGCATATCTATTCTTTCCGCCGACCCATACTCTGATAATTATGTTGAAAGTATCGGTAGTACTATATTCACTGGCAATCCAGTCGAACGTATTGTCACCACTGATGATTTCGACGAAGGGTATGCGACCGCGATTTCTTCCACCGATTAGACCATTCCCTTCCATGAAAACATGCAGGGAGTTCCAAGTAAACGCAGCTACCCCAGCCACTGTAGCGACAGCAGCATCGCTACAAGCTGATTGAACATCATCCATTACATCAGTGAATTGGCTCATGAAGTACTAGACCTTCTGATAGTTAATGTTACTCGGGCAGGTTTGATAATATCCGAATTAGGTAGAGTTGCCTTAACATCGACATAATAAACAATCTCTTCCCAGCTAGTTGGAATGATAGTGTCTGGGATGAGAGACTTATCTATCGCTACCTTGATGAAACTTTCGCCCACGTAAGTCACAGTAGCTGCTAAAGGAGCAGCAGCGGATAATGGGTAAGTAGAAGCCCAGACTGGTCTTGCTTCAGCGGTCATTGTCCAACCACTAACAGGATTACTGCCAACAATATAATCTGGGATACTTATTTCATCAAACCAATCTACATCAGCCAGCGTTATGGAAGGGTACTCGGCATAGTTACTTTCGGGGAAGATTACTGGGGTAATACCAGTCAGCGACCCAACTCTCGCGAAAACATCGTCAGCATCGTATAGGCTAATGCCAGGGAATAGGAATTGGCTAGGCTTGAATGTATTAGTAGCATGGTAGAGTTCGATTGTAGTGTCACCGGGAATTACATCATGATCAAAAGTGTAGTAGCCTACTGGACCTCCAGTGATTTCGACCGGAGTAATAACAGATAGAGTCTGAGTGCCATTTACAAGTTGAATGGAATCAAAGGCTGTTAGACCCGTGACTCCATTGCCACTAATATCAACACATTGACTTATTAAACTTATATTGCCTGATTTCATTATGAGGTCCTTATTACGCGATGGCTAGTGAATGCGCTATTTTTGATTGGATTGAGAAATGAAAGCCTAGCGAATTCACTAGGAGCCCAATTTTTGTTCATCATTTTTTCCATGAACATCTTACTGGCTTCGCAATATCTCTCGACTAATTTCCATTCCGATGTGCCGTCTGAGTACAGTTTAGACCCTAAGGTACAAGCCACTGTATCTCTTAGTAACTTCTTGAGCGAAGATATTACCAAAAAGTCTGGGTCGATATCATAAGATACATATACTGCCTGGCTACTGGTAGGTAAATCAGTTATAGTAATCTGATTACCATTTGCTGTAACAGCAGCCGAGAAAGTATTAACCAATACAAATGGAATTTCATCACCTGTGCATAAACTAGTTGGCTGACATTCACCGCAGCTTAATGGATTATTCTGGATGGAATTGCAACTATTATAATCTGCAATTTTATATACTTTCAAATTACAGTTATTGAGCACAAGCCAGGGTAATGAAAAGGTGCCGGTAGGGCAACTGATCTTTTGGTATTCCACATGCGATAAAAGATTAATAGTTCTCTGTGACATCAGACTAACTATTTCCTCGACTGCCAGGTCCATCTCGTTTTCAATAGACAGTTGAGGATCAATGGCAGTAGAAAAGTCACCACTAACTGCCCCAGTAAAGGCGTCTATGATGTCAATATATGTTAGTCCGAATCTATTATACATTTTATGGCTTCCTTTCGAGGTCCCTGATACGGGTTTCCTGATCTTTGATTTGTAGTATTATACTTTCCAAGGACTCTCTAACAGCCAATTTTATTTCTGGAATAGTAGGGGTAGTGCGTTCCAGAACTACTAGGCGAGTATTTACGTTAGAGAGGAAGATGGCTAATGTCAACATCATAGGCAAGAAGAAGCCAATGAATCGTATACCTTCTTGACCCCAATTTATATTTGTTGATATTGCTTTAAATTTATCGGTATCAGCCATTAGGGCCTCCTTATTATAGGTATTTATGTAAATATTTTCTTATTTACCAACCGTTCTCTAAAGATGCTATTACCGACTGAGCCTCTACACGTTGGCCGGCTTGATTTCTATGAATGTTATCGGAGGATCTACGCAACGATCTTGGTATTACTCCAATTGCTACGTCAGCTATATCATTGGCTGACCCATCACTAGCAGCTAGAAAATCATCCAACCTGGAGACGAAGTTGAAGTTATCATTCAAATAAGTATTTAATGCAACTAATGTGTTTCGTTTAGCAGAATTCAAATTAGTTGTTCCGTCTGCCCTAGGTAAGATTTCCATAACCCTATAACGTCCAGTAGTACAGCCAGCTACTGCTCTCGCTATGTCGTCTTTTATTAGCTGAACCGCTTGTTCTGTGTTGCTAAAATTATTAATTCCCATATCAAATATAACGTCGGTACTAGTTCGGTAAAATGCTTGAGCATTAAGGTAAGCATCTGCAATGACAGTGCTTGACTGACCACTTCCCCCTAACCTAAGCCAACTAAGCCTTGGGTCGTAAAATTCCATTGCAACAAAATTCGGATACATTACTTCAGTTGTAGTCAGGGCTACCTGTGAGTCACCCGCAGCTAGTAGATAATCGGATCGTGGATTCATATTAGCGAGGAGTCGTAAAAGTAGTTCCCGTTTCAACATAATCCCAACTCATTATGCGATTAGTTGTCCCTGCTGTTTTCCAAATGTTATACATCAAGGCAACTGCCTCTGTATTAGGTACAATTGGAATATTAGTTGTTATTGGAGAACCTGAATCAAGACCATTAACAATAAACTGGACACTCGTACCAGCAGCATTAACTCTATATCCTAGGCGAATCCAAGCACCAGCTACTACTGCCACTCCTGAATCTACATCGGTTCTTGTGCCAGCTTTAGCAGTTTTGAATCTCCAATTTGGAGAAGTGGCAGCGGGAGCCTCGAAATATACACCATTACTGTAATCGGTAGCAGCGGCAGATACCAAATCTCCGTAGCCAAATCTAACTCCATAAGTATTAGTGCCATCTGAAACAACGTCGATATTTACTAGAGTTTCGTAAGTGACCACACCACCACCGAAAACACGATTACGGTTAGAGTGTCTGACACTACAAGCTCCAGCTACGTTAGTGCCAGTCTGAATAAATGCTATTCCAAAATGATTGGCATCTACTAGATTCTGGGATACTGAGCTACCACCACCGTTAATTAACGAGTTAGCGAATGATCCTGTATCCCCAGCGATATTAGTTCCCATCCAGTCATCACGGAAGTAACTAGATCTAGTTGCTGACAGAGACCTTGGAGTAGTAATTAAATTAATTTGACTTTGTAAACCACCAGATACATCAGCTATTTCAACCCTGAAAATATTAGGGATTGGATTAGCTTCAAGTACATCAATTCTTGTATCAAGACCAGCACTAACTGATGCTACTGTAGATATAAATGCATATGCACCAGACACAGAGACAGTGAAGGTATTTGCTGGTAATTCAGAAACGGCTATACCGTTACCAGCCAATACAATAGAATAAGCTGATATGGCGGCAGAACCGCTACTAAATTCCAGCCCACCTACTGTAACACCGTCACCATAATATACTACGGCTAATGTATCATCATAAATTAATTCACCAGAAGCTGGAGTAATTGTCAATCTCTCAGCAGTTGTGGCTCTTGGTGTTCTAAATTGCATTTCTTTTCTCCATGATTTTATTATTAAACTCTTCGACCACCGTCTATTAACTCCACAACTCCATCTATTCTTCTTCCACAATCAATTACACCATCGCTACCGCTACCCTGAATGAGTAAATCATTTAATCCAGCAGATATAGCAGCTACTTCTGTGGAGCTAATATAGTCAGCATGCTGAGCAGCAGTCAAATGATAATATTCTAATGCAGTGCCACCCTGAATGCCAGATAAATCATTATGAACTCCACCAGCACCACCAACAAGATCAGCGTAAGCCCCACCGTTCTGAGACACACGGAATTTATTCAGTGTTGAGTCGAAAAAGATGGCTCCATTATTAGAAGTCGCGAGAGCGGGCTCGGCGGCGGTAGCTATACCGTTCCATAAAATACCACCATCATCTAATACTGAAACTCTGTCTAAGAGACTGCCAGGAGTTGTTCCAGAAGAACCTGCTGGTGAAGTCTGAATAATAACTGGACCACCAGATCCAGATCCAGTATTTCTTCCACCTGCAATTGTCAATGATGCGCCTGTTCTGTTTGTACCGTTGCCACCTGTTGCGTTATATTTTATATTTTGCGGAGCGGCGGCGGTTTCACCGTTGCCAATGAACACGTTTGAAATCGGTGCTACGGTGTCACCTGCTACTAGTCTGTTACTGCCTGAGATAGCGGTCGAGTCACCAGCAGAGAATCCAATAAATATATTTGACTCTCCAGTAGTCATGTATCTTCCAGCACCCGTTCCAATAGCGGTATTATTAGATGTAGTGGCCGCGCCGAGAGCGTTTACACCAATCGCTATGTTACTTCCTCCTACTACGACGGCATCCAGTGCCATAAAGCCAATTGCGACGTTGCTGTTGCCAGTGGTGTTTTGCAGGAGTGCATTCTCACCCATTGCTATGTTCTGTAAGCCAGAGGTATTATTGAAAAGAGTCTGCTTACCTACTGCGGTGTTTGAATATCCGGTAGTGTTTCTTTCTAGGGCCTTGAAACCGACCGCAGTGTTTGAATATCCGGTAGTGGTGAACCGTAATGCTAGATTACCTACCGCAGTGTTTTCCCAACCAATGGTACAAGCACGGAGCGCGAGAGTACCCACAGCCGTATTATCATAACCCTCGGTGTTACCCCCTAGCGCAGACGAACCAAAAGCAGTATTATCGCTGCCTGTGGTTATTGAAAACCCTGCGTTTACTCCGACAGCCGTATTGGTGGAGTCTCCAAAACCAACAGCCAATCCGGTAGTCGCGTCATAGGTCATCCGTGCTGAATCAGTAAGTGAACTAACGCCATTCGCGAAAGGTACGCGACCGCTAGTTAAAGTACCTGTGATACCTCCACCAGAAGAAGACCCAGAAATGCCGATTGTGGTGCCGTCGATACTATAAATGCCAATTCCAGGACCAGCCTGAAGTACCAAGGCTCCAGTTTTAGAGTTAACTGTATTCACATAGGAGGCAGATTCAATGGTATCTAATCTAGTATCTATGCCTGCGCTAATACTAGCCACTTCGGTTCTAAAGATATCTGGAATTTCATTGGCTTCTAGCACATCTAATCTTGTATCTAAACCTGAGCTAATACTAGCCACTTCCGTTCTAAAGATATCTGGAATTTCATTGGCTTCTAGCACATCCAATCGGTTATCCAATCCTGCGGAAATAGCAGCCACTTCCGTTTCACCAATATAATTGGCATGCTGTGATGCTGTTAAGTGATAGTACTCAGATGTAGTTCCGCCTTGAATACCAGTGAGGTCGTTATGAATACCTATAGGGGCAACTGCCACTTCTAAATTATAATTAGAACCTACTTGGGAAACGGATATAGAACCAGCCGAAGAGCTAATGGTAGTGACATCAATATTATCAATCTGAAACTGTAAGCCAGCAGATATTGATTCTACTGTAGATACAAAGGCATATGCCCCACTAACAGATACTGTGAAAGTATTGGCTGGTGATTCACTAACAGCTATACCAGGACCACCAAGAACAATAGAATAAGCCGATATGCCTGGTGATCCAGAAACGAATTCAAGACCACCAACAGTAACACCATCACCATAAAATACTAGATTTAATGTATCGTCATACAGCAATTCAGCAGCCGCTGGAGTATTTGCCAGGCGTTCGACAGTAGTGGCTTTTGGAATTCTAATCTGCATTTATTCGTTCCTCATAAGTAACGCCTACCACCATCAAGTTCCCCATCATCGGCTGGGTCTGTGTACCTTCTACCACCGTATACTTTACCATCCGAGCCTGTGTCTGGGTTAGTACTAGATCCAGTGTTATTTATCGCAATCCACTTATTCTGTGCCGCTGAATAACTAAGAATCTGACCATCAGTAACAGAAGCCACATCGACATCTTTGAGGGTTCTAAGAAAACGGCTACCACTACCACCCCCGCCACCTGAACTACCACCACCGATGCCTGGCTTATTGAATCTTATGTCTACATAAAAGGTATTATTGACTTTTCTAATCCAGGCATATGGAGCTTCATTCGACTCAGCGATACTAATGTCCCCAATCTCTATATCAATTTCGGCTGGTATGATTTCCCTTAAGGTGGCAAGTCCCTCATTCAGGTCCTTTATATTAGCCTTCTGATTCAACACTAAATTAATGTTCTGAATATACTTTATTAATTCATCTTCTAATTTATTTATTTGGGCAGTGAATTGGACTGGTAATGTACTATTAATCAGCTTGATAGCAGCCTCAAGGGCGATTATATTCTCTAATTTGATAGCTTCAATTAGACTATTGATGGCTTGTGTGGCTGTTATAAGCTGATTAAAATCTGCCTTATAATTCAGATCGTCGCGTAAAGAGATAATTTCAGAAGCAGAAGCCAATTGACTTATGTCTGGGATTTGAGAAACTAATGCAAAATTTGTTGTATCAATAGGAACAACAGCAGCCATTGAGTCTTGTAAATCAAATACCAATTTCTCTAATTCGGTTACATTGTAAGGCTTAACTAAAGAAGTAACAAGACCATTAAAGCCAATTGATTTAAATTCTTTACCGTCATAGAACAACTTCGTCTGATCTGAACGATCAGGGGGCAGCATATTATTATTATGCTGGAATGTAATATTGTCCGTTATCGAAGTCATATAGCTATTTATGCTTACTTAGTTTTTCTTTTTGGGACCGCAGCCACAGTCTCGTTTTTTTTAGGTTCTGAGACATCCACATAGATGACTTCTTGGGCTTCTACTGGCAGTTCATCTGGTAACAACTCTTCAGTTCTTTCAATAGCTGCTAATTCTTTAGCTAATAATTTGAAAGGCGATTTACCAAGACGAGATAGATTCTTTAGCTGGCTGTATTGAATGGAGATAATATGCCCAGTTTTATTATGGCGTATCTTCAGTCTGGTATTATTATAGACTTTTAGGACAGTAGACTCAAATTTATCTGCCAACTCTGTAAAAACTTTTCGTATCATAAATTATTTCCTCTATGGTATTTATGGTTCTTGGCTGTAATTATACCTTGATTTGATAACATCAGCCCTATACTCTGGTCGTGAGGAGTTCATAATGAATGACGAAGAGCTATTGAAACTAGTTAATGAATATTTAGAATACCAGCCTAACGGTGAACTTATTTGGAGGAAATCAAGAGGATCAAGAGCCAAAGCTGGGCAAATCGCTGGCTGGGATATTAATAACTATAGGAATGTTAATTTAAATGGCAAGCCATATAGGATCCACAGGATTAATTACTTAATTCATCATGGCCGCATGCCTATTATGGTTGATCATCTTAATCAATGTAAGAGTGACAACCGAATAGAGAACCTGAGGCAGAGCGATAGAAGTCAAAACGCTGGTAATCAAAATCTTCGGAAAGATAATACCAGTGGCTTCCGTGGAGTTCACTGGTATAAACCTAGTAATAAATGGGTAGCCCAATTAGGAATAATGGTTAATGGAAAATCCAAACAGAAACATCTTGGTTATTTCGATTGCCCCAAAGAGGCTTATGAAGCCTATAAAAAAGCTGCCAAAGATTATTTTGGTGAGTTCTTTCCAGAAGATTTAGAGTAGATTACCAACGGAAAAAGCCCACTCTTTCGAGTGGGCTTTTTCTTTATTCAGTTTTTCAGACTAAATTAGGCTACCGAAGTGAGCGAAGCTGCACCACGTAGATTCTTCAGCACAGCCGCGACTTGCGCGTACAGATGCCAACGCTTTCTTAATTTAGTTTCAAGCGCCCCTACGGCTACCATATTGAAAACTCCACCGACATTGCTATCTTCCGAAGTACCGAAGTACAGTTGGAACTGATTCAAGTCGACTAAGTGAACAGTACCAGCAGCCACATATTGTGACTTAAGGATAGGTATTCCAGCAAACGATGGGCGTACTAGGTCAGTTCCTTGAACTCCGGCCAATGTCTCGCCGCCAGCAGATGCACGAATTTCAGCCTTGACTTTATTCACGGCAGAGACTCCACCGATGAACACTTTAGGACCAGAAGTACGAACAAGATCCATCAGCGCATCAAGATCAGAAAGATCGAAGTTACCCGCACCGCCAGTAGCCTGTGCAACGGTATAGCTGATTTGGTTAGACAGACCTGCAAGAGCAGAACCACCAGCACCAACCATTAAGTCGTTACCTAGTTTCTTACCGATAGCAGAGATAGCACCTTCCATTTCATCAGCAACTACGTCAGAAAACGTGCTGTTGAGATTCAAAGCAGGGATACACGCATCGAAAGAACGATTGATAGTAAGCAGATTGTAAGAGAAAGGAGAACCGGAAATAGCATCTGGAGTGATAGTATCATCACAGCCAATGTATTCCGCTGTGCCTTCGGCTACAGTGCGATTGCCTTTTACGACAGGACGGTCGGTTAATTGTGAGAGGGCGATCATCGAGGCAGTTGCCTCGTCGATATTAATTAAGCCGTTATACAAACCAGGAAGCAAAAGATCCTGAGTGGTATTGGCAAGTTCAGCAAAGGTACGAAATTGACCCATTTTATTTATTCCTATGAATAAGGTTGATTTGATTTGATTAAGGGGCTTACCCCTATTTAGATTCTCAAATCAGTCCGATTCAAGATTAGGCTTCTGTTATTCAATCCAGAATAATAGAAGCCTATCTTTATTTATATCCGACTTGATTTAAATTATGAATTCTTTGACATCCAATCTTTTAGGCCATCTTGCAATGTCACTTTTTCCTTAGGTGCTACCACTGGCATAACTCTTGCCATTCTATTATTATTACCCTGGGCTGCCTTTTTAAACGCATCACGTGTGCTAATAAATCCACTAACAATATCAGCAACTGTTTTATCAGCCGACTTCACATCATTATTATCATCTAATTCAAAAACATTAGATGCCTTGATCAAGGCTAATGCATCCTGTCTGTTACTAGGAGTGTCGAGGAAAGTAGCATTAGCCAGTAACTGGGTTTGAATCTCAGCATCTACAACCTTGCCCTTATAACGGTTTACCTG
>JGI1221J11331_1000204_pt1 | contig 18980 bp, 22 predicted proteins | sample LakVidmifraction_4_FD_11331 | JGI IMG/M metagenome (IMG submission 11331) | reverse complement strand
GCCAATTAACCGCATATACAGTTTGACTATATGGGGATTGAATTAAAAGCATTTTAATGGGCAAGAAAATGACAATCCGCCATAAATTACCGCCCGAAGTCCATGCGGTTCATGGAAGCAAAGGAATGAATGCTGGAATTTTGCTGCCAGAAAAAATTAAAGCTCGCATCCCCTTTGCTGAGTGGGCAAACAATCCTGAACTATTTTCCAAAGAATCTTTTGTTAAAGAAACTTCAGACTATCTGTTTAATGTGTACGGTATTGGTTCGGCACAAGACAGGCATACGCTAACTATGCTTGCTGATCAAATGCATGTGTACATTGAAGCAAAACGGATGCAACCAACTTTGCCGCTGGTCGTTGAAATTAATGATGGCAAAACCTTGGCACAAAATCCATATATTGCCATTGCAAATAAAGCCATGGATAATTCTATTAAATTAATGAACGAATTAGGACTTACGCCAAAATCTCGGCTTGCTGCTAACAAGCTGGAAGATGCTTCACCCATGGCTGCCTTTATGAAAGGCTGGAATTCGTGAATTGGCAAGATGGTGTTACATACGCGGGTCATGTGGCTAAGGGCGAAATATTGGTCTGCCGCAACGTCTTACTTGCTTGCCAAAGATTTTTAAATCAAATAGAAAATAAAGAATGGGAATGGGAATTTTTACCGGAAGCAGTTGACCATTTTTTGCAATTTGTTTCGATGCTTAAGCATACAAAAGGAACTTTTGCAGGCAAGCCGTTTAAATTGGAACCCTTTCAAATATTGCTGGCTTGCGCCATTTACGGGTTTCGATCAAAAAAAGATAAAAGCAAGCGAATGGTAACAGACGTAATTATTTACATTCCTCGCAAAGCTGGCAAATCAACGCTTATTTCTGTCATTGGGTTATACGAATTAGCATTTGGTGAAGTTGGGTCAGAAGTCTATACCCTGGCAACCAGCCGTGAGCAGGCGAGTATTGTATTTACATCGGCAATCGGTGCAATTGAATCAATGCCTCCCGAATTGTCAAAAGCGTTTAATCAACAAAAGCATCAAATTACAAAGATTGGCGATTCTCAATCGATGTTTAAAGCATTATCACGTGACACTAAAAAGACAGGCGATGGTCTTAATCCATCGTGCGCGATTATTGACGAAGCATCGCAAATTATAGATCGCAACTCAATTGAAGTTTTGCACTCCGGAATGGTGGCGCGTAAAAATCCATTGCGCATTTACATTACAACAGCATCTTTCACAAAAGATACAAAGTTTTACGAAGATATGCTGATGTATCAAACCATGCTTACTGGCGAAGCCAAAGACAATCCACGATGGTTTGGTCTTTTATACGGCCTTGACCCGCAAGATGATTGGCACGACCCTGCTATTTGGGCAAAAGCAAATCCTATGCATGGTATATCGGTTTTTCAAGACGCTATTCAGCAACGGGCTGAGGAAGCAATGTATAAACCCGCAACGCTTAATGAATTCTTGTGCAAAACTCTAAACGTTTTTGTATCAGCAAACGCTTCGTGGATTGATCGCTCGCTTTGGGATGACTGCACAGCGCAATCTAGCGATAGAGTACCGGAAGCTGTGTTTCTTGGTTTTGACTTGGCAGCAACTCGAGATTTAAATGCGGTCTGCACTTTAAAGCGTTATTCTGAAGATGATTACTTTGCAGAGTTTAAATTCTTTTTACCGGAAGATTCTTTAAATCATGTGCCTCAGCATTACCATGACATATTTAGAAATGCAAAAGATTCAGGAATATTGCATTTAACAGAAGGCAACGTAATGGATGATCGGGAAATTTCCGAATACATTATGCAGCAAGCAGAAAAATACAATATTAAAGAATTAGGTTATGACGCGTATAATGCGGCAAGTTTAATTGCCAGATTACATGATTCTGCTTTGCCGGTAAAAAAAGTTGGGCAAGGCATGGCGGTTTTAAATAATCCGTCTAAACATTTGGAAAAGTTAATTTTAGGCAATCAAATAAAACATAATGGCAATCCGTTTTTGGGCTGGCAGCTTGCAAATTGCGAGGTGTATACAGATGTCAACGGAAACATTAAAATACGAAAGAATGAAGCAGATAAAAGCGCAAAAGTTGACGGGATAATTGCCTTAATAATTGCAATGCACTGCTCATTAGATCACCCTGTTATGGGTGAATCTTACGGATTCAGAACATTTTAAGGTGTCATTATGGCTTTTCTAGATATTTTTAAACGCTCAAAAAGTGTTGAAAGTAATACGCTTTTTGGAATGACGAGTTTAGGAAATAATGTTATTCGAAATGCTGGCGCGTCGCAAGCGTACCAGCAAATGCTATACGTTACTACTAGCAGCGCAACGCAAGCAGGTCGCGCTGTTGATATGTCGGTGCTGTCGCGCAATAGTACAATTATGTCTTGTGTCGGCGTAAAAGCTCGCGCACTGTCGCAATTGCCCGTTGAAATCATGGCATACAACGCTAAAGATGAATTAGTTAATGCTTGCCATGACCAGTCTATTGGCTCGCGTGACAAGATCAAAGCTCGACAAGTGTATGCTTTGTTGGCCAATCCTAATAATTTTCAATCGCAATATGAATTCTGGTATCAATTTTCAATGTGGCTTGATTTGTCTGGTGAAGCATTTACTTTGCTATGGCGCAAAGATCAAGAAAAGCAGGATTTAACTCCGCTTGAAATGTACATTCTGGATTCAACACTTATTACGGCACAGCTAACCCCTGCTCGGTATCCTACATATAGACTTTCAACACCATCTTACGGATTTAGCAAAGACGAACCGATTTCTGCATGGCAAGTGATGCACACCAAAGAAGCGGCTTGGCAAGGCTCTGCTGGTTTTAACAAAGGCATACTGGCGACTGAATTGGTAGGCTTAGATCAAGATATTGATTTGTATGCAAACTACGTAATGCAAAACGGTGCAAAACCATCCGGCATTTTTATTACTGACCAAGTTATCCCTGACTCAAAATATAAAGAAATTGCCGCAAGGCTCAAGGAAGGCTGGTCGCAATTAACCGGGTCTCGCAATACTGACCCATCAAAACCGGGGCAAGGTATGCTGCTCGACAACGGCATGAAATACGAGCCCGTTAAAATGTTAAGTTTGCAAGATGCTGATTTGGCAAAATTAAAAGAACAAACAATGAAGCGAATATGCGGATTATTTGGCGTTCCTCCGCAAATGCTGAGTGTTGGCGAAAGCAAATTTAATAATACGCAAACAATGCTGGATGAATTTTATAAATCCACTATGTCGCCAATGATTCAAAATATTGAGCAAAAATTAAAAGCATCGTTATTGCAAGGTTATCCAAATCTTTTAATTAAATTTCAAACCAAAGATTTTCTAAAAGGTGCGCCCCTTGACCAAATGAATTATGTGGTTGCTGGAGTCAATGCTGGAATACTCACGCCTAATGAAGCGCGTAAATATTTGGGAGAATCTGAAATTGATGATAATATTGCAAATACCTTGAATAAATCTAGCAATAAACAAGAGCCAATTACGGGTTCATCATCACAAGACACGGGCGGCGGCGGCAATACCGGCACAGTTGGAAAAACAGGTGCAGCGGGTAAAGCATGATGCCCGATCAAAAGCAATCAACGCAAAAACAGATTGCAGATAAAATAAAACAAAGCGCAAATAAACGCATTAAAAAACCGATTATGGTTAATGCAATGAAGCAAAAAAAGGTGATTTTTTATGACTAAAAACGTTACTTTCGTTTTTGAATCGCAAGTAGCACTTGCCAAGTCTGCTGATGAATCAATGGATTTTGGCGGCAAGATTGAAGCCATGCTTACTACCTTTGGGCCACGAGAAGGTGCAGACGGTCGGAGATTTAATTATCAGCCAGGACCGTTTAAAGAGTTTGCAAAAAACTTTGCGGAAATTGGCAAGCCTTTGCCGATGTATTTTCAGCACGACGATATGTCAATGCCGGTTGGTCAATGGGATGAATTTGAGTTTACCGATGAAGGCATGATTGGAAAAGGCAAAATGTTTGTCAATACCAGCGCAGGCAAAGATTTGTATACCATCATGAAAGAATCCCCAATGATGGTCGGNGGCGTTTCTGTTGGCGCGTATGCTGACGAATATTGCATGACCGATGAAATGGGGAATATAGTCGATAGCATGGACCAAGATGGTTATTTCCAGATCACAAAAGGCGGATTGACTGAAGTATCGATCGTGATGCAACCCAATAACCCAATGTCTAACATTAGCCGGCTAGAATTTTTCCGCGAAGATGGCACAGCGGATTTAAAAGTATTTGAGAAAGCACTGCGAGAAGCAGGGTTTTCTCGGACTGACGCGAAAAAAGCCGCGTCTGTAATTGGCAAGGCAACGGTTAAGCGTGATGCGGAAACCAAAATTGTCGAAACCACTCCCGAAATGCGTGATGCTAATTCGGATGCGGCTATTGAAATTCTAATCGCACTTGAAAATAGAGCATTGCTCAAGGCATTAGATTCCCGTTTAAAAAAATCTTAAAGGACTATCATGTCAAAAGAAATTATGGAAAAACTGGATGCTATTGAGGCATCTGTAAAAATTGAAGCTGCCGCAGCTGCTGACGTAAAAATCACAGAAGCAATTGCCGCTGCTGAAGCTGTGTTTGCTGAAAAAGTCTCGGCTCTTGAAGCCAAAGTTGCATCAATTCAGGCGCCAACGATTGTTCTCGCCAACCCTGGCGTTCGCGCAGATGTAAACCGCAAGGTTAAAGAGCAACTCTCTCAATTTTATAAAGCTGGCGGTCGATCTGAAAAAGAACTGAAAATTTTTGCTGACGAATCACAGCAACTGTCTTACATGAAAGAAGCGTCGTCATTGACGGGCGGCGGCAACAACCAAGGTGGTCGTACTGCTTATGATCCAGTATTCGTTGCTTTGCGCCTAGCTAATCCGATGCGAGGCGCATCACGCACTGTTTCCACTGATGGATCATCGTATCAATTCCGTGCTAAAACGGGCAATGCTGGCTCTGCATGGGGTTATGCAATTCAAAACAATGGCGCGGCAACTACTGAAAACACGACAATCTGGCAATTGGTTCTGCAAGATTTGAATGTCCAGTTTCCAATTCGTACTGCTGCGCTTGATGACATTGACGGCCTAGAAGCAAATGTTGTTGACGACATGCTTGTTGAATTCTCGCAGGCTGAAGGTCTGTCAATGATTCAAAACAACGATCAAGGTGCAACGTCACTGCCCTATGGCGGCTCTAACGGCCTTCGGGGTCTGAATCAATATGCCGGTCAAGCTGCAACTTATGCTGGCGGTTCGACTACTGTTGCAGCATTTGGAAATAGCGGCACTGGCAGCACTTCCGGCCTGCATTCGCTGGCAACTTACGACCAACTGACAACTAACGCTAATACTGTTGGCGCATCAAATATCAGTTATAAAGACGTAGTTAATTTTATCTACGCTCTGCCACAACAATATTGGACTGCTACTACAAAATTTATGGTTAGTCCAATTTTGCTGTCGCAAATCCGTGGTCTGACTGATTCGCAAGGTCGCCCAATTTACGTTGATGGTTTATCGCGCAATGACGGCATTGTCGGTACGTTGCTCGGCTTTGATGTTGTTGTAAATAAATATCTGGACACGCCATCTCAAACCGCTACTGGTTCTGTTGGCACAACTTCCCTGTTCCCAATGTATTTCGGGGACTGGCAACGAGCGCATGCTATCGTTGATCGTCTGAATATGGTGATGCGACGTTATGACCAAACGCTTCCGGGCTTTATTACCTTCTTTGGCGAAAAGCGTTTGGCAACTTCGGTCGTTGATCCTAACGCATTGATTCGTTATCGTTCGACCGGCACTTCAACCTAAACAATAGGTATCCTCCAGCGGCTAACCCTGCTGGAGATTTTTTTACAGAATTCAGGATCATCAAAAATGAAAATCTCCGATAAAATTTTGCAAGGCATAAAATCAACTCTTGAGACTGGTAACAAGGTCAAGATTGATTTGCGCGAAGCATCGGCATTGACCGGAAGCGGCAATAATGTCGGCGGTCGCACGTTCTTTGATGATGCATTTTCTTCATACCGATATGCCAACCCATTTCGACAATTTTCTAAGCAGATTTATGTGCCAAATATGTCCAGCGTTCAATTTGTTGCCAAAACTGGTAACGCTGCAAATAGCACAAATCCTTGGGGTTATGCAATTAATCCGAACAGCGGAAATCCCAATATAAATACTTCAATTTGGCAATTACCCACGAGAGTAATTACGGCGCAACTTCCTGTGCGCACGTCTGTGTTAGACGATGTAAACGGGTTAAACAATGAATTAGTAGAAGATTTAATGATGGAATTTGCTGCCTTAGAAGGCGGCTCAGTTGCTGTTAATAACGATCAATCTGGTTCAACTACGACTAGCACAGGCGGCATTGATGGGCTTCGTGGTTTGAACAGTTATCTTGGCGAGGCTGGTGAAAGCTCGGCGTTCGGCACTAGCGGCACAGCGATTACAAACGGCATTCATACAATTGCAACGGTGGGTTCGACAATTTCAGGACTAAACAAAACCACGCTATCAAATATGCGCAAGGCCTTGCCTGGCCAGTATTGGTCGCTCCCTGGTACTGCTTGGATGATGCATCCAACCGCCATTGATGTGCTAACCAAATCTCTAACGGCTGGCAATGCGCCTTATTTTGTAGAAACCGGCACGTACAATGGCGGCTCGGTTGTTAATGTCTTTGGCTGGCCTGTTGTGTGCAATCCTTACCTTGACCCGTGGATATCAACAGGCGCAATTTCCATTTATCTTGCCAACTGGCCTAAGTTTTTAACAATTGCTGATGTTGAAGAAATGTCGGTACATGCTATGGTTCAAACGCAACCCGGTTTTATAAATTTGTATGCTGAAAAGCGTATGGTATCAACCGTTCGTGATTGTTTTGCTGGCGTTCGACTTATTGCAACTGCTTAATTATGTCATCCTCAGAAACCGGATTAGGGTATGTTCAGCTTGCGCCAACTCGCAACCCGTTTAATTATGAATGGTTTGAACAGACAAATCGTAATGTAACGACTGTATGGCTAACGCTTTCTGAAATCAAAGAACAATTAAATTTGTATTCTGATTCTAGTCAGGATACATTTTTAAGCTCGCTCGAGTTGGCTATTCGCATGACTATTGAGGATTATTTGGGCTTAGCAATTGTTGGCGTTCAATACAGCGTTTATTACGGTGGGTCTGCATTGTACGGATCACCATTGTGCTTAGACTTGCCAGAAGTATCGCAAGGCGGCGTTACAATTGATTCAATAAAGTTTTACAATGATTCAACTGTTCCGGTGCTGACAACTGTTGACGCCTCTGCTTATTATTACGATCCCACTGGTAAAAAGATTATTTGCACAAATTTGCCGAGCAATATCAACCCGCAAATGACTGCGCCCGTTATTGCAACTTATACGCTTGCAGTATCTCCGCTATCAACTTATCCAGTAATTAAGCAAGCGGCATTGCTTTGGTTTACTCATTTGTACAATAATCGCAGTCAGTCAACGGAATTAAATTTAAAACAGATTCCTTTGGGCGTTGATACATTGTTGCGCCCATATAAGCCTTTGGTGATGTAATGGGTATTGTCCGATATGAAAAAGTGCAAGTATATAATTTGACGTTTGCGACAAATGCTTACGGCGAAACAGTAACGACTGAAACGATAAAATTTGAAAGTAAACCACTAGTGCAGCAAGTAAAAGCATCACTTGCAATTACTGAAAAATATCGAGTCTACAATCAGTTAATTAATTTTATTTTTAACTTTACACCGTACACTAGCGAAATTGCAGAAAATCAGAACGCATATTCTATAAAATGGCGCGATAATGATTGGCGAATTGAAACCGCAACGGAATCAAATGACAGGTTAAAAATTACGTTTATGTGCTACCGCAATGATCCGGTTACAAAGGTTTAAAAATGGCACAAAATAACGCAGCCGATTATGCTTTAGCAATTCAAGCTCAATTGACAAGCATAGTTTTGCCTGCTCCTGTTTACGCTTCATTTAATCGTAATTATGCGACACAAGAAAAGTTTGTTACCTGGAATTTGAGAAATGTTCATCAAGAAGTTTATACCGGCGTAAATCAAAACAACAAAGGTATTGATCGACCAATTTTTCAGACAAGTGTTTTTGCTGTAAATTTGCAGGATTGTTTTAGTTTAGCAAATACAATAATACAAGAATTGCATGGATATAACGGGCAGTTTGGTGGTGTAAGTGGTTTTTACGTTTCTAAAATCGACGTGGATTTTCTTTATAATTCATACGATGACGAAATTGGACTTCATACTATTTACCTCGATTGCACAATAGATATTCCTACATAAGATAAATAATTTAACTTTTTTAAGGAATTCAAAATGGCTCTCCCAAATAAAATTTTGCCCGGCTTTTCCGCAGCCATGTATGCGCAGCCTGGTGCGTCTCCCACTGTATTGACCAGTGCCCAGCTATCGCTAGTAGCGAGTGTTTCTGCCATTGCTGTATATGGCAACGTGATTAACGTTGAAGCTGTGCCTGCATTCGGGCAAGACGATGCGGTCGCTAGCTTTGGCGTTGCTGGTTCGCGGCAATCTGACAAGATTCCAGTGCAATCCGCACCAACATCGTTATCAATTACAGCTGCTTGGAATCCATCCGATGCAATGCTGCTAGTGCTTCGTGCTGATGCTTATAGCGGCACAGTTGATCGCACTTACGTTATCTCGGCAACCGAGGGGACAGACATTATTTATTACGCGTTCAATGGTAGAGTAAGCCAATTCCAAATTGACTCTGCCCCTGGGGCTGAAACTAAATGTATGTTTACAATTCATCCTCGTGGAAATCTCTACGGCTGGTCAAATAACGCATAAAGGAAATTAATCATGTCTATTCCATCAAAAGTATTGCCTGGTTTTAGTGCCTCGATGTTTATGCAATCAGGCGAAGCTCCAACGTCTTTAAGTACTGCTAATCTGTCTGTATGGACAGCTCAGGTAGCGACTATTGTTGGCACTTCAGCTAACGGGTCAGGCGCGGCTGGTACGTCTTTAAATGTTGAGGCAATTCCTGCATTCGGTCAAGACGATGCGGTTGCTAGCTTTGGTGTTGCGGGTTCTCGCCAATCAGATAAAATTCCAACGCAATCGGCTCCGACTTCATTGTCAATTACAGCAGCATGGAATCCAGCAGATGCTGGCTTGCTGCTAATCCGCGGTGATGCTTATAGCGGCACAGTTGATCGCACTTTTGTTATTGCAGCGGTTGATGGTTTAAATACCATTGCGTATGCTTTTAACGCTCGCGTATCACAATTTCAAATTGATGCGGCTCCGGGTGCAGAGGCAAAATGTATCTTTACAATTCATCCTCGTGGTGGACAGTACGGTTGGTCAAATAGCTAAACAATTGCCCCTTCTGGGGCTTTTTTATATGAGAAAATATGACAACAGAAATTAAAAGCAACAATGATTTGCTAAGCTATTTGTTAGAGCAATCTTTGCAGTTTCCAAAAAAATGGTATGGTTTTCCGCAACAAAAGTTAACGGGTGTTACTTTGTGCCATGCTATTGCTGCTAATCATGCCGACGTAATGACTCCAAACGAAATTGTGGATTTCGTTATAGCGCTTAATAATTCAATACACAATAATTTAATTACTAAGGCATAAGATATGAAACTTTCTGGCGCACTTCAAATAAATCATAACACTTTGCGCATTCGATCTTTTACTTTGGGTGGTCAAGATTTCCGCGTTCGAGTTCCTCTTGCAAGCGAAATGGAAGCGATTACAAAAGCAGTTGACGAAGTAGACGCAACGGCAAAACACGCCGAAATGATGCAGCCGTTGCTTGATAAAAAAGATGAAATTGAAAGCGATGCAATTGTATTTAAAGATGACAACGCAATTGTTGATGGAAATTCTATAAAAGAATTAGCTATTCTTACTGCAAAAACAGAAGAAAGAATTACACAAATGGTCCGGTTGCTTGTTCCTGCTGACAATGAATTTGATATGTCGAAGATTCAATACGAAGATATTAATTCAGAATTTCCGTTTGCTGTTCAACTCGAGTTAATGAAAAAAATCAGCGAGGTAATTTCTCCTGGATATGAGGAAATTAGAAAAAACTAATTGGCTCATTGCGCCTGCAAACTCGCGCATATATGCTGGCACATGGCGCGAATCCTGATGCAATGAGCGAAGATGATTTTCGAGTTGTGATGGTTGCTTTAAACGATGGATTGTTAGGCAACAAAGCTGTTTTAATGACCTTAGGCGCCTTTACTGCTGGAGTGTTTAATTACATAAGACAACCCAGCGCAAAGCCTTACGGCATGGCTGACATACTTGGGATTGCTTATGATTACATTCATCCTCCATTGTCTGAAGAAGAAAAGAAAAATCAAGTAAATGAAAATTTGTTGGCGTTTATGTCAAGCATGCCAGAAGCTCAAGCAAAGTTAATGAAGGCAAAAAATGGCAGTTGAAACTTTTGGCTTTGATGATTTTGACAAAGTTCTTGCACAAATGGGTGCGGAATTTGGCTATACAGACGTAAACAAAAAGGTATTGGTTCCTGCTTTGCGTGATGCAATGAAAGTGGCATTGCCTACTGCTAAAAGTTTGGCAAGATCAAATACCGGCAAAATGCAAAGCACAATTATTGTGGAAGCAAGAAGGCCGACGGATAGAGATAAGAAATCAAAATATATTTACAGTTCCGATGCTGCAATAGCGATTCTTTCTGTTGCAAAGTCTGACGTTTCTTTAGGCGAAGAATTCGGAACAGCAAAAAAAAGTGGAAAACCGTTTATTCGCCCAGCACTAGAATCTAATCAAACAAGAATTTTATCTGTACTTTCGGAATCCTTAAGAAAAAAAATTGGAAAGTATAAAGCAAGAAAAACAGGGGATACGCTATGAGTGTTATTGCAAGACTAGGAGCAATTCTTACTTTAGACACTAAGGAATTTGTTAAAGGTGTTGATTCTGCTCAATTAAAAAGTAAGCAATTTAAAAAGGATTTGCGCGAAACTCAGCAAACAATTGATGGGCTGAAAGCCGCGTTTATTGGCGCAGGTATTGCCATGGTTGGCTTTGGCTTGCTGGCAGCAAGAACCGCCGATGAAATTTCCGATCTTGCTGACGCTAACGATACGACTGTTGGAAAAGTGTTGGAATTAAAAGCTGCTTTGGTATCTAGTGGCGGAGATGCAAATTCAGTAGGTAGATTTTATTCTTCATTTACAAATGCAATTGATAACGCAGCACAAGGAAACGATAAGCTGCGCGATTCTTTTAAAGAATTAGGAATATCAGCAAAAGATTTGGGATTTTTGACTCAAGACGATTTGCAGAAAAAAGCATTTGATGGATTGTCTAAAATTGACGATCAAGTTCGGCGCAATGCTGTTGCAATGGAAATATTTGGAAAAGCTGCCAAAGGTGTAGATTTTTCTACAATGTCAGAAAATGCCAAACTTTTAGCAGGTAACTTTGACAAACAAGCATTGGCAATAAAATCTGCTGCTGATGCTGCGCAAAAATTACAATTGTTTTTTGGTGAAATGCAAGTTGCGGCATTGTCTGCAATGAAACCAGTCTCTGATCTAGTAAATAAAATTCCGACTGAAGATAAGATTGCTGGAATGACGAGAGCGTTCCAAATTTTCGGAACCGCAATGGCTATTGCTTTTGGTGTAACAGCGGTAACTGGCGTTTTAAAACTTGCAACAGCATTAAATGTTTTGCGAATTGCTAACCCGTGGCTATTGGCTTTGGGAGCTGCTGGCACTGCAATGATTGGCGCTGGCTTATTTGGATTTGATGAAGAAAAAAGCCAAGAACCAATTACGCCAAGCACTGAAGATTCTAAAACGACTGAGTCTAAAATCGCGAAACGATCAATTGAATTGTCGCAACGCGATAAAATGGTTCAAAAGTACAAAGAGCAAATTGCGGCAGTTGGCGAATTAAGCAAAATGGAAATGGCAAGGCTTTTTAATGCTACTGAAAAAGAAACTGAATTTTTAGAAATTGAAAATAAAAAAGCGGTGTTATCAACAAATGATTATGAGCGAGAAAAATTAAAATACGATTTATTAAAGCAACAATTGGATGTTAGAGAAAAAATGTCTGCTGCTATTTATGATGCGCAGAAAACAATGAATATGGCTCCGGTTGATGAAGCTGCGTTGGCAAAAAAACTATATGATGAAAAAATTAAATATATAGAAATGTATGGAAATTACGAAATATACATGAATGAACTTGTTAATGAAAAAAGAAAATCAAATTTAGAAACAGAAATTCAACGACAACAAAGCTGGCTTTCTGGCTGGCAAGAAGCCTATAAACAATATAATGAAGCTGCTGAAAAGTCATCAAGGAAAGGCGCGGAATCATTTAAAATCGTAATATCTAGCATGAATGAAGCATTGTCTAAGTTTGTTGAAACTGGAAAACTTGATTTTAAAAGTTTGGCAGGCAGTATTATTAAAGATTTGATACGGATTCAATTGCAGACGCAAGCAAGCGGATTGTTTAAAATGGCTATGTCTGCTGCAACGGCTTACTTTAGTCCTGCTAGTGGCGCATCTTCGTCTATTTTGGGAGATTTATTTGGTTCGGGTAAAGCATCTGGCGGCAGGATTGATTCGCCAACATTGGTTGGTGAAAACGGTGCAGAATTGTTTGTGCCAAGAACTCCTGGAACAATTATTCCGAATGGTGCCTGGCAGGCGCAAATGGGCGGTGGAGGTAGTGGTTTGACTGTAAACGGTAATTATATTGCAAGCATGAATGCAATCGACACACAAAGCGGCATTCAATTTTTAGCGCAAAACAAATCAACGATCTGGTCTGCTTATCAATCAGCAAATCGCAGCGTTCCAATTTCGAGGTAGATTATGTCCTTACAAACAATTTTATCTGTTGCCGAGACGGTTGGAATTAACGATCATAAGTTTGTGGGACAAATGCTGTCGCGTAATATGCGTCTTAACACGTCCGAACAACTTACAGTTCAGCCTTTCGAATTTGAAATTAAACCAATGAATTATTTGCTGTACTCTAAAAATCGAGGTGTTTTATCTGCGCTGCGAGTTGTTGATAAGCAAGGCGAACAATATTTAAATTTTGGTAGCACAGGCTGGCTTAATTACATTCAATATCGCGGAGACATGACTGCGTTACAAATTTCGGCTTGTCAGTATCAAGTTGCAAGCACTGGCAAAACGATTGTGCTCGGATCGCTGCCTGCAATATCTTCCGGGTTGTTTATTGTAAAGACAGGTGATTTTTTGCAGATAGATCGGTATGCATATATAGCTACTGCTGATGTTGTGCGCGGAGCTGGCTCGACAGTAAACATTCCGGTACATCGAACTATACTAACCGAACTTGGGTCGCCCCTGGACGCTGTTATAGGGCAATTTGGTACAACGACAAGCATTGGCGGCAATACATATACTGGAATAACTTTTCCGGTTATTCTGCGAGATTATCCAACGTATTCTCTCGTTCCAATGACCAATGATTCATTCATACAATGGACAGGCGCATTTAAAGCCATTGAGGTAGTGCTATGAATGTAATCGAACCAGTTGTAAATACAAATAATATTCGATACGCTGACTTTATAAGAATAACAACTCCATCTGAAGTTTATAGATTTTCAACTGCTCCCACTGCCATTACAGTTTCTGATGTTGATGCTTTGCCGTTTTCAGGATTAGGTCAACTTGTAAATGTTGGAACCGCAACTCGAGACATAAAATCAACTGCAAATGAAACAAATATTACTCTGGTCGGTATTGATACGTCAATGCTGTCTTTAGTTTTAAGTGCAGAAATTAAAGGGTCTAAAATTGAAATGTGGCATGGTTTTTTTAATAGTGACAATCAATTATTAACTTCAGGCGGCACTGGTGGTTTGTATCAATTTTTTAATGGTTACATAAATTCGTTTTCTATATCAGAACAATGGTCTGCCGATGTTAGAAGTTATGTCGGCGCAATAACTGTTAGTGCGTCGTCTGTGCAACTGATTTTGCAAAACAGAGTTTCTGGTAGATATACAAACGATAATTCATGGCGTTTTTATGCGCCAACTGATTCATCAATGGTTCGAGTCAATTATATTTCTACAATAAATTATTACTTTGGAAAAGATGCGCCATTTAATAAATAAGATATGATAAGAAAAGCAAGCAAATACGATATACCATTTATTATTGCAATGTTAAAAGATTACAGGAATGTATCTGACATTGAATGCTTAAAAAAAACAAATGACAAAAAATATATAGAAAATTTATTGTTTCATATAATAATGGGCAAAGGTTTTATTTTGCTTGCTGAAAAAAATAATAAAATTATAGGGATGTTAATTGCTGGTATTGTGCCTAATGTCTGGAATCCAGCCATTCTTCAATTAAGTGAATTGGCATATTGGGTAAATCCTGACGCAAGAGGCGGCACTGCTGGCTATAGATTAATAAAACAATACGTAATTGAAGCAGATAAATTAATTCAATTAGGCGCAATACAAATTTGCACAGTAAGTAAAATGGTTAATTCTCCAGATTTAAAATACAATAAATTTGGATTTCAAAAATTAGAAGAAACTTGGATTAAATAATGCCGACTACAATTATTGTTTCTGCAATTGCGTTATATAAGGCAAGTGCTGTGTTTGCGTTTGCAATTAACATGATTGCCTCGGCAATTATTTCTAGGGTATTTGCTCCCGATAGTCCTACAAATGATTCTAGTGCTAACCCTAATCCGGGCAATCGCGCAACAGTTGCGCCTGCTGGCGACAACAAACTTCCGGTTGTGTACGGCACTGCGTTTGTTGGTGGCCAAATTGTTGATATGAGCATTACAAATAATAGTCAACAGATTTATTTTACAATTGCATTGTCTGAAGTAACAAATACGGAAACTGGCGGAACTCCTGATAATTTTACTTTTGGGGATATATTTTATGGCGGCAAAAAAGTAATATTTGATGCTGTTGATTTAACAAAAGTAATTGGATTGCTAGACGTTTCAACAGGCTTAACAGACACAACTGTCGCCGGAAAAATTAATTTTTATTTATACAAAAATGGTAGTAATTCGCCGGTTAATACGGGCAATAGTGCGATAACAGTTTTGTCAGAGCCTAATTTGGTTTACAAATGGGACGCAACAAAACTAATGTCGAATTGCGCTTTTTTAATTGTTCGTTTAACGTATAGCGTTACTGCAAATGTCCGCGGTTTAGAATCGTTAAGAGTAAAATTAACAAACTCAAGAAAAGCTCCTGGGGATTGTTTTTTAGATTATTTGTCATCAACAAGATACGGAGCGGCTTTATCTATCGAACAAATTAATACGGCATCATTAACTGCGTTAAACGTTTATAGCAATCAAAACATAACTTACACAGATTTTTCTGGATTTCCGCAAACGTTAAAACGATTTCAATTTGATGGTGTAGTAAATACAAATCAAACAATATTAAACAATATTCAATTGATGTCCACGAGCTGTGATTGTTTAATTAAATATAACGAAATTACTGCGCAGTGGGGAGTTATTGTTCAGCAACCAACTTTCACAGTTGCGATGGCTTTGGACAATTCAAATATTGTTTCTGGAATAACCATATCACCTACTGACATAAGCAATTCATTTAATATTGCGGAAGTTAAATTTGCAAACGGTAGCGAGCAAGATTCTTTTTCATCTGCTACATTTGATTTAGCAATACTAAATCCGTCTTTGCTATTTCCAAATGAGCCTGTTAACAAACAACAAATAACACTGCAATTTGTTAATGATGATGTTCGCGCTCAATTGCTTGCAAATAGATTTTTAGAATCGTGCCGTGAAGATTTGCAGGTTCAACTAACAATTAATTTTTCTGGCATTCAATTAGAAGCTGGTGATATTGTTTCTGTTACAAGCTCAAATTACGGATGGGTAGCAAAAAATTATCGAGTTGCAAAAATAACAGAAAATTTTTCAGACGATGGAAGCATTACCGCAACTTTATCTTTGCTTGAATTTAATCCGGCAGTTTATGACGATGCAAACATAACGCAATTTACGCCATCTCCAAACACCGGATTAAGCAGTTCATTAACTTTTGGCACTATTCCTGCACCAACTATTAGCGGGTTGTTGCCCTCGGTTACTAATCCATCATTTCAAGTAAATGTAACTACTTCGTCTAACGGAATTGTGCAATATGCTGAAATTTGGTATTCGGCTTTTGCAAGCCCAACTGCTGCGCAAAGAATATTTGCTGGCACGACATCGGTGCAATCAAACGGAAATCCATATTCGCCAAGCACTGCAATGCCTGTTGTTACTTTAAATTCTATTCCTGCTGGCAACTGGTATTTTTTCTCGCGCATGGTAAACCAGCTTGGCTCAAGCGATTTTTCGCCTAGTGCGCCATTGTTGCAATGGCGACCATCCACGTTTCAATATGCTGAAAAATATTTAATTGTTGCTTATGCTAATGATTTGATCGGCACTGGCATTACTGCGACACGCTCAGGAAAAAGTTACTACGGATTGTACAATTCAACGACGACATCATTCAGCACAAACCCTGCGCTCTATACCTGGTATCTTGCGCAACCAACATTCGGAACAGCTTTTTATTTAGCATTTATAAATCGCACAGGCAGGACGTTTAGTTTTGCATCTTCGAATGCTGCTTATGCAAGCACAACGGGTCAATTTGTTCCAACGCTGCCGCAATACGACCCGTCGTTATGGTCTGCTTTACCGGACGGAATTAATTATATTGATCTAGATTTGCGAACAGGTCAGCTATTAACAACTGGCACGACAACAGTTGGCGGCGGTCAAATTGCAATCACAAATAATGCAAACGGAACCATGGTCGGTTCGCTGCAAGAATTTTTAAATTTTGGCGGCGCATCAACTTTTACTTCATCCGTTTCTCAACTGACTATTGATGTTTATGGTCGCGTAGTTGGCATTATTGCACCAGATAGTTTTTTCTATACGCATCAAAGTTTTTCAGCAACGGCAGCACAAACTGTTTTCACGCCAACGGCTCGACAAGCTGGCTACATTTCAGGTCAAGATTTTATTTTTCAAAACGGCGTATTGTTAGATACAACGGAATACACAGAAAACACAACAACGGTAACATTAGGGACAGGCGCAACGGCTGGCAATATTATTACAATTATTTCGTTTAGATCGGTTGCTGCAACCATTACATTTTCGCCTTTAAACATTGCTTATTCATCCGGCACAGGAACGACAACAATCACATACACTGGCTTGCCTTTTCAAAACATATTTGCAGGTGATAAAATTACGTTTAGCAATGTTGGTACGCCGACTCAATACACAGTATCATCTGTCAATTTTGTATCTAAGCAAATTGTATTTACTGGAGCTGTTACAGCAACGGCAAGCGCACCGATATATAGTTATCGCGCATCTGGTGCAACATACAGATCATTTAGCAGATTTACTTCAACATTAACGGCGGCATCAACATTTACGCCGACAACATTTCAATTGAATAGCGGATCAGAAAGTTTATATTTGAATGGCACAATCGTAAATGATCAAGATTATGATTTAGTAGGTAATGAAATTAATAACTTTCCTTCCGTATCGACAGGAAATTTAACAATTATTCAGTTTGCTGCAAATAATTTAGGTGTTGCCAATGGTTCGCCTGCGGCAGTATCAACAAACACAGTAAACGGGCAAGTAATTTATACTTTTAGTTATACGTCTGATTATTTTGAGTTATACAATAATGGCTTAATTTTAGTGCCAGGAAGTAATTACACAACTGGTTCTGGGACATTTACTTTAGTGCAAACTCCAAATAGCAATTTAAATATTTTAGTACAACAAACATTTAATGGAAATGGGGTAGCTTAATGACACAAGCATTTAACCTTGCACAGCTTGCTAACAAGGCAAACACTTCAGGACAACTTGATGCTTCAACAGGATTATCTGGCATTGCGCCTGTTGGCAATGGCGGCACTGGTCGATCAACAATAACGGCTGGCGCTGTCGTGGTAGGAACTGGTACTGCGGCTGTTACAATGGTTGCGGCAGGCACAGTTGGCAATATTTTGTACGATAACGGAACCGCATTTGTATCGCAGCCAAGTTCATCTATTTCTGGCGGCAATTATATTTTGCAAGCCTATACAAGCAATGCGACTTGGACAAAACCAGCGGGGCTTAAATCTGTTAAGGTTACTGTTGTTGGCGGCGGCGGTGGTGGTGGGTCTGCTGTTGGTGCAGGGACTCCAGCTTCTTCAAGCTCTGCTGCTGGCGGCGGCGGCGGCGGTACATCAATATTCTATTCTGCTGTTGCTGGCCTTGGTTCCACTGTTGCTGTTACTGCTGGCGCAGGCACTAATTCATTCGGGGCATTAGCATCTGCGACCGCTGGTAGTGTTGGAGGAAATTCAACTCCCAGTAGTAGTCCTGTAGGGGCTTTGGGTGGTTCAGGTGCAAGCGGAACAATAAATCTTAGCGGATCACAGGGTGGAAATAGTGGGACTGGCACTTTTACGGGAACTGGCAGTGGCGGAAATTCATCTTTAGGAGAGGGTGGTAGAAACAGAAGTACACCAGGAGTTGGCAATGCCGGTTTAGTTTACGGCGGCGGCGGCGGCGGCGGATTCAGTGCTAATAATGCAACTTCGGTTGCTGGCGGCGCTGGTGCAAACGGCATTGTTATTGTTGAGGAATTTTATTAATGAAAGCACTAATTTCACCAAATGAAATTGTTGTTGATTGCAACGGCAATCAAGGCAAACGAATTGCACAAGTAGAGCAAAATGATTTTGAGGTGGCAAGCCCATTATATTGGGTAGATTGTCCTGAAAATTGCTTGGCTGATATTTGGT
>JGI1221J11331_1000203_pt1 | contig 19069 bp, 16 predicted proteins | sample LakVidmifraction_4_FD_11331 | JGI IMG/M metagenome (IMG submission 11331) | reverse complement strand
TTATCAAGCGAAAAATTACGGTGACTTGGTGGACAAATATTCGGTTCGAGAAAAGCTTTACCAAAGATCTTTGTGTTTTGTTGAAGGAATCTGGTTGCATTGCAGTATCGGGCGGACTGGAAGTGGCTTCCGACCGATTGCTAGAACTCATAAAAAAAGGAGTAACGTTAGAACAAGTGGCTCAGGTGACCAACAATTTCACCAATTCTGGGATTATGGTTCACGCCTATTTAATGTATGGTTTTCCAACCCAAACGGTGCAGGAAACAGTGGATAGCCTGGAAATGGTGCGGCAATTGTTCGAATTGGGAACTATAAAATCGGGATTTTGGCANCAGTTTGCACTTACAACACATAGTCCTATTGGCTTAAATCCATCGGAATATGCTATTTTTCCCGATTACAAGGAAATTTCTTTTGCCAATAATGACATTCAATTTAAGGATAAAACAGGGATTAATCATGATAAGTTCAGCTTCGGCTTAAAAAAATCGATTTTTAATTTTATGCACGGCATTGGTTTTGAACTTCCGTTGCAGGATTGGTTCGATTTTAAAATTCCGAGAACAACAATTAATCAAGATTTTATGAGAGAATGTATAGCGTCTGAACCCTATTTTATGATAAAACCTTCCGCTAAAATAATTTGGCTGGGCAAAACGCCCTTGGTTTCTGAGCATACAAAATCAAAAAAGGGAAAATCAAGACAAATGCTTCAACTCACTTTTCATGATAAGAATGACAGCATTCAAGTAGTCATGGAAAAAGAGACCGGAGAATGGTTTTTGAATATTTTGGAAAAATTGTTCATTCATCAAAACGAATTTTTCACTTTTTCAGCATTAAAAACAGACTATGAAACTCATTTTGGCGATTTCGAATTGTTTTGGTATTCCAAACCCATGAACAGTTTAAGAGCACATGGATTGTTGGTGTTGTAGCAACATAATATGTTCAAGTGGTTTATTTAATGAAAAATAATACGATTCCGCCAAGTGCTATAAAAGCACCAATAATTTCTTTTAAGGTTACTTTTTCTTTGTAAAGTAAAATAGCAGGCGGAATAATTAAAACGGGTATAATGGCCATAATGGTTGAAGCAATTCCAACTGTTGTGTATTTTACGGCCAATAAGGATGCGTAAACCCCTAAAAACGGACCAAATACAGAACCAATTAATATAAATTTCATTGAAACAGAATCAGTTGCAGCTTGTTTAACTTTAGGCCATCGTTTAATTATTGAAATTAGAAAGACAAATCCAATAGCTCCTGCAATAATCCTAATTTGAGTAGCTGCAAAAACGTTGTAATCACCCATTCCATACTTACTCAAAACCAATCCTAATGATTGCCCAATAGATCCAATAAAAGCAAATAACATTCCTTTAGGAGAAAATGAAAATTGAATTTTTTTGCTTTTTACCCCTAATTTTTTATCATCTAATTTCTTTTTTTCTGTAATTACCATCATAATTCCAAAAATGGTTATAAACATAGCTATCAAAGAAATGAAACTCATTGTCTCGCCTAAAATAAACCACCCTAAATAAGCTGCAATTGGAGCGCTTAATGACATAATTAACATGGAAATTCTTGCACTGATTAATTCATACGATTTAAATAAAAAATAATCTCCAAAAACAAACCCTACCAATCCTGAAATTGACAACCAAATCCATTGATGGACAGAAGCATCAAAAGGTAAAAATTGCCCTCTTAAGAAATAGGAAATTATGGCATAAATGAAAAAAGCAATTATTAAACGCAAAACGTTGACAGACAATGACCCAGCTCTTCTAGTTGCTTGTTGAAAAGACAAACTGGTAGTGGTCCAAAAAACTGCTGTCAATAAAGCAAATAATTCACCTAAATGGGACGTTAACATAATTAACTTTTAAGACGCTAAAAGTACTTAAAACTAAATTTTAAAATGAGGAAAATACCAAATATTATTTATATTTTGTTAGGAATATTTATTGGTTTTTAAAAATAAAATTTTATTTTTAAGACGACCATTTATAAAATAATTCCTCGCTTTTTAGATACCAAAAAATAGATTTTCAAAATCATTTTTAAAGATTCTGACTTTTGCTGATACTAAAAACACTACAACAGTTTAAGAGCACATGGATTATTAGTGCTGTAATAGCCTAAAGCAAAATATATTTTATAAATTTATGCAGATTTAATTTATACCAAAAATGACAAAAACACCATGGAAATATTACGCGATTTTTTAGAATTTGAGTTGTTTAGTATTGGAAAATATACCCTAAGGACTTATACTTTAGTGACTATTGTTGTTGTTTTTGTAGTTACTAAAGTTATTATTTGGCTAATTAAAAAGACGATGTTTCGTAAACATAAGATGAATAGTCTGGATTTAGGGAATACTTATGCGCTTTTTCAAATTATTAAATATGTTATTTGGGTAATTGCATTTGGGCTCCTATTGGAAACCATTGGAATTAAGCTTACCGTATTACTTGCGGGGTCGGCCGCATTACTTGTAGGCATAGGCTTGGGATTGCAGCAAACATTTAATGATATTGTTTCAGGCATCATTTTACTCTCTGAAAGATCCATAAAAATAGGAGACGTTTTGGAAATTGATGATGATGTTGTAAGAATTCAAGAAATTGGTTTGAGAACATCTACCGGTACAAACCGTGATGAAATAACCATCATCATTCCAAATTCAATAATTACTACCAATAAAGTTATCAATTGGAGTCATCAATCCAGAAAAACGCGTTTTAAAATAAATGTGGGCGTTGCTTATGGAAGCGATGTGGAATTAGTGATGAAAGTTTTAAAGGCAAGTGCCGTTGAACATCAAGATATCTATGATGAGAACTTGGTTGATATTCGTTTTTTGGATTTTGCAAACTCATCACTGAACTTTCAAATTTTGTTTTTCAGCGAAAATATTTTCAGAATAGAAAAGGTTAAAAGCGATATTAGAAAAATTATTAACAGAAAATTTATAGAAAATGACATCAGGATTCCGTTTCCACAAATGGATGTGCATATAAAAAAGGATTAAAGTTGTTCTTTCAGCTTTTAAACAAATAAACAGTTTCACGATTGAACAATTTTCGTGATCTTCAGGCTTTTTTAGCCCCTTGCTGTTTTTTTTACAATATCGAATTTGGAATAATTAAAAGGAATAGACTTTATGATTTTCCAACTTTCAACTTAAAAAATATGAACTATAACAAAATATTTTCAAAAATAAACAGGGAGCTAAATAAAACGGAGTATTTGGGTGAAGTCGCTACTTATATTCCTGAGTTGGGTAATGTAGATCCAACAAAATTTGGCGTTCACTTAACTACCATAAATCATCAGCATTACTCTTTTGGCGATTCTGAGGAAAAGTTTTCCATTCAAAGCATTGCCAAAGTTTTGTCATTGGTATTAGCCTATAAACAGGAAGGTGAAAAATTATGGGAAAGGGTTGGTGTAGAACCTTCAGGCACTTCCTTTAATTCACTTTTTCAGTTGGAATTTAATATGGGAATACCACGTAATCCGCTGATAAATTCAGGTGCGTTGGTGATTTCAGATATTTTGGTGAGCCATCTCAAGAACCCAAAAAAGGATTTTATTGAGTTTGTCAGAAATGTTTCAGGGAATCCAGACATCGATTATTGTCCGCGAATTGCTGAATCGGAGAAATTAACAGGACATAGAAATGCGGCTTTAATTAATTTGATGAAATCCTTTGGAAACATTAAAAATGATATTGAGGTTGTGTTGGATTTTTATTTCTATTTATGTTCCATAGAAATGACCTGCAAAGAGCTTTCACAAACATATCTTTTTTTAGCGGCTTATGGCGTTAATCCCTTTACAAATGAAAGAGTTATAAGCATTAGCAAATCGAAACGCATAAACGCCATTATGCAAACATGCGGATTTTATGATGAGGCAGGTGAATTTTCATTTAAGGTTGGTTTGCCGGGAAAGAGCGGCGTTGGAGGCGGAATTGTGGCTATTCTTCCTAAAAAATATAGTATCGCTGTTTGGAGTCCGAGATTGAATGAAAAGGGAAATTCAAGTAAGGGAATAAAATTTTTGGAATTGTTTACCACCGAAACTGAAATTTCCATATTTTAAATAAAGTAATAGAAAAATCACATGGAAAATACAAAGCTGAGCGGAACAATCAGAAAAAACATACAAACAGGAATAAAAGTTGAAATTGTGCAAAAGCATCACCAGCGAAGTGGTGTATTAACCGAAGGCATTGTAAAAAGAATCTTGACCAATTCATTAACGCATCCTCACGGCATAAAAGTTCAGTTGGAAGCCGGAGAAGTAGGACGTGTTAAAAATGTTTTAATTTGAATAGAAATAAAATAGGTGTAAGGTATCAAGTATTTTATAATAAAAACAGCAGACCAAGTTTATAACTTAGTTGCTTCACTCTCTTATTAAGAAAAATTACTAATCAGTTGAAACAATAACTTTCTGTTTATAGGTTTCGTTAAATAGGCATCAAAACCAAGTTTTAATGCATTTACTTTATCCGATTCCATGGCAAAAGCGGAAAGCGCTATAATTGGCAAGTTTGGTCTCAATTTTTTTATTGCTATCATGGATTCATTTCCATCCATGACCGGCATTTTTATATCCATTAATACCAACTGAATTTCAGGATTGTTTTGGGCCAACTCAAATGCTTTTTTACCATTATTGGCTTCTATAATTTTGAAATTGGTGGTTGAAAACAACTCAGTGATATACATCATGTTGTATTCTTCGTCTTCGGCAACTAAAATAGTTAGCATCTTGTTTTTCACGGGAATTGTTGGTTTTTGTTCTTCAATTACAGTAGATATTAATGGTGTTTTTGACTTAATATATGGTATCGTAAAATAAATGGTCGTTCCTTTATCGCTCGAATTTAACCAAATTTTCCCATTAAACAATTCTACAATTTTTTGGGTAATCGCTAAACCAAGCCCGGTTCCCTTAAGTTGTTTACTCAAATCAAGATTTCCCTGTGAAAATCGATCGAAAATTTTACTTTGTAAATTTTCTTCAACTCCTATTCCGGTATCTTTTACATAAAATTGCAGGTTGTCTTCAATCAAATCATATCCAAAGGCAATGCTTCCTGCTTCTGTAAATTTAAATGCATTTGACAGAAGATTTGTGAGTACCTGATTTAATTTTACTTTATCAGTTTCAACAGAACTCTTATAATTTTCAAGCCCTTTCTCGCAGCTTAATATTAAATTATTTTCCTTAGCTATCGGTTTAAAAAAGGTCTCTAATTCAGTAAGCAATTTATTCAAATTTATACTTTCTAAATTTATGGTCTCGGCACCGGCCTCAATTTTTGAAATGTCTAAAATATTATTTACAATTGAAAGTAACCGCTTACTGCTTTTAATTACAATGTTGGCATATTCTCTTTGTTTGTCTTTTGTAATATTTGGATCTAAACACAATTCTGAAAACCCAATAATCCCGTTCATAGGCGTCCTGATTTCATGACTCATATTCGCCAAAAATGCAGACTTTAACTTATCGGATTCCTGTGCTTTGACTAGAGCCTTGTTCAATTCATTTTCAACCTTTTTACGTTGAATGGTTGTACTAATTTGATCTGCGACAAACTGTAACAATTGGACGTCATTTTCACCAAAAGCATTTTCATCTACATAGCTTTGTACTACAATTGCGCCAATACACTCCTCTTGAATAAATAAGGGCACTCCTAGCCATATTTTTGAAAGTTCCCCAATCAAATTCACTTCCTTAGTTTTTACAAAGTCTAAGAGAGCTCCCTCGTCCACGACTAATGGTTTCTTTGTTTTTATGACATAGCCCGTTAATGATTTTTTAGCAGAAAACTCCTCTACTTCCTCTCTTTCATCTACAAAAACAGGTGTTGTAATCATATCCGTTTCTGCATTATACATGGCAATGTAAAAGTTACTGGTGTCAATTATTTTGTGTAATTCATTTCTAACAAACAAGCTAAACTGATTAAAATCATCAATTGTTAATGCGGCTTTAGAGATATTGTAAAGCACATCTTCCAAGGCCTCTTTTTTAACATTTTCAGTAATATCTCTTACGACCGAATGTATTGATGGAATATTATCAGAATTATCAATTCTTGTGAGGGAAACTTCGGTAGTAAAAACTTGTCCGTTTTTTTGTTGGTGATTCCATCTAAACCTATTGCTGCCTTTTTCCAGCGCTATTTTAATCATTTCTTCCGTTTTTATGAATGATTTGCTTCCATCAGGCTGCAGTACTGGCGAAAGTTGTGACGGATGAATGTTAAAAAGTGTTTCCCTTTCCATACCAAACATTTTTACAGCAGTTTCATTACAATCCACAAAAAGACCATCTTTTAAAATGAGTACCGCATCTATGGATTTTTCAAAAATGTCTCGGTATTTTCTTTCAGATTTTTGAAGTAAATTTTTTGAATTTAGCCTTTCAGTAATATCATCAACTAGAGATGCCATACCAATTAAATTACCTTCGGAATTTTTTAAAGGAGCATTATACCAGTCACAAATTATGATTTTGCCTTCTTTGGTAACGTTTTCATTGACATATTTAAATCCGCCTTTATCCATTATTAAATTTTCCTTTACCTCATTAATTTCAGAAGTTAAATTTAGCGGAACAATTAACTCATAAGCTGTTTTTCCAATAGCCTCTTCAGCAGAAAATCCAAAAATTCGAAATGCAGAGTTATTCCACTCTAAAACTCTCATTTTCGCATCCCAAATTATAGAAGCTAATGGTGTGTTTTCAAACTGATTCTGTAAAAGTTGATTGCTCTCAAAAAACAAATCTTCTGCTTTTTTCTGTTCTGTAATGTCTTCCGAAATTCCCTGAATATGGGTTATTTCTTCGGCACTATTTCTAATAACATCTATATTTGCCCGAATCCATTTTATATTCCCATTTTTGGTAAAAATTCGCAAGGGAGGTAGCTTTAATTCATTCGATTTTACGCCTTTTAAAATTTTTATGAACGCCACACTTACCCACTCTAAATCGTCCCGAAAAATTAATTCATTCAATTTAACCTTTCCGTCTAAAAGTTCTGTGTATTCGTACCCAAATAAATTAGCTGTGTTCTCTGAGGCAAACACAACTGGAAAATCCCACTCATTTTTACATAAAATAGCTACAGAAGAGCTTTTGTTGATAATGTTATAGGCTTCTTTGTGCTTTTTTTTACTGTTTATTAAAGCATTTCTTAATTTTACCTTGTTCGTGATATCTTCAACCGAAACAATGACGTTTTCAAGTGATTTTTCACTTCCATCAGCAACCTTAAATTTAACAAGGGTGTTGATTATATCCCCTGCAAAAGTTATGTTTTCTGTCTCTATTTCAGCTTCAGTTTTGCCAAATAATAAATTCAAAAGTAATTTTTGGAAAGCCTCATTAGAGCTTGGCGTAAATACTTTTCCTAAATTTTTAAGTAAATCTTCTTTACTTTTAGCCTTGTACATAGTAACCGCTGCTTTATTCACATTTTTAACAGCAACTAATAATACTAATTCTGGAATTATATCCGGGTTAATTTCTATGTAGTTTTTTATATCTGTATTGCTATTGGCAACTAATTCGTCAATATGTTTTTTTGCTTTGGAAAAGTCTTCAATCCATAGAGATACAGGGGCGTATTCAAAAAATTCAAAATACATATTATTATTTAATAAAGATTTTTCTTCTGGAACCTTTGAGTTTTCTTTGGCAGCATTTTCATTCATCATCTTTAGGGGCTTATATGTTTTTAATATATTGGGGGTATAACTACAAAAATACAATTTATTTTTAATATATATATGTTTATAACAACTTACAATTTAGGTGCTTATCTTGTTTGATGAACCAAATCTAATTTTTAGGAAGTATAATTTTAAAACTTGAACCTTTTTCTAAAATGCTTTTTGCTGAAATTTTCCCTTTATGATGTTCTACAATTTTCTTTGCAACTGCCAAACCCAAACCAATGCATTTTCGTTTATCAGCCGAATAGGTATTCACCACATAAAATTCTTCAAAAATATTTGGCAAATCTATTTCCGAGATTCCGATTCCCCAGTCGGTAATTTCTGTTTCCACAGTATTTTTATGCTCTGTAATCGTTACGGTAATAGTCGAATTTTCTTTTGAATAACGCAACGCATTGTTTAAAATATTGTGTATCGCTTCGGTAATTTCAACCGCATCAATAGTTAAAAACAGTTCGTCTGTCGGAAACTTCACAACTAATTCAATATTTTTCCCGGAAGCTTCCGATTTAAATTCATTTAGAATCGTAGATAACAATTCAATATAATTACGGCTTTGGCTTTTTAGGACAAAATTTGGGGCTTGCACCCTTGAATATTTTGAAATGGTATCAAGAAGGGCCAATGAAAATGTTGCGGAATTTTTTATAATTTGTAAATGTTTTTCTAATTTTTCAGTTGAATAATCTTCAAGATCTTCCAGCATCATTTCAGAAAAAGAAAAGATAACACCTACGGGATTTTTTAAATTATGGTTTAATTTACCAAGAATTTTGGAAGTTGTTTCTTCGGCATCTTTAATTTCATTCGTTTTGCCTTTCAGCTTAAAACTAAGATCAATTATTTTTTCTTCTAATTCCTGAATATATTTCTCTGAATTTTTACCTGATTTCGCCAAACTGATGTTATTTTACGTAAATATAATTTTAAATTAATTACCGTCAAATGTTTATTTTGAATTTCATCATTGTAAACAATACAATTGACATTTTAAATGATTAATTCAAGCGATAATATGTGTAAAACGGCATATATTTATAAACAACTCAGTTTTTTCATTACTTTTACCTTCCATATGTTTAAACAACAAAAAAATGTCTACAGCAAAAAAAGACTATAAAAGAATTACCACTAAAAGTGTGGTGGAAATGAAAAAAAATGGTGAAAAAATTGCCATGCTTACCGCTTACGATTATACGATGGCAAAAATTATTGACAATGCCGGGATTGATATTATTTTAGTGGGTGACTCTGCTTCTAATGTGATGGCTGGTCATGAAACAACTTTGCCTATTACGTTAGATCAAATGATTTATCATGCAAGTTCTGTGGTAAGGGCTATTCAAAGAAGTCTGGTGGTGGTTGATTTGCCTTTTGGAAGTTATCAGGGGAATTCCAGAAACGCTTTAGATTCCTCCATCCGAATTATGAAGGAATCTGGTGCCCATGCAGTGAAATTAGAAGGCGGAAGTCAAATTAGCGAATCTATAATCAGAATTTTAACAGCAGGGATTCCGGTGATGGGACATTTGGGATTAACACCGCAATCCATTTATAAATTTGGTACTTATACCGTTAGGGCGAAGGAAGAAGAAGAAGCTGAAAAATTAAAAGAAGATGCGTTATTGTTGGAGAAATTGGGCTGTTTTGCCTTGGTTTTAGAAAAAGTTCCTGCAAAACTTGCCCAGGAAATTGCTGAAAGTATTTCTATTCCGGTTATTGGCATTGGCGCTGGAAACGACGTAGACGGACAAGTATTGGTTACGCATGATATGTTGGGAATGACCCACGAATTTCATCCTCGATTTTTGCGTCGCTATATGGATTTATATACCGAAATGACCACGGCATTTGAAAGCTATATTGCTGATGTGAAGAGCCGAGATTTTCCTAATGATGAAGAACAATATTAGGGTTGTGGTTTAGTATTTTGGATTGTTGGTATTTTAGTATATTGGAGTTAGGAAATTCAATAAATCAAAAATACTAACAATCTAACAATCCAGAAATCTAATATACCAAAAAATGAAAGTACTTCTTATAGATAGCAATCACTCAATACTTCAATCTAGTTTGGAAAAACTGGGCTGTGTTTGTGAGGAAGATTATACGTCAACCAAACAACAAATTGAAGAAAAAATAAGCGGTTATCAAGGAATTGTTATAAGAAGCAGGTTTAATATTGACCAGCAATTTTTAGACAAAGCCTCAAACTTAAAATTTATTGCCCGCGTTGGAGCCGGATTGGAAAGTATTGATGTTGACTATGCCGAAAATAAGGGAATTCAGTTAATTTCAGCTCCTGAAGGCAACAGAAATGCCGTTGGAGAACATGCGCTGGGAATGATTTTGGCTTTATTTAACAACCTAAAAAAAGCTGATCTTGAAATCAGACAAGGAAAATGGTTGAGAGAAGCCAATAGAGGAATTGAACTGGAAGGAAAAACAGTAGGCATTATTGGTTACGGTAATATGGGAAAAGCCTTTGCTAAAAAACTAAAAGGCTTTGATATTGAAGTGATTTGTTATGACATAAAAGAAGGTGTTGGCGATGACAATTGCAAACAGGTGACTCTGGAAGATTTACAGGAAAAAAGCGATGTATTGAGTTTGCACACACCATTTAATACATTGTCTCACCACATGGTGAATACTCAGTTTATCAATAATTTTAAAAAGCCATTTTACCTCATAAATACTGCTCGCGGTTCTGCAGTGGTTACTGATGATTTGGTGGAAGCCCTCATCAGCAAAAAAATATTGGGCGCTTGTTTGGATGTGTTGGAATATGAAAAATTGTCCTTCGAAAACCTATTTGAAAACGATTCTTTCCCAGAAGCATTTGATTATTTAATCCATGCAGAAAATGTGTTGCTTTCTCCTCATATTGCAGGCTGGACCTTTCAATCTAATATTAAATTGGCGCAAACAATTGTAGACAAGGTTGATGCGTTATTTTTTTCGAAAGAAATTTCTAAAACTAAAAGTGAATTTAAAAAAGTTACGGGCATTGGCGGACTTTTCTTTAAATCGGAAGATCCTGACAAATTAAAAGAATGGTATAAAAAACATCTGGATTTTAATGTTGATGATTGGGGGTCCACTTTTTGGTGGAAAGACAATAACGGAAATCCGGCATGCACACAATGGAGCCCGTTTAAAAAGGACACCGTTTATTTTTCTCCTTCAACCAAAGATTTTATGTTCAATTACAGGGTTGAAAATTTAAGTATACTTTTAAACGAATTAAATGCAGAAGGGGTTACTGTTATTGGGGAAATTGAAGAATTTGATTACGGAAAATTTGGATGGATATTAGATCCTGAAGGAAATAAAATTGAACTTTGGGAGCCAAAAGATGTTGCCTTTTTATCCTAGAAATTTTGTAATTTTATAGTTAAATAAAATAGAACCATGGAGGTATTAGATGATAATGGGAATGTAATCCCAAAAAGCGGAGAAGAAAGCAAAAGAGTTTTGGCAGGTGTTTTAGGAATTCTGTTAGGCGTCTTTGGCGTTCATAAATTTGTATTGGGCTACACAAATGAAGGTATCATTTTGCTCGCAATTACTTTGGTTACTTGCGGCATAGGCGGAGCGGTAACAAGTATTATAGGACTTGTTGAAGGAATTGTTTATCTCACAAAAACGGATGAAGAATTTATTTATACGTATCAAACCAATAAAAAGGCATGGTTTTAAAATTACCGGGAATTTTAAGAATTTTCATTTTCTTTAATTTCGATTTCAAGGCTTTTTTCCAGTTCTGCCTGAAGTTCTTCCATGACGGGTTTTACAGTACTTTCGGGTATATCAGCTACTCTAATATACATTAAACCATCAATGGCATTGTTAAATTTCGGATCCACATTAAACGCAACCAATCTTGCATTTTGCTTCACATATTTTTTAATTAAAACAGGAATACGCAATGAACCCGGTTCAATTTCATCAATTATTTTGTCAAATTTGTTCATATCAGCTTGGGTAGAATCAAAAACAAAATCTTTGTCCGCATCTTTTAATTTAACCTTATATTCTTTTTTAGGATGAATGTATTGCGCCACATAAGGATCATAATAATGTGATTTCATAAATTCAATCATCAAAGATTTTGAGAAATTTGAAAATTTATTGCTTATACTTACGCCACCAATTAAATATTTATATTCAGGATATCTCAAGGTTATATGAACAATTCCTTTCCAAAGTAAAAATAAGGGCATTGGTTTTTGCTGATATTCTTTGATCACAAAAGCGCGCCCCATTTCAATCGAATTCTCCATCATGGAATATAATTCAGGTTCAAATTTGAACAAGGTATGCACATAAAAACCTTCAATCCCGGATTTCTTAAAAATATTTTTCCCCAATCCCATTCGGTAAGCGCCAGCCACTTTGTTGGCAACATTATCCCATAAAAATAAATGGTGGTAATAACTGTCAAAAGAATCTAAATCAAAAGATTTATTGGTTCCTTCACCCACTTCTCTAAAAGTCATTTCACGCAAACGTCCTATTTCAAAAGTGATATTTGGAATTTGTTTGCTCAAAGCAAAAAACACTTCATAATTTTTACTTTTAAGCAAACGGCCATCGTTATTTCTTAATGCTTCAACTTCCAAAATCATTTTGTCAATATTTCTTTGACTCACAATTTTTTTTGGAGGCTTCGACATTTTTAAAGAAGGAGCTGTTATTTTTATGGACTTTTTTTCAAAAGAGTTTGCCAGCATATATGTTTTTTTACGAATAAAGTCGCAAAAATCTTGAGGATTCGTATATTCCTCTAAGTCTTTTACCTGAATTGGGTTTCCAATTCTGACTTTAATTATGCGACCTTTTTGCGACAATACTTCAGAAGGCAATTTGGCGGTACGTAATTTGGAATTCAGTTTGGATAAGAAATAAAATAACCTACTGTTTTTGGCATGAAAATAAATAGGAATAACAGGTACTTTTGCCTTTTGGATCAATTTAATTGCACTTTCTTCCCATGGCTTGTCCACGATTACTCTTTGATCTCTATAAGTTGAAACTTCACCAGCAGGAAATATACCAAGAGGGCTTCCTTCTTTTAAATGTGACAATGCATTTTTTAAACCTGTGATACTCGATTTTGAATCTTTTCTGTCTTCAAAAGGGTTTACAGGCATAATAAAAGGCTTCATTGGCTCAATTCTTTGCAGTAAAAAATTCGCTATTATTTTATAATCAGGTCGTTTTTCAATCAATAATTTCAATAATAAAATACCATCTATCCCTCCGAGCGGATGATTGGATACCGTAATAAAAGCGCCTGTTTTTGGGATTCTTTTTAAATCTTCTTCAGGAATTTCAAACTTAATTTGTAAATCTTCCAGCAGCGCAGTGAAAAATTCCAGATCTTTTAAATGTTTGTGTTTGTTGTAAATTTTGTTAATGGAGGAGATCCGAAGAACTTTCATTAACGACCAGCCAAAAAAAGTGCCTATAAATCCGTATTTATCAAGGTTTACTACTTTCGCAACTTCTTTAGCCGTTACTAAACTCATTTAAGTATAATTAAGGGAGGCACAAAAATACGTAATTTTTATTCATAAGATGACCTATATTTTCAGTTACGCTCAATATGATTTTGGCAATAGCACTCTGAACTGTCCAACTTATTTCATAACCAACTGAACCGTTCCTTTTGTGGCTTGTTTTAAAAGAACCTCTCCTTTTTGTTCAATTTCCTCAATTGAATTTTCGGTTGCATGCCTAATGGTATATAACGAAACATTTTTAACATAAGTTACTTTATATTTCGATTTTAACTCCGCTAAAAAGTGTTCAAAATGGTTGAATTTATCATCAATGCATACCGAAAAACTAATAGCAGAATTTTGAATTAAATTTACTTTCAATTTATTGTCGTGTAAAATTCTGAAGATATCGCTGAGGTTGTATTCAACCATAAAAGAAAAATCCAAGGCCGAAATTGAAACTAAAATCTGATCCTGTTTTAAAATAAAACAAGGAACTTCGGGAATTAAATCATGCCCTTTTCCAACAGTGGTGCCACTTAATTTTAATGAATAAAAGGAGCGAACGTAGAGCGGGATATTTTTGTTTTCGAGCGGTTTTAAGGTTTTTGGATGAATGACCGAAGCGCCGTAAAAAGACATTTCGATGGCTTCGCTATAGGATATTTGATGCAGCAATTTCGCATTTTCAAAAAATCGAGGATCGGCATTTAAAACGCCATCAACATCTTTCCAAATGGTTAAACTCTTTGCGTTTAAACAATATGCAAATATGGCAGCCGTATAATCTGAGCCTTCTCGACCCAATGTTGTGGTATTTCCTTTCTCATCTTCCCCCAAAAATCCTTGAGTAATGTATAATTTATTGGGGTTTAATTTTGAAATATTTTTGTTAGTTTCTATCCAATTTACATAAGCATCTCGATAACTATCATCCGTTTTTAGGTAATTGCGTACATCAATCCACTGATTTTCAATACCAATTACATTTAAATAGGCGCTAACAATTTTGGTTGAAAGCAATTCTCCGTATCCAACAATTTGGTCATAAATAATATTGTAATCGGTAGATTTGTTAGTTGCAATAAAGTTGTTTAATTCACCCATCAAATCCTCCACTTCAGTAAAAACGGAATGCAATTTATTGTCGAATAACGCATCAAGTATTGTTAAATGATAATTCCTGACGAATGTTATATTTTGTTGTAAATCTTCGGTTTTAAAATGAAAGGAATTTATTATTTTTTCAAAAGCATTGGTCATTTTGCCCATGGCCGAAATTACAATAAGGGTATTTTTAAAACCTTCGTTTTTTAGAACGCGAACTACATTTTTTATGCCTTCGGCATCTTTTATGGATGCCCCTCCAAATTTATAAATTTTCATGGTTTATAAAATTTCCAAATAGTTTTTTATGGCAAGTTCATCCATTTGAACAGTTTGCCAATCTGCTAAAACATTTGCACCTGTTTTTTTATAAAATTCGATGGCAGGCGTATTCCAATCCAGTACCACCCATTCTATTCTTTTTACGCCCAACGTATTGCCATATTCTATCACTTTTTTATATAAAGCACTTCCAATATTTAAACCTCTTTTACTTTTTTTGACGATTAAATCTTCCAAATGTATTGTTGGCCCTTTCCAGGTTGAATATCTCGGGTAAAACAACGCCATTCCAACAATTTCTTTATCAATTTCAGCAACAAAGGTTTTAAACAAAGGGTAATTTCCAAAACCGTCTCTTTCTAAGTCTGCCACTGAAATTTCAACAGCTTCGGGCTCTTTTTCAAAAATCGCCAATTCTTTTATTAAGTTTAATACCGATGGAATATCTGTTATTTTACCTTCTCTAATGCTAAAGTTCATCTGTAATCTTTATTTTATTGGTATTTGCTAAAGTAAAAAATCTTTATTCAAACTATCTGAAAACAAAAGTCTTTTTAAAAATAATTTTCTCGATATTTGTACAAAACAAACACGTCATACAATAATGAAAAATAACAATCTTACCTTAGGAGAGTTTATTATTGAAAATCAAAAACATTATAAATCAACTTCTGGAGAATTTACACGCTTGTTAAGTTCTATTAAATTAGCCGCAAAAGTTGTAAATTACAAAGTAAATAAAGCGGGATTGGTTGATATTTTGGGCGAAGCTGGCGATATGAACATTCAGGGCGAGAACCAACAAAAATTAGATGTTTTTGCCAATGAAGTGTTTATGCAAACACTTATCAACCGAGAAATTGTTTGTGGAATTGCCAGTGAAGAAGAAGATGATTATGTAACCGTAAAGGGAAAACACGAAACCAATGAAAATAAGTATATTGTATTGATGGATCCGTTGGACGGTTCTTCCAATATTGACGTAAATGTTTCTGTGGGAACTATTTTTTCAATCTATCGTCGCGTCACCCCTATTGGAACACCTGTTGAAAAAATAGATTTTTTGCAACGCGGAAATCAGCAGGTTGCTGCAGGTTATGTGGTTTATGGAACCTCAACAATGCTGGTTTATACCTCGGGACATGGCGTTAACGGATTTACTTTAAACCCAGCTATTGGTTCTTTTTATTTATCGCATCCAAATATGAGATTTCCGGATATTGGAAATATTTATTCCATCAATGAAGGAAATTACATACACTTTCCGCAGGGCGTAAAAGATTATTTAAAATATTGCCAGGAAGAAAAAGAAAACAGACCATACACTTCCCGCTATATTGGCTCTTTGGTTTCCGACTTTCACAGAAATATGATTAAAGGCGGGATATATATTTATCCAACAAGTTCTATAGGACCAAAAGGAAAATTGCGATTGTTGTATGAATGCAACCCTATGGCATTTTTGGCCGAGCAAGCCAATGGAAAAGCAAGTGATGGTTATATGAGAATTTTGGACATTAAACCAACCGAATTGCACCAACGCGTTCCCTTTTTCTGCGGAAGTATTAAAATGGTTGATAAAGCCGAAGAATTTATGGCAAAATATCCCAAAGACGCGAAATATTAGGTAAGTATTGAGAATTTAGTATTGAGTATTTTTGTTTATTGGCCAATTATTTTCATTTTCTGATACCAGATACTTGTTACCAAATACTTGATCCCAGATACATTTCAAATCATCAAAGTATAACATTTTCCAATACAACTATAAAAACATTCGATTTTTAAGGTTTTTTAAAATGAAATAGGTTTGTTATCTTTGAGTATATTAATTTAAATAAAACTCATGATTATGGCTTTTGAATTACCGAAATTACCGTACGCTTTTGACGCGTTAGAACCACATATTGATGCAAGAACCATGGAAATTCACCACGGAAAACATCATGCAGGATATACCAATAATTTAAACAATGCTATTGCAGGAACAGCTCTGGAAGGAAAATCTATTGAAGCTATTTTATCCGGGCTAGACATGACTAATACCGCAGTTAGAAATAATGGTGGCGGTTTTTACAATCATAGTCTTTTTTGGAAAGTAATGTCTCCAGACGGAGGCGGAAAACCAAAGGGAGAATTGGCTGCTGCTATTGATAGCGCTTTTGGCTCATTTGATGCCTTTAAAGATGCTTTTTCTAAAGCTGCCGCTACCCGTTTTGGATCAGGATGGGCTTGGTTATGCGTTCACAAAGGTGGAAAAGTAGAGGTTTGCTCAACCGCAAATCAAGACAATTCTTTAATGCCGGGTACTGGCTGTGGCGGTTTCCCTATATTAGGATTGGATGTTTGGGAACATGCCTACTATTTGAATTACCAAAACAGACGACCAGATTATATTGAGCATTTTTTCAAGGTTATTAACTGGGATTATGTTTCAAAACTTTATGCAGAAAATAAATAATTTTTATTATTGATTAACAACAAAAAAGCGCGCCAATTGGCGCGCTTTTTTTTATGATTTCTGAAAGGTTAATCAAAAGTTAGCGGACCGTAATAATTCATTTGCCTTAAAATCCAGTTTTTCCTTCTTTCAATATAACCAGAAGAGCTATTGGCTCTATATTTTCTGGGATTTGGTAAAATGGCCGCTAAGGAAGCCGCTTCATAGCTGGAAAGTTTAGCCGCCGGTTTTCTAAACCAATGTTGTGCCGCAGCTTCTGCACCGTAAATGCCTTTACCCATTTCAATGCTGTTTAAATATACTTCTAAAATGCGTTCCTTGCTCCAAAAAACTTCAATTAAAAAAGTGAAATAAACTTCGAAACCTTTCCGTAGATAACTTCTTCGCGGCCAAAGAAAAACATTTTTTGCAGTTTGCTGTGATATGGTACTTCCGCCTTTTATTCGTTTTCTGGTTTTATTTTTTTCAAAAGCCTTTTCCATAGCTTCTATATCAAAGCCAAAATGTTCCATAAATTTTTGGTCTTCACTAACAATAACCGCTTTGCCCAAATATGGAGAAATTTTGTCTATAGAAACCCAATCATGCTCAAATGGCGCTTTTTCGCCTTTACTCCATTGCTCCGCATTACGAATGAGCATTAAAGGCGTAAACGGAACAGGTACCCAGCGAAAAACAATCACCGAAAAAACAGAAAGCACTATAAAAGCAATGGCGGCTCTAAAAATCCATTTAAAAAATTTCTTAAAAAAACGTTTCATTTATTTTTAATCTTGTAGTTGATACTCAATGGTTGAAACGACCCTTACAATTTTAATATAAGATGTATTTGGATCTAAATCAGTTATCGAAAACTGTCCTTGATTTGCGCTTTTAATTTTACTGACTTTGGAATTGGAATCCAAGGCGAATTTTTCAGCGACTTCTCTGGCGTTTTTTGTTGCCTCTTCAATCATCCCGGGTTTTATTTTATTTAGTCCCGAAAAACTATACTGAATTGGTTGCCAGGTATTTTTTGAACTGATTAAAATCCCTTTTGAAATAAGATCCAAAGAATTTGTCAGTGCTTTTTGAAGCCTTTCAAAATCACTGGTTCTAACTGTGAAATCTGAATTAGCGATGTACCTAAATTCACGATTTTGGTTGTTTGAGCCATAAAGAACGGCTTTTGAGTCATTAATATTGGTAGTTCCTCTATTTAATTCGTCCTCTGTAAATCCTTGATTTAAAAAAAAGCTCATGATTTCTTTATTTTGCTTTTCTAAATCATTTTTTAATAATTTCAGGTCATTTCCGGCAACAGTAATGCTTATTGGCCAAACCGCCAAATCGGCATTAACCTGTTTTTCAGAAAGCCCTTTAACCAGAACCGAACGGTCATATGCTTTCCCGTTTTTAAATGTATTGCTCACAAAGTAACCGGCAATCACAATGGCAAGGGATATTAAAATAGGGCTAAACCAATCGGTATTTTTCATTTTAAAAGTATATTTTTTTATTGTTATAATCCATTTATATTTCGCGGTTGAAGTATTGCATTTCTCAAAACGCTATGAAGTTCATTCTATTCCTTTTTACAAAAGTATTGTTTTTTGAATAGAAAATTTGGGTTAAAGCCGTTAAGCGGAATTAAATCAGCATTTATTTGCAAAGATTTTTCGGTTGTAGCAAATCACCTGTTTAATGTTTGTCGGTTTGAAGTTAAGCATAAATTATATGTGGTGTTGTCTAAAGTATTTATTCCGATTTTGTTAAATCATTCCCTTTCTTTATAATTATTACTTTCTTTGTCTCTTTAATCAGATTCAATTCAGTTATGGTTGTAATTTTTATAATTGAGAAATTCCCGTTATTATTTTCAATTTCCTTATCACTTATTATTTTTATTTCTCCAATTTCTGTTTTGTCAATTAATATTTTGGAAGG
>JGI1221J11331_1000194_pt1 | contig 19413 bp, 22 predicted proteins | sample LakVidmifraction_4_FD_11331 | JGI IMG/M metagenome (IMG submission 11331) | reverse complement strand
AGGGTATTTGATTTTTTTAAGAGGTATGATATTATTCGTCACGTGACATCCTGTTTCATTGATATTATTTGTCATGCAATATCCTTGTTTATTGATATTGTTTTTCACGTGACATCCTGTTTCATTGATAGCATGGTCATGTAAGATCCTGGAGTTTGTTTAACGTGTTAGAGCTGCAATCATACTCCAAATCTTACTCTAATCAATAACTTCCTTGTAAGATATCCGCCCGAGACTAAGATGAACGAAGAGCAACGCAAAAAAATATTAACGGATCAACTTAGCAAATCATTCATGCAAGGCACCATTGCTGGCTTTGAAAGAGCACTAAATATAATGGTAGAGACTATTGCAGCGTGGCGTAAACAAATTAACGAGGAAACAGAAAAAGAATGAGCGAAGATAAAACAATAACTAAACCGATTTACGATAACAACGGAAAGTTTATTGGTAATGTCACAGGTCGTCGTGAACAAGTTGAACAATTTAATAATCGTGATTTAGCCGAGCAAATTAAACGAGATAATGATAGAAATCGTGACAGATAGATGATATTCTTTTTTTATAACTTCTCCTTAGTAGTTAGTAAATAGTTAATTTTGGCCGTATCATACTACGGCCTTTTTTTTAGTCTGAACGAACCTTATCTATAGATGATTTTATCCCCAACAATTTCAAGTTTTTAACAATAGAACGACAAGTTTTTAAGCTTGGCAAACGTCCACCTGATAAATATTGAGACATAGAATTCTCATGTACGCTCAACATTAGTGCAAACTGACGTTGCGTTTTACATTTTAATTTTTTGTAAATATTTTGTAAGTAATCTGATGTTAATGTTGACATAATACCCCCGTTAATTGCAAATCATACCATACCACTAATCATTTGTAATATCTACTTTACACATTTGTGTATGCATGTATAATGCTTGCAAATAGGAGGTTTTATGGAACAATTTACAAGCGCGCACTTTATATCTCATGCATTAGATAGCTTAGGTTATTCAATAATGGCGCAACATGCTTTAACTTGTGAGCACACAATATTAGATATCTATGCAAAATTTATAAAAAGTATTACAAAAGATAACGAAGAATTTACAGCATTTATGCGATTTGGAGGGTTTTACTAATGTTTGAAATACTAGAGCCGTGCCCGTTGTGTTTATCTAAAAATGTAAAATTGGTGTCTTGCACAAATGTTAAAGATTACTGGGTTGACTGCATAGATTGCGGGTTATCATCTGGTGTTGATACTTTTTTTAAAGTCTTAGAATTATGGAATCGTAACCGTGTTTATTCATAAAGCTTGCTCTACACCTGTTGATGCCAAGCAAACAATTCATGGTTCAGGATATGAAGCTTACACAGAATGTTACAATGAGTGCCCACGCTGTGGGATAATTCTTTTACAATCAGATCTTGAATTTGTGCCTCAGGTAGATTATTCAAATTTAACTGGTACAGATGCATTTAAACAATTATTAGAAAAGGATAAAAACAATGATTTCTAAAGATTACGCTAAGCCAATTGATAAAGTATGTTTCACCGCATGGGAAAGATTTTGTTTTAAATACTGCATATTCAAATATAAACACGTAAAATAATAAGACATAAAAAAGGGATGAAAATGTCGAATACAATTTTAATACTGGGTGAATCTGGCACTGGAAAAAGTACTTCTATACGAACGCTTGTACCTTCTGAGACTTTTATTCTAAATGTTATTGATAAACCATTGCCGTTTAAGGGCGGTAGAAAACAATATGTTAAGCTAGAAAAAGGCAATAATGGAAATTATTTTGCATCTGATGATCATACTACTATTATAAAATTGATAAACTATATTAACAATTCAAGACTTGAGATAAACACGTTAATTATAGACGATTTCCAATATACTATGTCGAATTCTTTTATGCGCACTGCACTAGTTAAAGGCTATGAAAAATTCTCAGAGATAGGGAAAAATGCATGGGAAATTATACGAGCTTTAATACAAACACGAGACAATTTAACTTGCTATGTCTTAACTCATTCTGAAATTGACTCAGAAGGAAAAGCAAAGGTAAAAACAATTGGCAAAATGTTGGATGATAAAATCTGTGTGGAGGGGATGTTTTCAATCGTTTTGCATTCGCTTATTATTGATGGAAAATATAAATTCTTAACTCAGCATGATACTATTCATCTTGCCAAGAGCCCTATGGGCATGTTTGAGGATAAATTGATTGATAATGATTTATTACAAGTAAACAACAAAATTAAAATTTATTTAAATGAGGATGTAGCATAATGCGTTTTACACCCAAAACAGAGCAAGAAATGCAAGAAATAGGCCTTTTTCCTGAAGGTGTTTACAATTTTGAAGTTATCGAAGCTAAAGACAGAATATCCAAAAACGGCAATGACATGATAGAACTCAAGCTTTGCATAACAGATTCGCGCGGTTCTGAAAGATTTGTATTTGATTATCTACTTGAGCAAATGCATTTTAAGCTCTATCATTTTGCAGAAGCAGCTGGATTACTTGCAAAATACGAATCAGGTGAGTTTATATCATCAGATTGTTTAAATAAAAAAGGAACGTTGCATTTGATCATGCAAGCTGGTCAACCTTCCCCACAAGGCGGTAATTATCCTGCGAAAAATTCAGTTAAAGATTATGTTGTAAATTCTGCTGCAGGATTGGAAAAATTAACTGTTGCAGCACAACCTAAACAAGAAGATGAATTCAACGACGAAATCCCGTTCTAACATAAAACAAGTGCCACGGATTGTGGCACTGTTCTTGCATTATCTAACGCGTCTAGCGCATATTTTTCCAAAAGCTGAGCATGTAGAAATAGTAAAATTCATTAGAGCAATTAAGTATACGGTTGTAGTACTTGCCAAAGACTGCCTACAGGGTGCTAAAGCAAAAACGTAACCACCGCCAGCGCCTAAAGTTCCTCCTGGCGCTTGAGAATTAACAAGAGATCTATTATTTGCTGGAATATATGTAGCATCTGCGGATGTAGTGCTAATTGTTGATCTTGTCAATTGAACAACGGTTGAGCCATTACCAGTTAAATAAACTTCTCCCCAGACATCCCAATCGCCTGCGGTGAGTGATAAAGTTGCAACGTTTGCAGCAGTTCCACTAGTCAAAGCTACAGCGGAACCGATTAAAACTATACTACTGAGATACTCTCCAACGCTACCCGCCGCTGCATCATTATTAGTCGTTGTACCAATTAAGCCTGAGGTGCTACTAAACGTTAAACTAGTTGCAGAAGGTGCCGCTAAGATTGGTACGCCGGTAAAGGTTGGCGCGGCTGATCCTACAAAACTTCCGGTTCCTGTTGAGCCGGCTAAACCTACGTTAACTGAATTATTTGTTGGCATTTATGCAATTCCTTATACTATAGTTAAAATTCCTTGAACGCCCGTCAATGCAGCCCATTGCGTGCTTGCTGCAACACATAGCAATGCCACCGAATCATATTCATCAGTCGATGCAACAGATCCGCCAACGCCTACAGTTGATGAAACAGAGCCAATATTAATGGATTGTCCCGCTCCTTGCGCAATTATCCAACCGCCAACGCCCAGCCCTTGCAAATAAATAAGAGTCCCAAATGCGGCCGTTGCCGGTAAAGTAAAAGTAACAAGTGTCGCGCGATTAGATACATAACCTGAATCAGCAACCATTGTTTGGCTAGCTCCCGTGACTTCTGTCCAGCCAATACCAGCAAGGCCTGTTGCTGCAATGGTAATAACACCCGCAGTATTGCCGATGCTAATATTGGCGCCTGCGGTAAGCGTATTTGGAACCGGAGGGTTACCAGTTGAGCCTATTAGTAATTGTCCATCCGTAAGTTGACCGCCTGATCCAATATTATCAAGAAACAGTGTTAATAATTGTTGAAGCGTACCTTTGTAGGTTACTCCGGATTGCACATCAGCTATTACATCTGTCAATGCTGCCGCTGTTAATGCGGGTAAAGCGCTTATTTTTACACCAGGCAAGGTTTTTACTCCTCTTATGTTACTGTTAAGTTACCCACTACACTTTTCACGCCCCAGGTTGTATTTGCTGTAATACAAACTATTTCCACGGCATCATATAGATTAGTGGATGCAAGAGATCCGCCAGAGGTTGTAGTAGAGCTTCCGAGTTTAATAGTTTGTCCTGCTGCCGCAGTCATAACCCAACCAGCTGCCCCAAGGCCTTGGATAGCAATCACTGATCCTTGTGCCGCCGTTCCTGGCAAAGTCACAGTGGTTAGGCCTGCATTACCATTAATGTAACCTTGGTTGATCGCGGCCGATTGCGTGGTTCCAGCAACATTATTATAAACAAAACCCGCGGCTCCTGTAGCTGATAACGCTACTGTTCCAGCGCCAACTGTTACGGTTATATTTCCGCTTGCTGATATAGTGCCCGCCGCTGGGGTTGCGCCAGTTGATCCAATAATTACTTGGCCGTTCGTCATTGCTGAGGACCATGCGGGTACACTTGCCGATGATGATACTAAAATTGCGCTGGGTGCTGCAGTTATCGGGCCTACCGTGTTTGATGCTGAGCCAAATAATATTGCATTTGCAGAAACAAGATCTGGATATGTCGCAGTCGTGTAAGCATTTACCGTTCCATCTGATCTCAGAATTCTACCAGCTGCCCCAACGGTATTTGGAAATACGGAAGTAGAGGTAAGATAGTTTGTACCATTTGAGATTATTACTTTTCCGGCTGTACCGCTAGTAATCGGATATGTCGCGGTTGACCACGCCAACCCTGTTGCAGCACTGCTTGCAACTTGAAGCATTTGGCCATTTGTTCCGCCAACTGCTAAGCGTGCATTGACAGTACTAAAAGTATATAAATCACCTTTAGTTGTTAAAATATTTGCAGAAAACTGCGCTGCGAAATTTGAATATAACATTGCGGTGTCATCAGTAAGCCCATACGGGGATCGTCCAAAATACATAAGATCCGCGCTTAAGTTTGAGGTTATCGGATTAGCTGTATAAACTTGGTTAATATTTTTTGACATTTTTAATTCCCTAACAAAAGTAATACACTCAAATCCAATAAATTGAAATTAGTTCCATCCAGCAATAAAAAACTGTTAGATGAATTATTACTATACGTACTGTAAAGCAACATTGTCGTAAACCCTGAACCAGGCCATAAAGACATACAGTTTTTTCCCTTCAAGAAGGGGCAGTAATAATTACCACCCCCAATTTAATTACTTCATTATTACATAGTTGAAAGTTCCAACGCCTGCATCAGCTGAACTTGTTACTACAAAGCTTCCAGCACCTGGGACAATCTTAAATACAGATACGGCATTTGCTTGAGTATTCCAATTCCCAATAACGTTACTTCCCGCTGTGCAAAATGCATCTACAAAAGATTGTGCGGCAGCACCACCAGCGGCGGCAGCACCGGCAACTGATTTCATACTTACGGCAGCTGTTGAAACAACAACACCACCCGTAGCCGCTGCGATATCAGGAATCGAGTAAACTGTGGATTGGCCCATTACGCTATTTCTAAGTGTAGTATTAAAAGCACCGCCAGCATTAAGAGCTGAGACAATTAAAGTACCGTTAGCTGCAGTTGTAGGGAATGATGTAAATGTTCCCGCATTACCAGAAGAGCCCGCAGTTACGCCAGCAGTTGCGGATAATGCACCTGTAACATTAAGAGCTTGGCCAAGTGTGACCGTGGTTGTTGCAGCTTTGAGGTTACCCGCTGTATCAGAAAATACTGGTAAAGCATCTGCAGTGGATGCACCGCCTGAATATGCTACGCCGCCGGCTGATGGATCAGCATTAAATACTAGCGCATTGATCCCGAGTTCATTTGGTAATGGTTCAACTAAACTATAAAAGTTACCGGCATTTACAGAGCCGGCAGCTACTGAAACAAATTGACCAGCTTTCATTTGCTCAATAGATTGATAATCAGCAGCTCTTTCNAATACAACAGTTGCGGCAATCGTTCTTACTATATAAATACCTTGTTGATTTGTGTTCGTTTGTGTTTGAAGNAGTACGCGATCACCCGCNACCAAAACAACACTATCAACTGTTAAAGATGATGCAGCAATTGTTAATGTAGCGCCAACACCATTATTGGTATTTCCATTAAAGTACGTGCCTGCTACGTTTGAAGTAGAGACAGCGCGGACAGGTGTTAAACCTGGGTAAACGTTATATTGTGTTTGTGTCATGTGTATTGCTCCAAAAAATTAATAAATAGTTTCCTAACTTCCCCACACCAAACTAGCGGCTGTTGTACCAACAGTATTTACTTGTAAAGAGTAAATAGGATGCCAGACACCGGCCGCTAATCCAACGAGTATTTGCGTCGTTCCATCCCACTTAACATAGGATACGCTTCCTGTTACGCCAACATACAACCATCTGGCAAATTCTGAAAATCCCGTTAAACCATATGGGGTATCAAGCGTTACATCGCCGGTTCTTGCAACGCCCGCCATGGTTCTTGTTGGACCTGTAAAGGTATGAGGGTCAAGTGAGGGAACTACTAATGTAGCTAAAGCCATGTGAACTCCTTTTACAAAAAAAATAAATACATAATGTCCATTTGAAACTTAAAGCTTTATAAATATGTTTTGATAAGTCGTTGGCTGAATTATCGAAATAGGAGTGTTTGGGCTCCCAGCATTAACAGACAAAGAAACTGCGGATATAGTTGATCCGCCTCCGCTTCCTGTTCCTGGTCCAACATTTGTCATAACAGTCCCTGGAGTTGCGGGGATCGCTGGCAATTCAGCTGCAGTAATAGTGTGTGTATCTGCACCAATATATTCACCCAGCACGCTTGCTATTAATCCAGCTCCCGAACCTGCTACAGCAATTGCACGGCCCAACGTTCTTGGTATAGTAAGCGTTTTATTGGCACTAAAATCAGCAACAGCCGATGCACCTCGGCCAGTGCTTACAGGTGCGTAAGTATTTGAAACATTATTCCATAACAATGAGAATAATTGGAATGTATCTATATTTGCACGCGTTGTTGCAAGCGATGCAACACTACCAATACTTCCATCATTTGCAGGCACCCAGCCAAATGGTGAAAATGTATTATAGCTTAGTCTAGTGTCGCCGGTTCTTGGGCTACTGATAATAGAATCTATTTGATCATACGTTTGAAAATCAGCAACCGTTGCAGTGTTGAACGATCCAAGATACAAAGATGGTTTTGCAATATTAATATTGCATGTAGAATTTAGCGGCAAATTAACTTCTAAAAATATCGCATCATCGCCACACGTTCCCAGTACTACAGCGCCACCAATTGCGGGAATAGTGAATTGATAATTATATTTTTTCCACGTGCCACTTACAATTGCAGTTGGGGTTACTGTAGTTACAACCGATGCTGTTGGCGAACCGCCTTGACCAAAATATTGGCGTATCGTAATGGGCACGTTAACTGTTCCAGCTGAGCCATTTTGCATCCAAATAGAAATACTAACAGGCTGATTTTCAAAAGAGTTAACATGCAAATTAATCGGATAACGAATAAATTTAAATGACTCAACGCCTGGAGTTGAACAAATATAATTTAAATAAACTTCAGGTGTCACATCTCCAGCAAATGGATTGTTATCTAATGCAAAAGGAACAAATGTGATTTGATCAACAGCTGCCCCATCTTTTTGGATTGTGGTATCGGGTGTTGAAAATCCTTCGTGATTTCCTGGCGCCAATGTTGTACTTGTAGGGATTGGAGATGCTGACGTTCCTAAGTTGTGATAATGGACATTATTAGCAATATAATTACTGACTGATTGAACAGTTGTAATAGTTCCACCGCCACCACCACCACCAGCTGTTGTAGGGCTATAATTATCAACAGCCCAAACTAACGTCCCTCTATTTCCGTTTGGGTCAACTGAGTAAACTTCAATATAGTAAGGCTCATCTTGCGCCCAGAATATCGGTGAGCTAATAACGCCATTTGCCGATATNCGAATAGGATCGGGAAAGGCTAACGTTAGCCCTGGATCTTGAAATACTAATTTTTGAGATGTTTTATCTAAACTACGAAAAGTATAAAAAAATCCTGCACCTAATGGCTTGCCACTATTATCAACGAAGTACCAAATTGGTTCTGGTAAAATTACACCTGATAAGGCCATTATTTACTTCCTTGTAAATTATTCAAATTGTTTAGTTATATAATTAACACCAGCCAAAGCAGCCCCGCCGCCGGCTAAGCCAGTACCAATATTTTTTAAAGAATTAATTGATTTTTGTTTTGCCTGGTATTTATTAACTTGTTTTTCCACAAAAGGATCAGAGCTTCTAATTTTTTGCATAGGTTTTGAATTTTCAGATAAAACATTCATGATATTATCAGGAACTTTTAGAAAGTCTGGGTTAACAAGATTCTTGATTGCTGTTGAGGTATTTTTTCCATAAAACAAATCTTTAAATTTAGCATATTTACTTCTACCTTTATTTAAAGCATCTGCAAGATCTTCATTGCCTGTTGATTTAAAATGATCAGATGTACCTTGATTTATATTATTTCTTAGTTCGTGCATTTCTTCGCCCACATCATTATCAGCGGCGAACTCTGATGACATTTTGTTCCTGGATCGTTTGCCCATATCAGATTGCAATTTATGCAAAGCTTCATAATTACCAGTGGCTGCATTATTTATTAAATCTCTAGATGCTTTCGTTTTAGGAAAATATCCAGGTGTGCGAGCTTGTGCAATTAATTCTGGATCAACAGGAACCGTATCAATACCTCTATCTTTAGCCGCATTTTTAACTTGATCATATAATCCTGAAGCTTCTTGATGCATCATATTGTGAGTATTTTGCAAAGATTCCGCAGTTAAACCAGGTTTTATTCTGTTTAATGCGCTAGTCCATTTTAATGGATTTAATGCTTTTAATGCTGCCGGAACACCCAAAACAGCCAAAGGATTTTCACCAATTACACGCAGTAATTGATCGCCAGGGGTATTAGATGGGCCAAACGCTTGATTAATTTCGCTAGAAATATTTCTTTCTTGGGGTATACGTTGCGCTACAGATTGCGGAATTAAATTTAATCTATTTGCGGAATAGTCAGCAATTCCACGCGGTAAATTTATAGAATCATTCCCAAATTGCGTGAATCCAGCCGCTACTTGTTTTAAAGCATGCATTGGATCATTAATAATAGAATTAAATGCACTAGGAATTGATGTTTTGGATGCTTCAAAATTTTCAGGTAACTCAGATGCAAAATCAGTTGCATTTTTCCAGGCATCTTTTCCTATACGTGGCAAAGCATACAAAGCAGCTTTTCCAAAACTTTCCTTTGGCTGATTTTCTTCATTGCTCTCATCAATTGACCAATCCGAGCTTTTAGGTTGCTCATCTTCAACCATTTGCCAATCAGACATTAGGAACCCCCAGCCTTCTAGCTTCTTCTAAACTTACAATTTTTTGCTCACCTTTTGAATTTTTAATTTTAATGGTAGGCTTATACTGATCTTCTAATTGTTTTCTCATTTGCGGACCATTTAAATTTTTATCAGCCATTGCAAAAGCATCACTTTGATCCATATGCTTTGTGCGCATTAAATTTTCAGCTAATTTATTTCTATCAAAAGTAAATTTTGATATAGAAAGCAATGACAATAATTTGCCACGAGCAGCGTCCGGCATATCTGCCGGGCCTGGCTTCATACTATTTATCAATGTATTTTCAAAACCCTTAAACGATCCTTTGTATTGACTTGCTGCCTGTTGAACTATTTCCCCACTTCTTGCAAGAAACTGGCCCGCAAAAGTTTTCTGTGGTTCGTTTCCTAAATTAGCATACCAACCCATCTCATGTTGATTCGCTAATGGTAATTGGCGTATCGAACTATATACTGGGTCTTTAAGTAAATTACCCATCTCTTCTAGGTTATTTAATTTAGTAGCTTCAACCTTGTTTTCATCACTTATAACGCCTTCTTGTTTGGCTCGGATTTTCCCTTCTTCTTCTCTTTGCGCTTTAATGCCCGCAAAATTACCCGCATTATCAGCATAACTTGAAGCAGGAGGATTGGCGCCAGCTTGTTGGTTTTGATACCAAGATGAAAGTTCTGCATCACCAGGGACACTATACATGCCTTCCTTTTGCGCTTTGTCTTTAGCTTCAGGGCTATTTATCCAAGCTTGGGTAGCTAATTTTTTCTCATTATCTTCCATCTGTGTTGGTTCTGGTTCTGGTTGGCCTTGTGGCATTTGGCCTTGTGGCATTTGGCCTTGTGGCATTTGGCCTTGTGGCATTTGGCCTTGTGGCATTTGGCCTTGTGGCATTTGGCCTTGTTGTTGTTGTTGACCACCACTTATTAAGTTTTTTAACCAATTTAATACGGGATGATTTTGTGACTGCGGAAATTGCATTAAAGAATTTCCAGTTCCTTGGCCCATTGCTGCATTATAAAGGTGTTGCGTAGTTGATGGATCTTGCAAAGAGGAACTATTTGCCACAACATCAGGATTTCCCATCAATTTAGCCAGAAACTGCGGCCCCATTAATCTAGCATAAGCCAGTTTTGATGCTGAATCAGCGTAAGCCGTCATAGGCGCATATTGCAACTTAACACTTGCCATTTGATTGTCTAAATTACTTTTAGTTAAAGCATTCATGCCCCCCATAGCTGTTACTATGCCACCGCCTGGGCCTACGTCTGAAATAACTTTTGGTAATGGCAATGCCATGATAACAACTCCTTAAAGACCAAATAATGACAACCCACCGCCGATGATATTTGACCAATCTTGGTTTTGACCAGCTCGCTTACCATACGCTGCATCACCCATATTTTGACCCATATTGCTGTATATATTGCTCATCTGATTAGCAGCACCTTGCCCACCTTGCATTAAGCTTTGCTGACCTTGGCCGTACTGCGTATTAATGCCCAGGGCGTTACCTAGCCAGTTTTGCATATCTTGGGATGAAATATTTTGTGAGTTTTGTTGCATTTGTTGTTGCATCGCACTGGATCCGCTTAATCCTGACGCTGATCCCATATTTTGACCGGCGCGCATTCCTTGTTGCTGTTGGTACTTAGCAAAAGGAGATTCTTGATATTGGCCCATCAAATTATTCATAAAGCCAGAAGGATCTTGCTGGCTTTGCAACCATTTTTGATAATCGCCAATTGCACCTTGGCCAGCTTGAGCATAAGGTTGTTGTGCATCAGTAGCTTGCTGACCGTACTTTTGATACTGATCCATCGCATCATCGTAAGGCTTACCAGAATTTCCGAACAGACCGCTAAGCATTCCGCCTATGCCACCGCCCATAAAATTCAAAAGACCATTACCTGGGCCGCTACTTCCAAAATTACTGGCTGGCACCATTCCACCGCCTGAATACGCAGGTGCTTGGGCATAAAGCCCGTTCATTGATCTATTATTCATAGCTGCATGTCCTTACGCTCTATTAATAAGATGTCCAAACCCCTGCTTTAAAGTATTGGGCTGATCCTATAGTTGTATTGTATATCGTCTGCCCATTGACTGGTACTCGTATTGCGTTTCTTTCCGCTGTTGTAAGCTGTGGTAAAAAAACCCCATTTTGCGTTAAATACCCGATGAGATTCATGTAAAACGTACCCATGAAATCCATCCAAATAGGCGACATATTATTTGATCCGCTAGTGATAACAGGATCATAAACTGGAAACTCGTCAAAACTATTTGGCATGTTTACTCCGGCAAAATCTCATACGCCCAAGCAGCACCCAATAAAACAAAAGGTGTTTGATTAAAAAATTCAAGCCTGGGAACAAATGCCTGTCCTCTGACCGTTGTGCCTTTCTTTCGCCAGAGCGTACGAAAAGTTCTTTCACCAACTTGGCCCATGGGTGACTTTTCTCTATATCCATACGATTGGCCGCCGTCTTTTGATATAGATAAAAACACTTCTGGCAAAACCGGAGAATACAAAGCGGTGCCCTGGGTAGTTATAATATTATCTCCTGACTCAGTCAAAAGAATATCCCCAACTTCTGTTAGAATATCAGTATCAAGTATAGCAAATGCATTATCCGGAATTTGACCCTGCAATAAATCTATTTGAAACCTATCTATCCTCAATCTTTGATAACCTGGTGGGCAAATAGCTTTACCAATTCTCATTCTGCGTATAGATTCGCCCGCATTAGAACTAACAAAGCTATTTACCAAATACATTATTTGCTGATTATAATGACCGAAATAATTCAATCCATTAAAATACGCGTGTGTTTGAGCTGGGTGCCTGTCGCCGTTTAATATTTCTTCTTCGTGCCATCTTCTATTTTGCTCATCTGACATACTATCATTATATACAAAAGTATGATTAGCAGCTGTAAAGTTTAGACGATAAAATATTAATCCATTTTCTTTTATGATAAATCCGCGCGCATCTGCAACGCCTTTTAGCGGATCAGCGTTATACTGCGCAAGCTGGAAATCCAGCGCTCTACCGCTTATTGGAACTGATTGAGTTCCCATTACTTCCATCACAGATCCAAGCCCGTCGCGAGTTTGTGATAAGAAAAACATTTTATCAAAACCAACTGCAATGCTTCCGCGGCCTGTTGTCCCAAACTCCATCAAAAAAGAATTGTTTCGACGGAATGGTAAATTTGTTCCTGCACCTGCGTTTTCCCAAACTTCAGTATAGTATTCAGAGAATAAAAATAATTTTCTGTGTAAAGTTCTACACGCAACAATATTCCCAGGATGGGAAGTTATTTGGCCTGATTGCAATTGGCCGTTATTTGTTATACTTCCTGCGCCACCTGCAACAGAAACAATTGCTATGCCACCATTGGTTGCTGATACTGTTATAGTTGTTGGATTTACAATTGATGAAACATAATAAATTATCCCTGCCGTTAGTTCTGCAGGCAAGCCACCCCCAGTAAATGAAACTGGTGTTCCAATTTGATAATTTGAAATTGATGTTCCAGCAGTAAACGTTATAACAATCGATGATGCACCTACTGCCATTGTAACAGTTGATAAAACCCCTGAATTATCCGCGCCCCAAACTAGTCCATTGCCAAAACTAGATAGCTGGAATTCATTTGTTCCGCCATTTGCGACAACAAAAAATAAATCCAGCAAGGTTACATCAATTGGATCTGGAGGAAAAGCTGGATCAGTTATTTGAACCATTACATTTGTAATAGTATCAAACAATAACCCACGCACACCATCCACAAATAATATTTGATGCTCATTTGCATCAATGCCAACGTAACCTGTCGTGGTAGTAAATGCTATAATTGATGATGTTACTTTTGTTGTTACTAAAGTTGAAGAAGTTCTCCAAATGTCAGAGCCAACAACAGAAAATATAAATCCATCAAAAACAAATTGCGCTCTAAATCCGCCAACCGATCCTAAAAATTCAGTGTCAGTATTAACTATTCCAGCTGTTGGAAGTAATACTTTATTTTTCTTGCCAAGAGGATCTAAGTATTCAAATAAATTAACCGAACGTTCAGCATCAATGCTTGTGACGCGCTGATTATTATAACTTCCGACAATGTCGTAATCTTCAGTTTTTGCCACATTAGTAACTCAGGATGTTCGGCCAATAAAATGGTTCTGGTGCTGTCAATACGACTGACGGCCTTAATGTTAAATCTGTTTCATTAGCATTTTTTAAATTGCTATAGTAATCCTGGTATTCATCTTCGCTTTGCTGCGGCCAATTGCCAGATGGATAGTAAGATAAAAACTTTCGTGCCAATGCGTATTTCAAAAAACCATAATAATAAGGTGGCAGCTCGCCCAAATCATCCTGGGCAGTTAATGAATTTATCATTCCTTTAACTTGTATGGATGCCGGATAAGCTTGAGATGGAGCGGGATAGTAAGTGATAAAGCTTTCTGATGCTTGCTTATTCAAATATACAAATCCAGGTCTAGCTATCAAACCTTCTTGCCTTACGACATTGAAATACTCTGCTTTGCTAATGATTTTTGTTGGATAAACTATGCTTGTAGTTGATGGCTGTGCTGGAATTATAGATACGCTTGATGTAACTATTTGCGAACCTGTGCCCACTCCATCGCTTGTAAGTATAACAAAGACTCCCGCCATTGCATTGGTGAAAGTCGTCGCTAAAAGGATGTGATTCACATCCACAAAAATAGCATAATATGTTGTGGCTATTAGCAAAGGGGCTGATAACGTGCCGCCAGCTGTAACAGTTAATGTAACAGGTGTCCCCGTGGGAAAACCTTGCGAAGAATTTAAAAATAACTGACTATTAACAACATAATTTGTAATGTAAGATGTTGATGGTGGCAGTATTTGAATCGGAATGCCAGGAATTGTATAGTTAGCAAAAACTAAATCCACAATTCTATCAGCTACAATATCCGTTCCAGGTATCATGTCTGAAATAGAATAGGTATCTTTACCTGCAACCATCGTAAAATCAATAGTTGTCAGATAAGGAATATAGATGCTATCAGATGAAAATTTATCTAATAGTTCATTAATAAGATCCAACCCAGTTGTAAGCATAAAAGCATCTGGCGTTTCAGCCGTGCCGAGCTCACCCAAAAGATAAAGAGCATTATTAATTACATCATTTGTAGTTCTGACATTTTGCGGCATAAACGCTCCATGCTATAGAGCCCATAGCTTATCAAGTTATAGGCTCTCAATTTATTACTTAACAGGGAATGCATCTTTATCTAAGCCCTTGGTTAATGTGCGAGCTAGCATTTGCGCATGCTCACCGTCATTAATCATTTTTGAACAAAATATCATGTCTTCAGCTTCCAGCACTGGATTTTTTCCGCCTTTGCCTTCAACTTTTCGCTCCTGGCTCTTCACAAAGCTGTTCTTCTCGCTGTGTATCGATTCCATTCTGCGTTGACGTGTTCCGGCCATTGCTGCGTCTTTTCCTGGGCTGTTGTCGTATCTGCTTTTCATTTGTTAAACTCCTTAACGATGGATGTTCAAACCACTCGCCTGTTTTTAGCAAGCGAGTGAATTCTTCTTCATCTTCAATAACACGAACTTCATGCACTGCGTGATATAAGCATGTCAATTGCATAATTAGCTCAGCAACTTAACAGCATATTGTGGATGCCATGCAAATCCGCACAAAACATCAAGCCGCATAAAGTTTTGATATCCAAGAATGTCCCCAGTTTGAGTAACAGCAAGAGACAACCCAGTTTCTGGATCTACTGCAACAGATGCATAAGGAACTTGTAATTTATAAAGTGGAGGACATACGATATCCAAAGCACGAGACGGATAAGCGATGTTGACATTATAATTTGGTACAACTGTTACAGCAGCATTGCTAGGTACTGCATTATCAACGTTTTTCAATGGGCTAGAACTAGCTGAAATAATGCTTGGGCTAACAGTGATTGTTACCGCGCCGCCAGCTGATGAACTAGCTGCAGCAGTNANTACAAACTGCATATTCTGCCCAGTTGATTCGCGACTTAACGGATTAACAGAACGTACGCCAGCAATAGAAATTAAATCACCTGGTAGGAAATAGTTAACAACTGACGCACTAGCGCCGGATAATACAATAGTATTACCTGAAGCAACCGCACCGTTGACTAACAGTGTATCACTAGGGGTTAAGCTTGGTCCTGCACCAGCTGTATGACGCACGATATTTTGAGATTGGAAAATGTCGAAGTATGACAAGTGACCAATCGCTGATTGACGCACGATATCCTCGTTGAATACTGGTGTGAAGTTATTTAACAACGCACCTTTCAAAGATGAACCGTCTCGAACCGTCATTGCCAAGTAAGCATCAGATGCGATGTTTACACCTTGCTCTAACAATTTAGCACCAGCAAGATCTACTGATGTAAAAGAGTTAATAGGCGTACCAGCTGTACCAGAAAAATAGTTAAGTGTTAACTCGCCAGCAGTAGAAATATCGCGTTCCATCTGTGTAACAATGTTTTGAATTGCTGGTTGAATAAACAGTCTTGAGAAATCTTCAATACGCAAAGTAAGATCTTGCACGGTGTAAGCAATCAAAGCGTGATATTGATGCGCAACAGTGATGTTTTCAACAGTTTCAACGATATCTTGCGGTACAGCAGTTGCACCATCACCAACAATAAAATTGTTTTGACGACGTACTTGTAATGTATCACCGATTTTATAACCAGAAGATGTAAAGTCATCTTGGTAAATACGTGAGCCGGTCATTACAAAAGGGGCATTGTTAGCAAACATAGCAAGTGCGGTGTTTGATACTAATTGAGTAGTAATAAATTGATTAGGCATTTTTCCAATCTCCATTTAATCCATTAAATGGCGGATAGTCGCTTGGGTATAACCTCTCACATCCTGCGAGAGGCGTTACTTTTTTACTTCCAACCCGCCTTCATCCGGCGCCGGATTTCTCCGACGCTAGTGTTATCCGTAACATCTTGACTGCCGGTTGGATTGCTCTTGATCTGGCCCATTTGCTTCGGAGAATTAGCTTCTCCGGCTTTATTGCCACCAGCCAAAGCAAACGACAGTCTATTTATTTCTCTCGCTTGATCAATTGGATGAAGTTTAGATATTCGAGCTAACTCATCTTTATTTTTGCCGAGTTTGTAAAACACGTCACCAGGGTTATCGATTAAAAGCGCTGCATCTCGCATTGCCGCTGTAAATGGCACATTATCGCCACGAACAACATCGTCAAAGTCGTCATATTTATCAGAAGTTTTGTCCAGATGATCTTGCAAATTCTGGTACTGTTGATGCACATGAGCGGCTTTCTCTGAATCTTTCGCCTTCTGCTCTTCCATTTTCTGAAGGTTGAGCGCGTAAGAAACAGCCCTTTGGATCTGATCATCTACTCCACCACCACCGGCTTGCGCAGCTGGGGGCATTTGCTGTTCTTGAGAGCCAGGATTTGATTGTTGAGATTGCTGCATTTGTTGCATTTGTTGCCGCATCTCTCTCATCTCTCTATCATGCCGCTTTTGTTGACGCCCTAATCTTTCCTTGGCGTATTGCGGCAATTCTGAACCTTCGACAGGCTGATCTTGATTAGCTTGCTCAGGTATCCCCATACTTTCATTTGCTTGACCAGCAATATTTTGTTGCTCTTCGCTAGATAAATTTTCGCTTTGCTCTTGCATCTTGACTCCATTTGGCATTTTATTAGCCCCGACTTAAGATGGTCGTCACCCCGCAAACCGACATTTGCGTTAATGTGTTCAATTTTACGCTAATTAGATGATTAAAACAGGTACACTGGTGTAATGCAGGACGTATGAGATTTGATAACCGAATTCGGTTTCAACAAAGCCGAATTCGGTTTCTTCTGACTTACTCTTTTTTGCTGTGTTCTAAAGATGTATTGTGCTTATGTAAATCCGCTATTATCTTAAGCATATTATGACGATGAGTTAATTCTGATTGTTGCAAATTCATAGAATGATCTGATGTATCTTGTTGTAAACGCATTTCTAGTTCCTTCGCTTCAACCATCATCTTTTGTTTTTTAAGTTCTAACTCTTGCTCTTGAATTTGAACTTTCTTAGCTTCATTTTGCAATTTACCCATCTTCTCTTGCATCTCCATTTGCATCATTTGAGCTTGCGGATTTGGCTGAGGTGGTGGTGGTGGCGTGCCATCTTCTTTTGCTAGAATTTCTTTTGGCACAAGTGTTTTAAAGCGCTCAACTAACTGATCGCCAGATTCTACATCTAAGTTTTTAGCCCAAATGTCAGCGACTAGCGGGAAAGCCTGCGGATTAGCTGCGAGAGTTTGCTGCAAGAATTCAAGCGCAACATCTTTTTGAACTGCAAATGATGGACCGCTATCAATCTCAATGTCATATGCGCCACCGGACATTTCATTCTTTATTGTGCCATCTTCCATTTTTTGATTAAGCACCATCGATTTAGTTTTGCCGTCTTTCTTTGATATCACAACGTGCCGCTCATCAACACCCATGACCGCAGGTAAAAGATCGAGTACAACTCGGCCGCCTTGCTCTAAAGCTTGATTTAGATTATCGAAAAAAACATAAGCGGACATCGAGCCTTCAAGTTTTCGCTCGCGTCTAGCTTTTCCTGAGATGTCTCTACCTTCTAAAGCTTCAGTTTCTGAAAACCCAAGAATTTCTTTTATGTCTTGTCCACCGCGCTGCATGTTTGCCATCAGAGCTGGCGACAGATCCCACGCTTGCATCTTAACAGGCATTTGGCCAGTCTTTGGATCTGGCTTGGCCATCAATATGCCCATTTGCAGCTCGGGATTTCGCCACATTTGTTCTTGGCCAATGATGTTGTCAGGTGTGCCAATCCATTGCTCGCGCCTGCGATTTTTAATTTCAGCTGCGATTTCACTACCCACATAGTTTACAAACTTCTGAGCGTCACGCGCTTCGTGAATAAAGGATTTGGTGTATTGTTTGCCTTCAACAAAAGAGCTATCACCATCAACAAAAATGATTGGCAAATATTTAGAAGGCCACTCGGTAAACTCAATGATTTGATTTTGGATAAGGCGATAATGCATGATTTTATAATCTTGGGATTGACGTTTGCGCACAATNTCTGGTATCTCATCCAATATTATATTGCCAACAACTTGAGATTGCGCCGCCAATTTCTTTTTCATCTTAATAGCCGGCTGCATTGCATCCCACTCATCCGCTGTAACAGTTTCGTCATTAGAAAGCTTATAAATTATANTTGGATACCATTCCTTNACGTAATAATCACATACGACAATCGTATCTCTAGTTTCCCACTGAAAATCCAACAGAGTTCTTGGATCGCTATACGAAACAGGATTTTTTATATATGGGTAAGTAGCTGCAAATTCTTCCTTCGAAAAAATATGATTGCGCGAACAAAAATTTCCATCACCTTTGTGCGGCTTATACGCCGAGGGATCAAAAGAAGTGTGAGTAGGGTCAGGAATTAGATTAAATTTTATGATTTGATTAAATGATTTTGGAGATTCATAGTCCACATCAATTTGAAAAGCTCCGAAGCCCATTAATAAAGCGGATTTAAAAGCGGATTGATAGACTAGATCATTTTGTGATTGATAACTGATGGTTCGTACTAAATCAGCTCTCAAATCAATTTGTTCTTGAGTTGCTTTACCCGTAAGTGATCTAACGATTAGATCAGGCTTATTTTTTCGTTGCTCGCCAGATATTTTCTTTACTGCATCATAAAGCTTATTGAACGTCATCGCCGGTTTAAAGAGACGTGTAAACTCGCTGCGCTCTATTGCAGTCCACTGGTCACGTAAACAAAAGTTTTGATCGTCCTTGCCGCGAGTAATGTTTTCATTGAAATAGTTTTGCCAAATATTTAGATTTTCTCTCGCTTTTCTAAGCACGTACTCTTCGTCAATATCCCATTCCG
>JGI1221J11331_1000192_pt1 | contig 19434 bp, 14 predicted proteins | sample LakVidmifraction_4_FD_11331 | JGI IMG/M metagenome (IMG submission 11331) | reverse complement strand
CCTTGGTTAATCAGCTTTTTTGCATATTCATCAACAGGAACAATTCCTTTATCAAACAAGAATTTTTGCCAAAAACGAGAGTATAATAAATGTCCGGTTGCATGTTCGCTACCTCCAATATATAAATCTACATCTTGCCAATATTCAACGACTTCTTTACTTACAAATTCTTCTGTGTTTCCAGGATCCATATAACGATTAAAGTAAGATGAACTTCCTGCCCAACCCGGCATGGTATTTAATTCCAACGGAAAAACAGTTTCATTATCCATTAAATCATTGCTTACAATCTTATTACTTTTTGTGTCCCAAGACCAAACTGTTGCGTTTCCTAAAGGTGGTTTTCCATCTTCGGTTGGCAAATACTTTTCAACTTCAGGCAAAACGATTGGCAAATATTGTGTGTCAATCATTTGAGGCAATCCGTTTTTATAATAAACCGGAAATGGTTCTCCCCAATAACGCTGACGACTAAAAACGGCATCGCGCAAACGGAAATTTACTTTTCCATACCCAAAACCACGTTGTTCAATTTCGAGAATGATGCGTTTCATGGCTTTTTTGTAAGGCAAACCATTCAAGAAATCGGAATTCGCTATCACAGAGTTTTCTTTTTCGGCATAAGCTTCTTCAGAAATATCAACCCCTTCAAAAATATTTGGAATTTCAAGATTGAAATGCTTTGCAAAATCATAATCGCGCTGATCGCCGCAAGGAACGGACATCACAGCGCCGGTTCCATAACCTGCCAACACATAATCGCCAATCCAAATTGGTACTTTTTTTCCAGTAAACGGATGCAATGCATAGGCGCCTGTAAAAGCACCCGAGATGGTTTTTACATCTGCCATACGTTCTAATTCACTGCGTTTTGCAGTTGATTTTATATAGGCTTCAACTTCATTTTTTTGTTCCGGAGTTGTAATTTTTGACACCAAATCGTGCTCAGGAGCCAAAGTCATAAAACTTACCCCATAAATAGTATCCGGGCGGGTTGTGAATACAGATATCTCCAATCCTAAATTCTTCGCTGAAGGAGGCATTTTTCTTTCTTGTAATTCTTTTTCAATTTCAGAAATAATGCCTGCAATATTGCCTATTACTTCTTCATTGTCAAAACAAATAACTTTATAACCTTTATCTTCAAGTCTTTTTGTTCTTTCATCTTCTTTTTCAAGTTGAGACTCCTCAATTTCCTTATCAATCTCAAAGATTAGCTTTTTAGATAAGCACACAAAATCAACAATAAAATCTTCTATTAAATGTTGTTTTCTGAATTTTATCCCTAATTTTTTGCCTTTCAATTCTTTCCAAAGAATAGCTTCTGCCTGTGTTGGATTTGCCCTCATTTCTTTAGCTTGTCCCAACAAAACATGAGCTTTTTCAGAATTATCCGTTAAATGTCCGGCTCCCTTTTCCTCGGAAAGGGTTGGGGACAGAACTTTAAAAGAAACCATGGCTCCTTCAGAGCGGCCAATCCAATATGTTTGAGAATCTTTTAACGATTGCGGCCAATCTATTTTAGCCAATCCGTCTAATAATCTTTGTGCATAGGCAGTAATTCTCATACTCCACTGCATCATTTTTTTACGAACTACCTGATGGCCTCCACGTTCAGAAACACCATTCACAATTTCATCATTTGCCAAAACCGTTCCCAATCCCGGACACCAGTTTACTTCTGTTTCAGATAAAAATGTTAAACGATATTTCAATACTATTTTTTGTTGTTTTTCTTCTGAAAAATTTTTCCACTCTTCTGAAGTAAATATTTCAATATCATCATCGCAAGCCGCATTTATTCCTGAATTTCCTTCAGAAGAAAAAAGGGCAATAAGTGTTAAAATATCCTCGGCTTTATCACTTTCTTTATTGTACCATGAATTGAATAATTGAATAAAAATCCATTGTGTCCATTTATAATAATTGGGATCAGAAGTTCTTACTTCACGCGACCAATCGAATGAAAAACCAATTTGATCTAATTGTTTTCTGTATGTTTTAATATTGGCCTCCGTAGTTATCGCAGGATGTTGACCTGTTTGAATGGCATATTGCTCGGCCGGCAATCCAAAGGAGTCATAGCCTTGGGGATGCAACACATTAAATCCTTTATGACGTTTGTAACGTGCATATATATCTGAAGCGATATAGCCAAGAGGATGACCTACGTGCAAGCCCGCACCTGACGGATATGGAAACATATCCAACACGTAATATTTTGGTTTTATTGAATTGTTTTCTGCTTTAAACGTTTGGTTTTCTGCCCAATACTTTTGCCAGTCTGCTTCTATCTTTCTAAAATTGTATTCCATTATTATTTTTACTTTGTAAAAGCGCAAAGTTACGTTTTATAAAGAAAACTATAAAGCCTATTTTTTGATGAATTATTGTTGTATTTAATTCGTATTTTTGACTATACCATTAACTTAAAATGAACGAAAAAATTGGATTGGTTTTATCTGGCGGAGGTGTTAAAGCAATTGCTCATATTGGTCTTATAAAAGTATTACTTGAGAATAACATAATTCCAACGCAAATTTCAGGAACAAGCGCGGGCGCTTTAATTGCTGCTTTGTATGCTGCAGGTTATAGTCCTGAAGAAATGTTGTCATTTTTTGAGGAAACACCAATATTAAAATTCTCATTATTAGCTTTAAATAAAACAGGAATTATTGACAGTGAGAAATATACATCTATTTTTGAGAAATTTTTCCCACTTAACTCTTTTGAAGATTTAAATTATCCTGTTACAGTAACAGCAACAAATTTAATTACTGGGAATTTAGAATATTTTAATAAAGGTGAACTTATAAAACCTTTACTTGCTTCGTCTGCCTTGCCTCCATTATTTTCTCCTATTGAAATTAAAGGTGATTTATTTTCTGACGGAGGCATCATAAATAATTTCCCAATTGAACCTTTAACTGAAACTTGTACTAAAATTATTGGAAGTTTTGTGAATTCAATTACCAGCATTGAAAAATCTGAAATTAGCTCTTCCCTAAAATTACTTTACCGCGCTTATCACATTGGACTCAACTCAAATTATTTAACAAAGTTCAAGAATTGTGATTATGTTTTTTTGCCAAATGAGGTTAGAAACATTAGTGTTTTAGATACAAAATCTATACAACATGCCTATAAACTTGGTTATGAAAATGCTAAAAGAGAAGTTGAAATAATCCTAAAATCTATGGTGTAATTTAATGTTGAACTCCTTGAAACAATTCTATATAAAAATAATATTAATTGATCAATTAATACCAATATGTTTCTAAGGAATTTGTACTTTTCCCATCTCAATAAAACGCAATAAGCTTGAACAAATCCAATTACAAAGCACACTTGGCATTGCTTGGCGCCAATGTAATTTATGGGGTAAATCACATTGTTGCCAAGGGAGTTATGCCCAATAAAATTGGTCCTTCCGCATTTGTTTTTTTAAGAATATTGGGTGCGGCATTGTTGTTTTGGATTATAAAAGCATTCATTAAAGAGAAAGTCGAAAAAAAAGATTACCCTTTATTAATTTTATGCGGATTGCTGGGAGTGACTTCAAATCAGATGTTCTTTTTTCACGGATTGAGTTTGACATCACCAATTGATGCTTCTATAATAATTACAGCCGTCCCGGTAATGGTTTTAATTTTTAGCGCCTTTATTTTGAAAGAAAGAATCACAACGATTAAACTTGCTGGAATTGCCCTTGGTGGTATTGGCGCAGTGCTTTTAATTTTATACGGACAAAAGGCGGGAGGCACCAGTTCTGTTTTAGGAAACTTATTTGTTTTTATAAATGCTTGCTCTTATGCGCTATATATGGTTTTGGTGAAACCTTTAATGACAAAATACAACCCGATTACCGTGATAAGCTGGGCATTTTTATTCGGATTTCTATTTATGTTTCCAATCGGAATACAAGGTATTTTAGTTACTGATTTTTCAGCATTTACACTAAATACATACTTAACCGTAGCGTTTGTTGTACTTGGCACAACATTTTTAGCCTACTTATTCAATATATATGCACTTAGCATAGTAGCCCCTTCTGTTAGCGGCAGCTATATTTATTTGCAGCCCGTGGTAAGTTTTATCATGGTCGCTGTTTATGCTTTTATCTTAAATCAAGATCAATATGCTGAAGACATCAACTATATAAAGATATTCAGTTGTTTAATGGTTGTTGCAGGGGTTTATTTAATCAGTAAAAAACCAAGCGTTAAACTAGCTTAAGCCTCTTGCCTTTTTTTCTTGTGGCAACAGACAATAGTAAATGAACTCATTTACAGGAGTTGGAATTCCCAACTCAATTCCCATTTTTGCAATGGTGCCGTTTTGCGCGTCTAATTCCGATGGTTTCCCTTCCATCATGTCCCGTTGCAAAGAAGAAGTTGTATTGTACGGCTGAGATTCAATCATTTTAAATTGCTGTTCAACAATGGCATCTGATAAATTAACACCTTTTGCTTTCGCAATGCGTACAATTTCTTCGGCAGTTCTGCGCATAATTTCCCGTAGTTGAGGCAAGACAATTATTTCACCAATGGTTGCTCTGGTTAAGGCTCCAATACCGCTAATTGTTGTAATAAATAAAAACTTGGCCCATATTTCTGTTTGAATATTATCCGCAAGTTTGGTGGTGATACCCGCTTCCAAAAATAGTTTTTCCAATAAAAGTGATCTTTCAGTTTTTACATTGTTAAATTCTCCAAACACAATGGTTGGCTCAAAAGAAATATGATTGATAATTCCATAGTCTTCAATTTTACTCACTACTTTGCACAATCCGCCCAATAGGTGTTTTTTATCTATAAAACTCGTCAATATTTCGGCATTATTTACACCATTTAACAATGAAATAACCATCGTATTTTCACTTAAAACAGACCTTATTTTTTCTGCTGCTTCAGCCAATTGCCAGGATTTAACGGAGACTAATATTAAATCAATATCGCTAACTACTGAAATGTCTGAAGTTGCATTTGCAGGGAAAACCAAATAATCTCCCTTTGGGCTGTTAAGCTGTAAGCCATTTTTTTGAATCGCTTCCAAATGTTTTCCTCGGGCAATAAATGTAACGGTATTTCCTGCTTGCGCCAATCGGGCGCCAAAATAACCACCTACACCACCGGTTCCATAAATTACAATATTCATTAGCTATTTGTTTATATTCAAAAGTACAGTTTTTATAATTTCTTTGGAATTAAATAATATACAATTTTCAATTTTTGTAAATTTTTAGATTTGTCTAAATTTTTTATTATCTTTGTCTAAAGATTAATTATATGTTTTCACAAACTGAAGAAAATTACATAAAAGCTATTTATAGTTTAGAGCTTAGCAACTCAAAAAATGTGAGCACTACCCTTATTGCTGAAAAATTACAAACAAAAGCATCTTCCGTTACTGATATGATTAGAAAATTGGCCGATAAAGATTTGCTTCATTATAAAAAATATCAGGGTGTTTCTTTAAGCAAAATGGGTCAGGAAATTGCTGTCGAAATTGTTAGAAAACACAGATTATGGGAGGTGTTTTTGGTTAATACGCTCCATTACAATTGGGATGAAGTTCATGAATTGGCCGAACAGTTAGAACACATTAAATCAGACACTTTAATTGATAAACTGGAAGCGTTTTTGGAATTTCCAACAAACGATCCGCACGGAGATCCAATACCCGACAAAGATGGCAATATTGAGCATCATAAAAATATTATGCTTTCTTCGGTAGAAACAGAAAAATCTTGCGTTGTTATTGGCATTAAAGATTCTTCGGATTCCTTTTTAAAATATTTAGATCAAATTGACATTCAGTTGGGAAGCGCGCTAAAAGTGATTTCAAAAGAAGCGTTTGACAATTCAATGAGGGTTGAAAATAACCAGATTTCATTTTCAATATCAAATCAGATTTCAAAAAATTTATTCGTAAAAAAATTATAGTATATGGAACAAATTATTGCATACCTAGAAAGCATTGATCCAATTTTAGCAGCCTTTTATGCCACTATATTCACTTGGGCATTAACGGCATTAGGCGCATCTTTGGTGTTTCTGTTTAAAGGGATGAACCGTGCCTTATTTGACGGAATGCTAGGTTTTACAGGTGGCGTTATGGTAGCGGCCAGTTTTTGGAGCTTATTGGCTCCGGGAATAGAAATGAGTCCGGGAGAAGGATTTGTAAAAGTGATTCCGGCAGTTGTGGGGTTTGGAATGGGCGCTTTGTTTTTGTTTGGATTGGACAAAATTTTACCACATTTACACATCAACTTTAAAGAAACCGAAAAAGAAGGCGTAAAAACCCCTTGGCACAGAACAACACTTTTGGTACTTGCCATAACCTTGCACAATATTCCTGAAGGATTGGCAGTTGGTGTTTTATTTGGCGGTGTTGCTGCCGGTTTTGATGGTGCAACAATTGGTGGTGCCGTTGCGCTTGCCCTTGGAATTGGATTGCAAAATTTTCCGGAAGGGTTTGCTGTTTCTATGCCTATCAGAAGACAAGGCGTGAGCAAATTTAAAAGTTTTATGTACGGACAATCTTCAGCTTTGGTTGAACCTATTGCCGCGGTAATTGGTGCTTGGGCGGTAATGACTTTTCAGCCTATTTTACCTTATGCGTTGGCTTTTGCCGCAGGTGCTATGATATTTGTGGTGGTGGAGGAAGTTATCCCGGAAACTCAACGCGATAAATATACCGATGTGGCAACACTTGGATTCATTGGCGGCTTTATAGTGATGATGACTTTAGATGTTGGGCTAAGTTAAAAGTCGGAAAATTGATAGTTGAAAAGTTTAAGAAAAAAATAAAGGAAATACAAAAAAACAATTGATAATTAAAAGTAAATTAATTGAATCAACAATATAAACAGTTACACGATTAAACAAATAAACAGCCTAATGACAACCATCGCAGTCCGGGTCGCTATTTTCTTTCTTTTTAGATTTAAAAAGATATTTTTTAACTAAAAACCCTATGGCAAGTCCCAAAGCAATATATACTAAAATTTCTTGCATCAACTTAATAGATTATAGGTAATCACGGCGACTATATAGGCCAAACCGCTCATACCTGTCAATTGTAAAATTGGCCACTTCCAGCTTTTTGTTTCACGTTTTACAATAGCTAGTGTACCAATGCATTGCATTGCAAATGCATAAAAAAGCAACAAGGAAATTCCCGTTGCAAAGTTAAATCTTTTTTCGCCGGTTTTTGGATTGACCTCTGCCGCCATCCTTTCTTTTATGGTTCCTACACCTTCTCCCTCACTTTCAACATTATAAATAGTTGCCAAAGCACCAATAAAAACTTCACGCGCAGCAAACGAACTTATTAAAGCAATTCCTATTTTCCAATCGTATCCCATTGGTTTAATGACGGGCTCTATTATTTTTCCCATATTTCCAATATAAGAATGTTCTAACTTATAAGAGCTTATTTTTTTTTGAAGCGCCGCATCCGATAATTTATTTGAAGATTCTTGCGTTGTCACAAATTCTCTTGCATTTTCAAATTTTGAAGATCCGTTTGAAGCCAAAAACCACAATACAATAGACAATGCTAAAATTATTTTACCTGCACCAAAAATAAAGGCTTTTGTTTTTTCAACAACTTCATAAAAAATATTTTTTAAAGAAGGCAATTTATAATTTGGTATTTCAATGACAAACAAACTTTTGGTCTTAATTTTTAAAACATGATTTAATAAAATTGAAGAGGAAATTGCTGCCGTAAAACCCAAAAGATACAATCCCATTAACGTTAATCCCTGCAAATTAAAAATACCAAGAACACGTTCGTCTGGGATAATTAAAGCTATTAAAATGGCATAAACCGGCAAACGTGCCGAACAAGTAGTAAATGGAATTACCAATATGGTAATTAACCGTTCTTTCCAATCGCTTATGTTCCGGGAAGCCATAATTGCTGGAATAGCACAGGCTGTTCCTGAAATTAATGGAATAATACTTTTTCCGCTCATTCCAAATTTGCGCATAATTTTATCCATTAAAAATACCACCCTGCTCATATAGCCTGTTTCTTCTAACGTAGCAATAAACATAAATAAAATGGCTATTTGTGGAATAAAAATAACAATGCCGCCTATACCAGGAATTACACCTTCAGAAATTAAATCAGTGAATGTTCCATTTGGCAAATTGGTTTTGGCATATTCACTTAAATTGGCAAAAAACCCATCTATTAAATCCATGGGGAGACTTGCCCAAGCAAAAATAGATTGAAAAATGAGCATCAAAATTCCAAAAAATATAATATATCCAAATATTTTATGGGTTAAAATTCTGTCGAGTTTTGAGCGCAAATCAGTTGCTTCATTTTTATCGACCTTATACGTCTTCTTTAAAATTTCATTGATTATTTGATACCTGTATATGGTTTCTTTATGCTGATATTTTTTAATTTTTTCCTTATCTGTGCTAAATGCCGTTATTTTATCATTTAATTCGCCCGATAAAAAACCCAAGTTCTTTTGCTGCGTAACTAACAGCCAAGATTTATATATAGAAAATTCTGGAAATGTGGTTTCTATGTCTTCAAAAAATGCGGAATCAATTTTGTCTGAAATATTGGCAATGGGTTCTGTATTCCAATTTTCGTAATTTTCAATTTCTTTTTTTAAGTCGTCAATACCAATCTTTTTTCTGGCGCTAACTAAAACTATTTCTGATTTTAATTCTTTTTTGAGGGAATCAATATCTATCGCAATTCCTTTTCGAACCATTTGATCCGACATATTAATCACCAAAATGGAAGGAAATTGCAAATCTTTTATTTGTGAAAATAAGAATAAGTTTCTTTTCAAATTTTCAACTTCAGCAACAACAATTACCAAATCCGGAAACGAATTATTGTTTTCATTAAGTAAAGTTTCCAACACTATAGTTTCATCTAATGTGGTTGGATTTATACTGTAGGTACCAGGTAAATCGGTGATTTCAGCAGTTAAACGCTCGGATAATTTACATTTCCCTTGCTTTTTATCGACTGTAATTCCCGGATAATTTCCAACTTTCTGATTTAATCCTGTAAGTTGGTTGAATAAAGAAGTTTTGCCTGTATTGGGGTTTCCAACTAAAGCGATATTTAAAAGCGAATTGCTTTTCATATGCAAATAATTATTGTTTTAATTCGGTCATATGTAATTCGCATATTTTCGTTCTTATTTGTATCGCGTTTCCGTTATGCTCATTTCATTAGAGCAGCTTGGTGATGTTAATTTGTTTTGCAGTTTCTATTCTTATGGCTAAATGACTTCCATTTACTTTTATATATAAAGGATCCTTTAGTGGAGCAATTTGTATTAACCTAACTTCCTTTCCTGGCATACAACCCATTTCCAATAAATTTAATGGAATAGCATCTAAGCAAAAATCTTGAATAATTCCCGTTTCACCAATCAGTAAACTTGCTATAGTATCTCCCATTATTAAGAATAATTATAAATAATAGGCAAATATACTAAATTAGAATGATTCTAAACAATGATAATTATCACTTATTTAGATTCATTCTGTAATATTTTAATATCAAGAATTAATCGTTCAATATCCTTACTGTCTGTGCCATCATAGAAACCGCGTATCTGACGTTTTTTATCGACAAGAATAAAATTTTCTGTATGAATAAAGTCCTGCAAACCGCCATCACCTTCATCTAAAACAGCAAAATAGCTTTTGCGGGCCAACTCATAAATATGTTTTTTATCGCCTGTTGTAATATTCCATTTTTCATCAATCACCCCTTTTTTAATTGCATATTCCTTTAAAATTGGAACACTGTCCATTTCGGGAGTTACTGAAAGTGACAAGAATTTAATATCGTCATCATTTTTAAAAACTTCCTGCAATTTTCCCATATTATTTGTCATCACAGGGCAAATGGTCATGCATCTTGTAAAGAAGAAATCTGTCACATAAATTTTGTCTTTATAATCGTCTTGGGTAACAATTTCTCCATTTTGGTTGATCAGTTTAAAATCCGCCACTTTATGATTCCTTCTTATGTGAACTAAACTTTCATCAACTAATTTCGGGTTTACATCAGCAGGATTAAACACCGGCAATTTTTTTTCGGGCGTCAAAAGGGTATAAATGGCGTAAATCATACCTACTGAAAAAAAGGCCATAATTATAAGTGTCGGAACTGATTTCTTAAAAAATTTTAAATCCATTTTAAATATAAAGTTAAAGCACAAATTTAATGCAAATGATTATTATAGGTGCCAAACCTATTTAAAACTTTGTTAAAACCGGCAATAACCTAATTATTTAGTTTTTACAACGCTATTTAAAACCGTACATTTGTGCGATTTTAGTAATTTGAAGAAATATATATGGAAATATTGATTAAAGCTTTACAATTTATATTGAGTTTGTCTTTTTTAATTGTACTGCATGAGCTGGGACACTTTATCCCTGCAAAAATATTTAAGACTCGTGTTGAAAAATTCTACTTATTTTTTGATTATAAATTCTCTTTATTTAAAACGAAAATTGGGGAAACGGTTTACGGTATTGGATGGATTCCATTGGGCGGTTATGTGAAGATTTCGGGAATGATTGATGAAAGTATGGATACCGAACAAATGCAACAGCCAGCGCAGCCTTGGGAATTTAGATCAAAACCGGCCTGGCAGCGTTTAATTATTATGTTGGGTGGAGTTACTGTGAATTTCATCTTGGGGATATTAATTTACATTATGATTGTTTTTGTTTGGGGCGTTGATTTTATAAAACCAACCGACGTAAAACAAGGCTTTGCCGTAAATGAAGTTTTTAAAGAATATGGCTTTAAAGACGGCGATAAAATACTGAAATTTAACGGTGTTGAACCGCTGGATGTTACTGATGTTAACAGACATTTATTTTTAAGGGAACTAACTTCACTTGAGGTATTGCACGAAGATGGAACATTGGAAACGTTGAATATCCCTGAAAATATTGGAGAAGTTATGTGGGAAAAAGGTATTATGGAGCCATTTTCCGTTCGAATTCCACCTGTAATTGACACTGTTATTGCAGGCTCTATTTCCGAAAAAGCAGGATTGTTAAAAAATGATAAAATTATAGCTGTTGATAATACCCCAGTTGCCTATTGGCATGAATTTACGAAATTGGTAGTGAATTCTACAAATGAAATTACGATCAAAGTTGATAGAGATGGCACGACCAAAAGTATTACCCTTCAGCCTGGGAAAGATAACAAAATTGGTGTTTCATTTAATCTACAAAATGCTGTTAACATTCAACATAAAGACTATTCTTTTATGGAAAGTATTCCTAAAGGAAACTCTATGGCAGTATGGATATTAAAGGATTACGTAACACAATTTAAATATGTTTTCACTAAAAAAGGGGCGACAAGCATTGGTGGTTTTATTGCCATAGGCAATATTTTCCCGGCTACCTGGAGCTGGCTGGCTTTCTGGGAAATTACAGCATTTCTTTCAATAATGTTAGCCTTTATGAATTTATTGCCAATCCCGGCATTGGATGGCGGTCATGTTATGTTTACTTTGTATGAAATGATCACCGGCAGAAAGCCAAGCGACAAATTTTTAGAATATGCCCAAATCACAGGATTTCTACTTTTAATAGCACTGCTTATCTTAGCGAATGGGAATGACGTTGTAAAACTGTTCTCATAAAAATATTTTTTTTTAATCAAAAAGCGCCACTCAAAATTAATGAATGGCGCTTTTTTTATGACTCAATTTATTCAAAACACTGATTAGCCTTTTGGTTTATCTCTATTCATTTCTAACATATCAACATTGGTTGCTTCAACACCCAGCAAATGCTTGCTAAAATAATCAGCTGTTCGCCAAAAGAAATATTCTGTCATATCTCCATAGGAATGACGTTGGCCAGGCATCATCAGAAAATCGAAACGTTTGTTGGTTTTAATTAAGGCATCAGCCATTCTAATTGTGGCTCCGGGATGAACATTATTATCGATATCTCCAGTTACCAAAAGCAAATTTCCTTTTAAATTCGCTGCTAACGATTGATTTTTTTCAATCTCGTATTTGTAAGAAATAGTTCCATCATCATCCAATTCTTCTTTTACACCATTATGTGTTTCGCTCCACCAGCTGTTATAAATGGTATTGTCATGGTTTCCAGATGAAGAAACAGCAACTTTAAAGAAATCTGGATAAACCAACATGGCTGCTGTTGACATAAATCCACCACCAGAATGTCCAAATATCCCAACTTTATTAATATTAATAAACGGATATTTATCGGCCATTTGTTCGGCAACGTATTTTTTATCCGCCAAACCGTAATCTCTCAGGTTCCCATACCCATAATTATGATACCATTTTGAACGATCAGGATGCCCTCCGCGGTTTCCTAAAGTAATCACAATAAATCCAACTTGGGCAATTCGGTCGGTTCTGTTCATTCTAATGGAAAACGATTTGTCAACAGCTTCTGTTTGTGGTCCAGGATACACGTATTCTATTAACGGATATACTTTTGTGGAATCAAAATCGTAAGGCTTATACATCACTCCGTAAAGATCTGTGACTCCATCATCCGCTTTCATTTTAAAAGGTTCCGGGAATTTATAGCCCGTAGCAAATAATTGAGATAAATCAGCTTCTTCCAACGTCATTACTATACTTCCTGTATTATTTCTTAATTCCGATTTTGGAATTGAATTTACCCTTGAATAATTACTGACAAAATAGGCGTTTGAATCACTCATGCTCACCCCTGTATTGTAGTCGCCTGGATTTATATTTTTTAAGCCTGTTCCATTCAAATTAATACGATACAGTTTTGAGTAATAAGGATCTTGACCAGCTTCAATGCCATTTGCCGTAAAGTAAATTACGCGTTCTTTTTCATTGATATTTTCAAAATCATCGACATGAAATGAGCCTTTGGTAACCTGTTGTTTTAAAGTTCCTTTGGCATCATATAAATAAAAATGTGCCCAACCATCGCGCTCAGACCAATGTATCATTTCCTGTTCATTGTTAAATAAAACCAAAGGTTTGGTTTCAATATAGGTGTTAAACCTTTCTTCAATTAAAACAGTTACTTCCCCAGTAGTGATATCTGCAACACAGATGTCTAATTTTTTTCGATCCCGGCTTATGGTATTAAAATAAATTTTCCCTTTTTTCGACAATAATATGGAAGGTTTAAATTCATCATCTGCATTGGATTTTTTTTGTGGAGCTCTGTAAACCGACACACTTTGTTGTTTTACGGTATCTAATTTTACTTTAGTCATATTTTTTGAAGGAATGTTAAAAATAAGCAATTCTTCTTTTGAAAACTCCTTTTCACCAGGCATATGGTATTTATAAGTTTCTAAAGTTGGTCTTTTTTTGGAAACTGAATTGATCACCCATAAATCATTTAGCGCTCGGTCATCAGATTTTTGAAAAATGAAATTTTTAGAATCATGCGACCAAGTTCCCCATATTCCTTTTCTATCATCCTTTTTTTCTTCCTTTGTTTCGTTATTTTCATCTCTACTTTCACCTCCATAACTATAATTTTCTACACCGTCAGTTGTCCATTGGTTCTCAACAATTGTAGTATCTTTTTCGTTTTTAACCGCTTTTAAAAAGTTTTCTTTGTCCATCCAAAACAAGTTATAGTTCTTCGAAAACAATACAATGGAGCTGTCTGGCGCAATATTTGGCCAGCGCTTTAATTTTTCATCTTCTTTCTTATTGTCTATAATAGTAAGTTTATTATCACCTAATTTATACTCAAGGTGATACACCTTTTTCTCCATTTTAGGTTTCTTTTTCTTGTCCTTTTTAACAATAGTTGAATCCTTTTCTATCTCTTCCTCTTCGTTTTTCTTCTCGGATTTTACATCTTCTTCCACAGCTTCAACTTCTTCTGTTGAAGTGATTCTAAAACGAATAGCGGTTTCATTTTTAACAAATTTAAAGTCAAATTTCGGCAAATGTATTGCGTCGTAAGGGTCTTTGGTTATTTCAGTTAGCCACTTCGCCATTTTTTCATTGTCAAATAATCTGGTTTTAGCTTTTTGGTCTGCATCTACCAAATAATAATTGGAACCCGAAGTTGTTTTGTATTGATACCAAAAACGATTTCCGTTCTTTAGCCAATGCGGTAACACTGTTGTTGAATGAACTAATTTGGCTAAATTATCTGATGAAAATTTTGAGGCCAGACGGTAATTTGGTGAAAGATTAACTTTACTTTCAACCATTTTTGTATTTCCTTGTGCATAAATAAAATTGGAGCACATAAAAAATAACAGGAGTAATTTATAGAATTTCATAAGTTGCTTTGGTTAATTAAATATTTTGAGCTAAAGTTAAAAAAACTAAATATTTATCAAAGCTAAAATTCGATTATTTCTGTAAAAAAAATTCCCATTCTTGAAACGGGAACTTTTTAAAAAATATGTTGTTTGAAGTTTAATCCGCAAGCACAATTACATAATTGTCTTTCATTTCAATAGTGCCGCTTTTAATTGTAAACGAATACTCGCCTTTATTGTTTGTAAATTTACTTTCAAATTGCTCATCAATAGTGATATTGGCACCTTTAAATCTAACTTCACCTTCAACAAGCAACGATACTATAGCCGCATGATGGTTTAACAACTGAAATTTACCGTCACTTCCTGGAAGTGAAATTACGTCAGCCTTTGTGTGTAATATAGTTGCTTCCGGTGTTACTATTTCTAAAATCATTCTTTTTAGTTGTTAGTTGTTAGTTTTTAGTTGTTAGTTTTTGTTGAATTCAACTTAAAACTTATAATAAAAACTTAAAACTGTTTTATGCTTCAGCTAACATTTTCTCTCCGGCATCAATTGCTTCCTGAATTGATCCTCTTAAGTTAAATGCTGCTTCCGGATATTTATCTAACTCGCCATCCATTATCATATTGAATCCTTTAATGGTATCTTTAATGTCCACTAAAACACCTGGAATTCCAGTAAATTGCTCAGCAACATGAAATGGTTGTGATAAGAAACGTTGAGCTCTACGAGCTCTATATACCACTAATTTATCTTCTTCAGATAACTCTTCCATTCCTAAAATGGCAATAATATCTTGTAATTCTTTATAACGTTGCAACAATTCTTTTACGCGTTGTGCGCAATCATAATGTTCGTGCCCTAAAATATCAGCTGTTAAAATTCTTGAAGTAGAATCCAAAGGATCTACTGCAGGATAAATACCCAACTCAGAAATTTTACGAGACAATACAGTTGTAGCATCTAAATGCGCAAAAGTTGTAGCTGGTGCTGGATCCGTTAAATCATCGGCTGGCACATAAACTGCCTGAACCGATGTAATTGAACCGTTTTTTGTTGAAGTAATACGTTCTTGCATAGCACCCATTTCTGTTGCTAATGTTGGTTGATAACCTACTGCGGATGGCATACGTCCCAGCAATGCTGAAACTTCTGAACCAGCTTGTGTAAAACGAAAAATATTATCTACGAAAAATAACACATCTTTTCCCTGTCCTTCACCGGCACCATCACGAAAATATTCCGCTATAGTAAGTCCTGATAAAGCAACACGAGCACGTGCTCCCGGCGGTTCATTCATTTGACCAAAAACAAATGTTGCTTTTGATTGTCTTAAATCATCCCTGTCAACTTTTGACAAATCCCAGCCACCTTCTTCCAAAGAGTGCATAAAAGTCTCCCCATATTTTATAATGCCCGATTCTAGCATCTCTCTTAAAAGGTCATTACCTTCACGTGTTCTTTCTCCTACACCTGCAAATACAGATAAACCACCGTGACCTTTTGCAATATTGTTAATCAGCTCCATCAACAGTACTGTTTTACCTACACCTGCACCACCAAATAATCCAATTTTCCCACCTTTTGCATAAGGTTCAATTAAATCAATTACTTTAATCCCAGTAAATAAAACTTCAGCTGAAGTAGATAAATCTTCGAATTTTGGAGCTTGACGGTGAATTGGCAATCCGTTTTCGCCTTCTTTAGGTAGATTTCCCAATCCGTCAATTGCATCCCCAATTACGTTAAATAACCGTCCGTAAATATCTTTACCTACAGGCATTTGAATTGCTTTACCAGTTGCAACAACTTCAGTTCCTCTGCTTAATCCGTCGGTTGAATCCATAGATATGGTTCTAACCGTATCTTCACCAATATGAGATTGTACTTCCAACACTAACAATGAACCATCTTTTCTGGTGATTTCCAAAGAATCGTATATTCTTGGAAGATCAGCTTCAGATTTAAATTCAACGTCAATAACGGGTCCAAAAATTTGTGCAACTCTACCTGTAACTTTTGCCATTACTTTAACTATTTATTTTTTAGATATTTACTCTTTTGGGCTTATCCCTAATTTTCAAGGTGCAAAGATAGTTTTTTGATTTTATTTTGAAAAAAAAATACGTGTTTTTTTAAAAAAGAAACACCCTAAGTTATTAGGGCGTTTCTTTTTATAAACTATTTTGATTTCTATTGATTAATAGTTAAGGAAGCAAAAAACTGTGAACCAATACGTCCATTTCCTGGGGCACTCATATATTCTTTACCTCCAATATTTGCTCCCCCTATTTTAAAGGTAGACTTCCATTTTGGAATAGTATAACTAACCTGAGCATCAACAACCGTTTTTGCATCAATAATTGCATTGGCAAAAGTAGATTCCCACAAATATTTGTCATTCCATCGCACATTTAAATTAAATCCTAAGTTCTCATAAATATCTGTATTTCCAAAAGAAATTTTAACTTTATGTTCCGGAGTATTAAAACCGGCTTCGTAATCAGGATCGGATTTTTGATCAAAATCAAATTGCGCAAAAGTGTAATTTAAGCCAGCATCATAATTGCCAAATATTTTAGAGGTTAAGCCTATACTACCTCCATAAGATGAAACATCAGCAGTCGAGTTAGTGTATACTTGGAATGGATGCCAATCTCCATTTCCAATAGCTATTAAAGCATTAGGTTGTTGGACCACCGGGTGAACATCAGAAAAATCAACTTCACCATAATGTGGTACTATAACAGTTTTATTTCCAATAAAATCCTCATATACATTGTAGTAAGCACTAAAATCCATCGCGAAACTTCCAAAACCTGCTCTATAACCAACTTCGTACGCTGTAACTTTTTCAGGTTTTACAACCTCAAATTTAGCCACTTTCAGTAACGCAGGATTTGGTGATCCCGCCGCCACACTAGCTCCAAATGCAAATAAAGAAGTTGCCGTAAATGCATTTCTATATGCTTGACTTCCTTTTAACTGAACAGTACTTGGGAACCCTAACGCTATTGCAGTTGCACTATTATTAAATGGATTTGAAGTGTATCTATCGGTGTTTGCATCATAGGTGCTATTCGGATTACCTCCAATATTATCAGGTGCAGAACCAACTAAAATAGCTTTACTAGCATCTAAACCTATATATTGGTCTTGTGTTGATGGGTTTCTAAAACCTGTTTGAAATGACGCTCTTAAATTACGTGTTTTACCTTCGCCTAAAGAGTAAGATAGCGAAACTCTTGGAGAAAAGTTTCCATCAAAATTTTGCGCTTTATCATAACGTAAGGAACCCGTAAATTTTAATCTGTCATCAACAAATTTCTTTTGCAATTGCGTATAAGCTCCGTATTCTTCATATTTAATTGGGCCATCAAAATCCGTAAAAATAGTCCCTTTTGAATCTAATGAATATTGCCTCCATGAACCTCCAATTTGGACGTCAGCAAAATCAACAATATCTCTTAAATTATAATTTACATCTCCGTGATAGATTTTAGATTGATCTTGGAATTTAGCTCCTGTTAATAAATCAGGATCAGAAATTACAGCATTAAAAGCAGTTTTAAATTCTGGAGTTCCAGGCTGTAATGTTACATTTGCATCAGAAAATTGTCTTGCAGCTGCATGTAATTGAGAAGAAGCTGCTTGCACATCGGCAGGCGAACCACCTGCGCCCAAAATTTGCCCTGCTCCTGTAGCATATGCTCCTGCATAAGTACCAAACCATTGTTGAGCATTTGCTTTATTCAAATTTATTCCAGCAAATGTCATATCATAAGAATCTCCGGCATCTTCATCCGTAATATATCCTCTAACAAAGAAATTATCACCTCTAACTTCTAATTTATGTTGCTGCATAATGAAATTCTTAATAGCATATCTATTTGTCCCTTGGTATATCGTATTTCCACTTCCATATTTACCATTATAAATAATTTCTAAATCATTGGCAAAAGGTTTGTAGTGTAAGGCAAAATCTACTTTGGCACTTTTCGCAACATAATCTGTTAAATCCGATTCTTTATATCCCGTGCGTGAAACATTGTCTGCTGGTATTATATTACTTGTCCCAGGAGGAAGTTGACCAGTTGATTCTAAAAATTGTGCCACTCCTTTAAGGTTCTTGAAAGCTGTTTTCGACAATTGTACTTCATCACCATATATATTTGCTTGATCAAAAGCCGTTTGGTTACCTAAACTAGAAATTACCGTATCTGGATTTCCGGCTCCGGCATCAACATATTGGTTATAATCTGTAGCATACCAATCTGTTCCTTCAAGGAACGAAAATGAAACTTTTGCTGCAAATTTATCACTAAATTTATGTGCAATTCTAATTCCCGCATCAACAAAATTATTATCTCCAGCTGCTTTTTGAGAAGTTAATCCTGTTTTACCGTAAACACTTATTCCTTGAGACTCAAATGGGCTTTTACTGGTCATAAATAAAACACCATTAAAAGCATTAGCCCCGTATAAGGCAGAAGAAGCTCCCGGAAGTAATTCAACAGTACTCACATCAAGCTCAGACATTCCTAATAAGTTTCCTAAATTAAAGTTTAAAGCAGGGGATGAATTGTCCATACCATCAACCAACTGCATAAAACGCGTGTTGGCAAAAGTTGCAAAACCACGTGTGTTAACTGATTTATATGTTAAACTATTCGTGTTAACATCAACACCTTTTAAATTTTCCAACCCGTCATAAAAAGTTGGAGAAGACGTGTTTTTAATATCTCTAATGTCCATTCTTTCAATGGTTACCGGAGATTCTAAAATGCGTTCCGGCGTTCTTGAGGCGGATACAACCACTTCATCTAAGACTGTGGAAGATTCGTCAAGCAATATGTTAACAGTTTGTTCGATTTGAGTAATTTCAACTTTAGTTGAAGAATACCCAATAAGTGAAATCTCTAAAATAAAAGGTGGATTCTGAGCTACTTTAAATGAAAAGTTTCCATCAAAATCAGTGGTAGTCCCAATTGATTTCCCTTCAACTTTTATATTGGCGCCCAGAATGGGCTCACCCGTTTTTGCTTCTTTCACATTTCCTGTAATAGAAGTTTGGGCAAACATAACTGAACCCATAAAAAATAAAAAAATAATACTTAGTAGTTTTTTCATAAGACACTTTATAA
>JGI1221J11331_1000191_pt1 | contig 19455 bp, 25 predicted proteins | sample LakVidmifraction_4_FD_11331 | JGI IMG/M metagenome (IMG submission 11331) | reverse complement strand
ATGGTTGGGAAGAGTATGAGCAAAAATGGGAATATGGGGAATTTGAAGATAGAGGTGATTTGATAGATGAGTATCTAAAAACCATTTAATTAATATTAAAACCTAAATTATGAAATTTAAAATAGGAGACAAGGTAAGAGTTAGAGAAGATTTAGAAACAACTATCGAAAAAATAGAACTAGATGAAAAAGATAATAAGTATCTATATTGGTTTAAAGATAAAAGCGGTAAACTATGGTATGATACAGAATTTTCCATTGAATTAATCTTAAAAACTAAATTATGATAGAGCAAATAAAGGACTTTGCTGAACAGATGCAAAAAGAACTTGATGATAATTCACACAAAGAAGATTGGAGAGAGTGGGATGATTTGAATGAAATGTTATGGGAACTAGAATATCATAAAGGAAAGTTACTTATAGCTATAAAAAACGATGATAAAAAGTTAGTGAAAGAATACATTGCTGATTGTGCAAATATATTAATGTTTATTGGTAATGCGGGACAGTTGTATAGAACCGAAGCGTAATCAGCTTGCTGGATTGAATTAATATTAAAACCTAAATTATGAAATTTTATAAAAGAGAAAATGTAATTAAGTCTTTAAAAACTTTGATTAAAGAATTAAAATAAAAAAGTTAAATTATGACATTCAAAAAAGCAATATGGCTACCAGTATTCATTTACGATGAAGAAGAAATAAGGTTAAATGAAATGGGGTTAGGAAATGATGATGATGGATTTAATGAAACCGAACCAAGAGCATTTTGGAATATTGATTGGGCTTGTAAAGATAGCAAAATGAAAAATGTAACTGCATTTACTTGTAACGGTGATTCGTTTTACACGCCAATAGAAATAAAAGAATTTGTTAAAATGATTGATAAGCATTTAGAATTATGAAAAATCCAAAATTAAAAACAAGAATTGTTCACTCACAAACAAAATCAGCGTGGAATATAGTGGGTGAAAAACTTGGTGGTAAGTATAAAATAGCAAGAGTTCCTTATTTAACAATTGAAAATAACGACATAAGCGATAACAATAGGGTTGAAGCATTTGAACACGCATCGTTTATTTCGTATTGTTTTAATAACTCTGACATTATTTGTGAGTAAAGCTGTGGCAAAGGCTATGATTCCTAACTAACTAATAAAAATACATTTTACATTGAATAGATGACCACTCTAACCGGGGTGGTCTTTTTATTTAAATCACCTCCTACCGAAACAATAAACTACATATAACTTATAAAGTTCATTAATATCTTAATTTTATTCAAATTAAAATAATTTATTTATGCCACTTGAAAAAAGCATTATTACTGATGAACTTACGAAACAGGGCATCAGCGAGGATTTAGGGAAGGGATTGAGCTTTGAAACTAATGAAGATTTATCTTCTTGGGTCGAATCTTACAAAACTTCACTTCCAGCTAAAGAGAAAACAATTCAGGATTACACGAAAGAGGAAATCGAAGCAATCGCAAAAGACCCACAATTTAAAGGAGCTAAAGGCTTACAGGGTTATTTAGATGCGTTGCGGCAAAAATCTGATTTTAAAAAAACTGATGACAAAACCGATGACAAAACTGATGACAAAAAGGATTCACCAGACTTTGCAGCGTTAATCGCAGAAGCTCAAAAGCCTTTATTGGCACAGCTCGAAGCATTAACAAAACAAAAAGAAACCGAATCATTTGACGCCAATTTTCGTAAACACGTGAAGACAGCTGGTATAACAGATGAGGAATTGATTTTAGACATCAAAGAGAGTTTATCGGACAAATCTACGGACGATGAAATTAAGGCTAAAATTGAAAAGAAAAAAGCTTGGTTAGCAAAATTAGGAATTAAACAATTTGGAACTCCTGGCGGTGGCGGCAGCGGTGACAATACGGGTGACCTTAAAAACGCTATGGAAGAGTGGAATAAGAAACAAAATCAAAAAAAGAAAAAAGTAATTTAAACATTTAAAAAATGGATTTAATAAATGGAGTAAAAGACCCCGTAAATAAGATTTTATGGGACGAAGCAAAAGCTGATAGGGCTGCGGGCGGATTTACGCTTGTTAGCACCGTATTATCAGGTCTTGCTTATATTCTTAAAGGCGCACCACTTAATGTGGATTATGACACAAGAATAGCAAATATCGTTAAAACATCGACTGTTATCACAGGAGGTACAACCACTAAAACGAGAGTTTCAAAAGGTTCTGCTTTTAAAGTTGGTGATGCGATTAGTCAAACAGTTGGAGCTATTGCCGTAGCAGTTACAGCAATTGACACAGCAAATGCAGCTTATGATGAATTGACACATTTAACAGTATCAACAGCTTTCACAGCCGGTAACGTTGTATTTGAAGCGGATGCCGTTGGAGCAACAAGTGCTTATTTATTAAGCGCAAATGCTTTGTTATCAGATAACGTAAAAGTATCAACATCAACAGGGTCAGCAACCGTAACGGCTATAATTGGCGCACTTGAAATTCAAGAAGCTAATTTACCTTTCCCTATTTCGACAGCGATTAAAACCGCTTTAACCACTAGATTTCAATTTATATAATTATGGCATATCAAACAACATTAGTGAATTTGCTTTCAGAAAGTAAATCATTTCAGTTCGTAATGGATAGTGCCGTGGCGCAATTCGAGCAACCAATTTGGAATAAATATCTTACAGAACGCCTTAGTCTTTCTTTAGATTGGAGAGGAATTTTGGCAGTTATGGAAAATAGCCCTGCAGCTTCTGTTATAGATTTTAGTTCAGGAAAACCAATTGCAACAAGACCTGCAATTTCTAAAATAAACGGTGAGCTTGCCGCTTTCGGTAACAAATACCAATTATCAAAAAGACAAGTTAGAGACTTGTTAGAACTTCAAGACAACGTTGGAAAAATGGGTATCAATGTAGCAACTATATTGGATCATTTAATCCCAGACGTTAAACGTGCAACACTCGGGCCACACAAAGCTATTGACAGATTATTGTTAGAAGCTATGAGTACAGGCGTAATGACACTAACAGCCGCCAACAACCCTAAAGGTGTTACTTGGGATAACTCATTAGATTGGGGTATTAACCAAACTTTTGCATCAGTTGTATGGAGTACGGCCAATGCAGCTACAATGAAACCTTTAAAAGATATCAAAGCTAAAGTTAAAACTGGTATCGCAAAAGGTGTGAGATATGGTAGTATCAAAATGAGTTCAACAACTTTCGATTTAATGGTAGGTTCTGCGGAATTTCAAGCCGCTTTCAAAACTTCATCTGGTAATTTTACAGAAATTTCAAATGCTTTTATAGCACCTGAAACTGTAACACAACTATTTAGAGGCATTGGACTTCCTGCAATTGAGTTAATCGATTACCCTGTTCAAGTTGAAGAGAAAGATGGTACTCATACTACTGTTTTACCTTTCGCAGACAATAGAGTAACATTTGTAGTTGATGACAATTTAGGTGAATTATTATATTCTTATGCAAACGAGCAAAGACGCCCGGTAGCCGGAAAATCTTATGCAACAGCATTGAATGTATTGGTTTCTAAATTTTCAGACAATGATGGTAACGAATTTACAGAAGGCGAGTTCAACGCTTTCCCAGTAATCAACGCTGCCAATTCAATGTCAATTTTGAAAACAAACGCAACATCATAATAAATGGCAGTTACTAACCTTTTAGCATTTACCTCTTATTTTCCAGACTCGGCTATCGCTAGCTTAGTTCTGGAAGGTAAAGGTATTAACCCCAGCTTGACAGATGCGAACGAAGTGTCGTCAGCTTGGGGAATGCTTGAAAAGGCTAAAAGTTCAGATTATTCACAAGGACGGACTTCTGAAAGTCTTTCATCAGCAGCGAGAAAACGATTGGTGGACGATGCAAAAGCAATATTTAAGAAAAATAATGTTGTTTATATCGAACACTTAACAGCTAATATAAATGGCATACGATGGTAAGGTATGGTTTCACTTGGCAATTACAAACATTAACCGGTGGCGGTGTGGATGCAAATAATGACCCAATAGCTCAAGTAGTCGATTGGATTCCATTTATTTGCGATGCACAATTACAAACAGGGAGATTTGTTGTAAGCGGCTTAGTAGACCAAATCAATATAACTTATGCGGTTTATGTTGCACCAGGGCAAGAACTAACTTTTTTAAAGGGAGTGAATGTTAAGGATCACAATGGTGTTGAAAGAGATATTTTAGGAACTGAATATAATTATTTTATGGTATGATCCCACAATTCAAAGTATCGGAACTCGAAGCGCAGCTAATAAATTATGCTGTTAATAATGAAAATAAATTCATCGCTGCTTTAATTAGAATCGGAAATGAATTTGTAAATAGTGCGAGGTCAACTAGTACTTATCAAAATCAAACTTATAATTTAAGGTCAAGTATTGGTTATGTTATTGCGAATAATGGGGTTGTAGTAAAAAGAAATTATGAACAGTTTGGAGACGCTAATATCGGAGTTACCGAGGGTCTAAATTTAGCCGATGAGGTCGCCGCCGAAAATTCTAATGGGATAGTTTTAATTGTAACGGCCGGAATGAATTATGCACTTTATGTTGAGGCAATGGGCTACGATGTATTGACTGGATCAATTCCAAATGAAAGTCAAGTTTTAGAATCATTTAATCAAATGGTAAAGTAAAATGAGTAATTCAGCAGATTTAATTAACTTAATAGTAGATGTAATAAAACCGATTGGAGTTCCTGTATATAAATTCAGCAGCCCATTTACGGCAATAAATACGGAGCGAATAGTGATTAATCTAATTGCAAATGTTAACTCAACTCGTTGGGGAAACAATAGAATGAATCGTTTTATGGTAAATGTGAATGCTTATATTCCAAAAATGGAAAATGGAATGACAAACAGCGCACGAATCGCAACGCTTGAAAGTTCTATTATGTCAGCTTTAGAATCCTATAATTCAGACACAACAAGGGTTAAATATTATTCGATTGACCCAACACCTGGAACGGTAGTAAATGAATCGGATAAAGAATCTTTAATGAATATTAGAGTAAACGTAACAATAACTTAAAAAAATAAAAAAATGGCAGCAGATGCACAATTATTTGAAATGACCGGACTATCGACCTTCTCTATTGGAGCGGTTGGAGCTGACGGTGCAATGGGGGCAGCACTTACCCCATATCTTGTGAAAGACGGAACAGCAAGTTTTAATATTGCTGAACCTACACAAACTGAAATTGATATTTATCAATCAGACACGGCTTATGCAATTTTGCAAGGCAAACAACCTAAAGACTTTACGACTGAATTGTTCGGGTTAAAACTTTCTGACCTTCCTACTTTTATGGGTGGTGCTTTTGTGGCTTCAGCTACAACCACTCCTGACCGTTGGAATTCACCAACTACCATACCTACAATTATCATGTCGGTTAAATTACAAACGAAAGATAGTTTAGGGCAAACTGTCGGCTTGGTCTTCCCAAAATGCCAGATAATCGCATCAGTAAGCGGGTCATTATCTAAAACTGATTTGATCGGTTTGCAACTTAAAGTCGTAGTTCTTGCACCAGTTAATGGTTCAGGCGTTATTTTATCATCTTGGGGCGTTGACGGATGGGTAGCTCCATAATTAATTGCAACTAACTAAAAGCCGGGCAAAAACAGTTCGGCTTTTTTTAAAACCTTAAAAGATGCAATTAGAAGAATTTTTAAAATTAGAAGCTGATGACATTTTACGGATTCCGTATGTACATAATTACGGGAAAAACGATAAGAAAAAGGTTGAGATACCTACTTTAACTATCGGTAAAATGATTGAAATCAATCCGTACTTAACCATTATTGCAAAAAACGACTTAAAGGCAATGCGAGAGGCAGCAGAGAATAATTACTTTGAAGAAATGCCTGAACTTTTCAATAAGTACGTATCACCTATTGCAAATATAATTAAGATAATTACTGGCATTGATGACAAAGATTTCAAAGAAATGGAGTTCAGCGATACTTATATGATTCTGATGGCTATACTTTCCCGAATGGGAACAAAGTCTTTTCAGATGTCTATCATAACGGGGTCAGTTGTGAGCCGAAGCACAGAGCAGGAGATAATAGCCGCTCAGAAATATTTAACGCAATCAATGTCTTAACAATACTTGCAAAGGTGTTTCGCTTTGGTTACGATGAGATGCTTAATATGCCATATTCAACAGCCGTTAAAATGCTGATTGAAAATAATTATTTAAGCACCCCAGAGAGTGAAAAAGTTAAAAAAGGAGGAATAATGGATTTTGCTTCTCAAATGTCAAAATAGAAAACAATGGCTAAAAATATAGGAAGTTTATTTTGGATAACTGGTATTGATAATACAAATCTTCGTAAAGATGCTGCACAATCCGCCAACCTTTTAGGAGGTGTAGGAAAATCCGCTGATGGAGTTTCAAGTCAAATTAAAGAAATGACAGCAGCTTTGTCTAAACAGGCACAAGCGACTAAGCAAAAAATTGATTCATTAAGAGCCGCACAATTAAAATTAAAAAAAGCGGGTGATACCTCAAGTTCAACTTACATTAAAAATGATGTTGAGTTAAAGAGATTAAATTCCACTTATTTAAATCAAAAAAAAGCAATAATAGCATTAGAAAGCCCTTATGCTAAATTATCAAATGAATTAATAAAAGCGAGAACGAACGCTAAAAATTTAGCCGCTCAATATGGTATTAATAGTTCACAGGCTAGAAAAGCAGCGGCAGGAGTTAATAAATTAGATAAAGAATTAAAAGATATTGATAGCTCAGTAGGTCAAAATCAAAGAAGTGTAGGAGACTATAAGTTAGCTTTAGAAGGTTTGAATGTTCAATTAAGGAAAGAACAATCAGAATTAAAAAAAACAACTTCAAATCTTGGCAGAAATAACGCAAAAACAAAACAAGCTAGATTGTCAATTCAACAACTTAAAGAGCAGATAAGGCAAACAAATAACCAACTTAATAAAGGGGCTGCTGGTAGCAGTAGATACGGTACTGCTTTAAAAGGTTTGGCGTCTTCTTTTTTAGGTATTACAGCTGTTGTTTATGGAGCGTGGAGAGGAATAAAAAAATTAGTAACAGGCAATATTGAGTTAGAGGAAGCGGAAGCCAATGTAATGAAAACAACTGGCTACACCACAGCACAGGTAAATATACTTACAGAAGCTCTTAAAAGATTAGATACAAAAACACCAATTGAACAGCTTTTAGGATTGGCAGAAGCTGGTGGGCGTTTAAATATAACAGGAAAAGAATTAGAAGATTTTGTTGAAAATACAGATAAAGCCTTTGTTGCTTTAGGTGATAGTTTGGAAGGTGAAGCCGCAGATATTGGGTTAACGCTTGGTAAAATGGCAGGCAACTTTGACCTTGAAGAAAAATATGGTATTGGAGAGGCAATGAATAAAATTGGTTCTGCTTTAAATGAATTGGGAGCAAGCTCCAAGGCTTCTGAAGGCCCAATTGTAGATTTTACACAACGTCTGGCAGGGGTATCTTCACAGGCTAAAATAACACTTCCTGATATTGCTGCTTTAGGTGCTTTATTCGATGAAAATGGACAATCTATTGAGGTGGCAGCTACCACTTTCAATAAATTATTGCCCGCTATTGGTAAAGATGTTGAACGCTTCGCAAAAATTGCAGGGTTAAATGTTAAAGAATTTAAAAAAATAGTAGAAGAAGATGCTTTTGAAGCCCTTAAATTAGTGGCTATTGGTGCAAAAAGTAATGAGGAAGGTTTGATTGGTTTATCTGAAACCCTTGAAAGTTATGGAGTAGACAGTGCTAGAGCTGCAAGTATTGTAGGTATTTTAAGTAGCAAAACAGAAAGATTAACTGAATTGCAAAAAATATCTAATGATGCTTTTGAATCAGGAACTTCATTGACCAAAGAGTTCAATATTAAAAATGAGACATTAGGGTCTACACTTTCTAAAATAGGAAATACTCTTGCTGCTAAATTTACAGGAAGTAAAACAGATAAATTTTTAAAAGGCCTAGCAGAAGGTTTTTTTAATTTGGTAAAATCTACTGAGGCTGCTGCTGTAGCAACCGAAAAAGAACGTTTAGGACTGTTAACTTTAGAATCTAAATTAAAAGATGTAAACACTTCAAATGAGGAAAGATTAAAGCTTATAAATGAATTGAAGGATAGATACCCAGGTCTTTTAGGTGATATTGATGCAGAAACAGTTAGTAACGAGCAATTGTCTACTGCTTTGCGTGAAGTGAATAAACAACTTATTCAAAAAGTTGTTCTTCAAGAAAAAGATAGCGAAATCGCTAAACAGAGTGAGAAAATAGGTGAAAAACAACTTGGCTTTATTAAAGAAGAGGAGGCTTTAAGCAAAAGAATAGGAAAGATAGTTGGCGCCTCAAGAAAAGAAGGAAGTGTATATGTTGAAAAAACAATAAAAGATAACGCTTCTGTATTAGATCAAGGAAGAGATCTTTTAAAGCAATTTAATGAATTTGAACAAAATAGAATAGGTAGTGATTATGGTGATTTATCACACGCTGTTGCTGTACTTGAGGAAAAAGAAAAATATTTAAATGTTGCTGAAAAAACAAAAGCTGTATTATTAGAAGAAAGAACCGCTCTTAAGGAACGTCAAGAATTATTAGCAGGCGGAAAATCTAAAGTGGTAACTACTATAGAAACCGAAGCAGAAAAAGCAGCCCGAATTGCGGCAGAACAAGCGGCAGCGGACGCCTTAACTAAAAAACAAATAGCCGCAGCCAAAAAAACAAAAGAGGAAAGATTAAAAGATGAAGAAACATTCCTAAAGGATTTACAAAACCTTAGAGATGATGCTGCCATTGCTGCATTGGAAAGCGAAAGCGAACAAAAGAAGTTAAAAATTGACCAAGATTTAAGGGATCAAAAATTAAAGAATAAAGATTTAAAAATAGAACCAGACGACTTAAAGACTTTAGACGATGCTTACGAAAAAGAAGCCGCAGCTGAAAAGGTAGCAATAGATAAAGAAGCCGCTGACAAAATCCAAGCCATTTGGAAAAAGATAAATGATTCCAGACTTTCAGATATTGAAGCCGAAAAGCAAGCTATAATAGATAAATATGCAAAGGAGCTAGAACTTGCCGAAAAGGCAGGAGATGTCGAGTTGGTAACTGCTATTAATGAAACTGTTACTAAAGAAACTAATGTTGTTACACAAAAATATAAAATAGATTGGGGAGTTATTTTCGGTGATTTAGACGATGTATCAACTAGAGCCTTGGATGATTTACAAGTTCAATTAGAGGAATATTTATCTACTGTAAGTGATACAATTTCAAAAACAGATTTAAAAACAGTCACGGATCAATTAGAAAAATTAAAAGAAGAAATAGCTGATAGAACGCCAATTAAAGCACTAATTGAAAGTTATGAAGACTATAAGAAAGCAACCGATGACGTTATAGAAGCAGAAAAAGAATTGAACGCCTTAGAAGAAGAGGGGAAGGAATCAAAAAAAGAATTAGAGGCTGCGACTAAAAAATTAACAGATGCGGAAAAAGATAGAGCTGAATCTTTATCTAAAATGACTAAAGCTGTTAATACAGTAGGTGAAAAAGGTCAGCAACTTGTAAATGCGGGAGGAGATATAGTCAATATGCTTGAAGATTTAGGAGTGTCTGTTGCTGATTCTACAAAAGAAGTATTAAGCGGTATGGGTCAAACGTTTGACGGTCTCGCTAGTATTGACCTTACAAAACCTATGAGTATAATAACTGGTGGTATAAAAGCCTTAGGAGGGCTAGCACACACTGTTACTTCATTATTTGGAGGAGGAGCTAAACAAGTATCGCAAAAAACCATCGATTATTATAATGACCTTATGTCTGTTATGGATGATGTTATCTCAAAACATAAGGATTTAATGAGTGAATTATCTGGTGCTAATGCAGTAGATGAATGGGAGAAAACAACTGAATTAATTAATAAACAAATAGAAGCCACAAGGGAACTAGGAAAAGAATTTCTAGCATCAAGAGAAAAAAACAGACATTCTTATGGTTATAAATTAAGAAAAGACCTAAGAGAATTTAAAGACGAATTTGCTAAATTAGGTCTTGATAGCGATGATGTTTATGGATTTTTTGAAATGTCTCCTGATCAATTACAACAAATTAAAGAAGAAATACCAAAGGCATGGGCTAAAATAGATGACCAGACAAGAGCTTATTTAGAGACTATTATCGCTTCAGGAGTGGCACTAGATGATACTGCAAAGGTTCTAGGTGAAGCATTGACAGATTTATCTTTTGATTCAGCGAAGTCAGCATTGAAAGACTTATTATTAAATACAGATACAACTTTAGCAGATATTTCGGATAACTTTGAAAAATATATGCGTAATGCTATTGTAAACGCACTTATAAATGGAGAGTTATCGACACTCCTTGCAGATTGGTATGAGAATTTTACAGCAGCAATGGCAGAAGATGGGCTTTCAGCTCAAGAAAAAGAAGACCTGCAAGCGCAATATGCTAATATAGGACAAACAGGATTAGATTTAACAGCTGCTGCATTTGAAGCCGCAGGAATCGACCCAACCGCATCCACTTTATCAAATCAAGGCACGACATCCGCAGGACAAATCCAAAGGTCTTTAACGGAAGATACAGGGTCGGCTTTAATGGGCTTATGGAGACGGTCACTTGACGAACAAAAAACACAAACGGGTATATTTATGAAGGCGAACGGATTCTTATTTGAAATTTCCGCAAATACTTTAAGAACGGCAAATAACACGGACAGATTAGAAAGTATGGCTATTGAGTTAAAAGGTGTTAATGAGAATACTAAAAAGAGTTATTTAAACGATATGGGATTATAATGTGGAAACTAAACAACATATTACTTAGTGCTTACGGAATTATACCGGGGCAAGTTGATAATGAAGGAATAGCCGTTAAAGGTATATTTGACCTTCCTAAACGATTAGGAAAAACCTTCAAAGATTGGGATGACTTTAATTCAGTTGAGCCTTATGTGGAAGATGATGAGATATTTTTAAAAGGTAGAGATATAATGTTCCAAGGTATTTTAACCGGCACAAAAGCGGAAACCGAAGCGAATATTGAACTTTTAAAGTCAGCTATTGGTAATTTCATTAATGTAGTACCATTTGAGACGCCGTACGGCTCTTATTGTGTTTATATTAAGCAAATCACCCCAAAGATTTATAACGGAGTGGCGACTGTCTTAATTGAAATGCGAGAGCCTGTAGTGGGTGCAACTTGCAGTGTTAGCGGAACGGTTACAACTTATTTATCAACGGAAGTATCGGGATCAACAGATAAAAATGATTGTGAAGCAGGTTATTTTGGTTCTACAGTTACATTAACTGCGGCGGCTGGTATGTTCACGTCTCCATTTTCAGTAGCTGATGCGACTGCAATAGCGGAAGAATGGGTAAGAGTTACTAAACAGCTTTATGCAAATGGCAGTACTGATGGCGTACCTAATGGAACTTGCACAGTTAATCCACCTATTTATTATAACGCAGCATTAACAAATAGTTTACAAAAAGATGATTGCGCATCAGGTTATGTTGGCTCGCTTGTTTCTTATACAATTGCAGCAGATATTTATAGTTCAGACACACAAATAGACCCTACAGCAAGCCAAGCGAAAGCCGACGCAAAAGCTCAGGCCGCAATGGATTTAATCTTAACGCAGGCGTATGCGAATGAAAAAGGCACTTGTTCCAATGGACCAACCTTTTTCTTAAAATTAACAATGCCAATTTATACAGTTTTTTGGTTAGGACAATATTACGTAGGTAATTATTTTGAAGTTGGTGAAGTAATGGTGCCGGGGACTATTTATAATTTCATAATGTACGGCGTCAAAATTTCCTATACCTCAGTTAGTGATGACACGCCAACAAGCATAATAAATTCACTGACAACAGCAATAAATAATACAACAGTAACACAATGGGATGCTCATAACCAATATTTATTATTTGCTGAAAAACCATACGGTTATTTAGTAGGATCAAATGTTTTATTTGTAGCCGGATATTGCACAGTATCAATACAATTCGTAAGTTAAATATATGTACACAATAGACGCAATATCATTTTTTAGTTACGGTTTATTCCTAAGCGAATATGACGGTCAGGCGCATTTACTTGACCCTAAAAATCAGTTTTTCACAGTTTACGCAAAAGAAGGGTATCAAATTACAAAAAGAAATGGAAACACTTTAGATTTTAATGGATTTGTGATCGGAGAAAGTCAGGCGGATTTAATTTCTAAAATTAATGTTTTATACGGAATTTTTATAGCACCCGGAACACGAACAATAGTTTTAGATAACAACCCAATCGAATGTTTTAGTGAGGATGGTTTTGAAATTACAAACGTACATTTAGCGGGGATATTTTACGGGAAAATTAAAATAAAATTAATTATAGTTTAATGGCGGATTTAATAATATATAGAAGTGCAGTAGCAGTAGCAACGGTTTCAATTGATGAAAAAACGATACTGACACGCAAATTAATGAATGAAGATAAAGTTGTTTCTGAATTTGTTTCTGAGGGTGTTTTACCTATTGCCATAGGTGATTATATTATTGTGAATACTAAAAATTATTATATCAATCAATTACCAAACATTGATAAGGTAAATGAGAAAACGTTCAAGTATAATGTTATCTTTCAAAGTGATTTATACGATTTATACAATAAACTATTTTTATCAGTTGAGGGATTGAGTGATTGGAGTTATACAGGAAACGCAGCTGACTTTTTAGCTAAGATTGTGGAAATAATGAAAGAGGATTCTATTGATTGGAATGTTGGAATAGTTGACCCAAGTAGTGAAAAGCTAATGGATTTCATAAATGAAAGTTGCAGAACAGCATTAACAAAAATTGCGGACGCTTTTAATTTTGAATTTCAGGTAAACGATAAAGTTATTGACTTTAAAGAAGCTATTGGGTCAGATACAGGATACGAGTTTAAATATGGTAAAAATAACGGTCTTTATTCGATCGAAAGACGAGCGTTTGAAAGTAAAAATATATTTACCCGGGTTTATGGTTATGGATCAACAAGGAATATTCCTTATACTTATAGAGATCGTCAAAAAAGATTGATTTTTAAAAATGAAAACGACAAGCCTTATTTAGAGAAGAATGTTGGTATTTATGGAATAAGGGAAGGGCAATATACTAATGAAGATATTTATCCGCATAGAACAGGAGCTTTAACAGCCGCAAATAACATATTTGATGTCAGTATTTATAACGAAAATACTTCATATATAGAGGATAATTTAATAACTTTTGTTATTGCCAACAACTTAAATATTGCGCCAAAAATAGTATTTAAAAGCGGGAAATTAAGCGGGTTAGAATTTGAGGTTTTAAAAGTTACAGACCCTAATGCTGATGATATCCCTGAACGATTATTTATAAAAGCAATTACAGAAAGTGATGGTCTGTCATTTCCAAATGAAATCAGCAAACCAGAAATAGGAGACGAATATACTATTGTAGATATTCAAATGCCTGCGGAATACATTCATAAGGCAGAGGCAGAATTAAAAGCGGCTACACAAGCGTTCTTAGATGAAAATTCAGTACCTAAAAGCCTTTATTTAGTTAAGATTGATACAAAGTATGCTAAAGCAAATTCTATTGTTTTAGATGCGGGGGATTTAGTTGAGATTAACGACGCTCAATTAGGCGTGCGTAGAAAAATAAGAATAGCTGAGGTCTCTTTTCCTATTGTTAATCCTAATGAGATAACAGCTATTATTGCTGATTTCATCCCGAAAACATTTAATCAAATAGTGGCAAATAAGGCAATTGTAAGTGGGAAAGCGATTCAATCAGTAATAAATAAAATTACAAAAATTACAAATACTAGCAATAAAACAACGATTGACAATAGTGTAACCAATATAAATGAAGAAACAGGATATATTATAGTCAATAACCGAAAATTTAGGCATATAAAAGGATTTGATAACTACGATATTGACGTACTTGAGATAGGCGATACGATTGCAGAAAATTATTGGAGCAGGATTTTGTATGTAACCGAGTGGTATTATTTAGGAGGTATCAAAGAATTTATAGAAAGTTGGGAACAAGTTAATTCAACAGAAATAACATGAAAATAAATAAATTTCAAAAGGTAAAAATAACGCTTATTGAAGATGATTTGGCACCTGAAAGTATGGTAACTGTTGACGCTGATGGCTTGTTGAAAAGAAGCCCCATGACAGTCATATCGAGAAATATTGATGGCGGCGCAGCAACAACAGTTTATTTGGCTACCCAAAAAGTTGATGGGGGAAATGCAACAAATTAAAATATAAAAAGATGGCAGATATAATTCAATTCAGAAGAGATACGGCAGCCGCATGGACTGCCGCAAACCCTATTTTGGCACAAGGGGAACCAGCGATGGAAATTGATACTTTAAAAGAAAAACGGGGCGATGGCGTTACACCTTGGGTTTCTTTACCTTATAGAGAAATTGCTAGTTTTAATAAAGAAGTTGAACAAACAGCTCACGGATTTATTGTAGGAAATGCGATAAGACATAATGGCATAATATGGGTAAAAGCACAAGCAGATAGCTTGGCAAATTCTGGAAGTATTGGAGTTGTAGGAGTTGTCACAGATGCTAATAATTTTACTTATTCATTTGGAGGATTTTTAGTTCCCGGAACTTGGGCAAATAATGTATCTTATTTTTTATCACCAGCGGTTGCAGGTGGAATAATTGTAGAGCCTACTTATACTATTGGACAAGTTAGAGAATTTATAGGAACAGGAACACCGAACGGTTTATTAATAGAAATAGATTTAGGAGACGAAATAGTTGCGGAAGTTATTGGGGATTTGACTTTAGATGCTTTGGCTTTAAAAGCACCTTTAGCGTCACCAACCTTTACAGGAACAGTGAGTGGTATTAATAAAAATATGGTAGGTTTACCAAATGTAGATGATACTGCTGATTTAGCAAAACCAACATCAATAGCTACACAATCTAAGTTAGATGTTTTAACAAATGCACAAACAGGCGGGTTAAAATCATTCACAACTTTAGCTTTATTACAAGCTTACGCAACGCCTAATATAAATGATAGTTATAAGGTAACAAATGACGGCACAACATCTAATAACGGTTATTACCATTGGGTAAGTGGCGCAACTTATGAAAAAGATTTTGATTTGGTTAATGGCGCAATTGTAAGCGGTAATGTTGATGCTGTTAAAGGTGGTGATATATTTGATTACAATAACTTATATAAATCACAATCACTAAAAAAAACATTAATAGGACTAGAACAAAACTTTTATTCAGACTATTCAAATGCAGAAGCTAAAAGCACATTTATTGCACCCATAACATTATCTTCAGATGGTGATTATGTTGAGTTTGAAGTTATATTGAAAAGTTTAGGTATAGGTAGTTCAACTTCTGAAAGTATGGGTATAATGGGTCAGGCTACTACTTCTAATTCACATTTAGGTTTTAATTATAGCGGTAATTTTTTATTAAAAGCAGCCAATGATATTTTTGTGTCGACAAACGCATTTAGTACACCTATAACGGCTAATGGTTTACCTATGAAGGTTAAAGTAGCATACGAAGGCGGTGTTATAAACACATATAAAAATGATGTTTTAGCAAGGGCAAATATGGTGGCTAGCAATATTATATTAGATAACATAGGGCAATCATACGGAGTACCTAGCTTTTCCGGTATTTTAAGACAAGTGACTATAAGTCATTCAGGCGGTACAATTGTTTCAATTGCAACCCCTTATTTAGATTCCACGTATTTAACAAATACCAAAAGTTTAGAAATTTTAAACACAAGCGATGGATATTTAACCNAAGAACAACTTGATTATGCTAATAAAACAGATTTAAAAACAGATTTAAAAAATAGATTAGATACTATATCTTCATTCAATTCTATTTATAACGGTGTTGATAGTAAAAGTGATTTTAACACACCCATAACATTATCTACAGATGGTGATTATTTAGAGTTTGAAGTGTTATTAAAAGAATTAGGAACATCATCAAATACATCGGCTTCAATGGGTATTGTCGGTGAACTCGGATTAGGCACTTCTAACATTGGATTTATTAATAGTGGAAATTTATACATTAGAAATTCTGTAGGCGTTTGGATTTCGACAAACGGATTTAATTCACCCGTTATTATTGATGGTTCACCTTTAAAAGTGAAAATGAGTTATGAGGACGGAAGCATAAAAACGTATTTAAATGATACATATCAGAAAACATTAACTGCATCAACATTTATAATTAAAAACATAGGAAGTTCTTATAACATATTTCCAAACGCCTTATTTAAAGGTGGTATTAGAAACATAAAAATTAGTCATTCAAGCGGCACAATTGTTTCAATATCTACCCCATACTTTGATGAAACATATTTAGTAAATAGTAAGGTTATTTTGAATCCATCAACTTATGGTTATTTAACTCCAAGCCAAGTTGAAAGTTTAAAAAATGTAACAAAATATCCAAAAGCATTTTACGAATTTGATAAAATAGGAAATGCAGGGGAACACAAATTCAAAGCCTACATTTCATATAAAGAACAGAATGGATATTATATTGGATTTGATATTGTAAGAAATAAAGATCTATCTGATTCCGTTTATACCGACAATTACAGAATATCGACAACAACATTATATTTTTATAATGGAGTTGGTATGGTATCTCAAGGTATTGAATTGTTGACGAGTTTAGATAACGAAAGTGTTTATGGAATTGTAGGGGGTAGCAGTTCAACTGGCGGTGTACACGGAAACGAAATATTTACAGAAGCTCACTTTTTTGTTGATGGTGTTGAAATTACAGATTTGACAACCAATATTCCATTAACAGAATGTGCTGATTTTTATTATACGCAAATTTCAAACACTTTTACAGTTGATGATATTACTCATTCAATTGAAACGATACATCATAAAATAAATAAATTTAAAGATAATGGATTTTCAACATTCAATAGATTTATATGGCAAAAAACGGTTAATGTATTCTGGTGGTATCACGCTTTGGTTTGTATTAGCAAAGGTTTAGCTACACAAGGACACAATGAATTTTTAGATACAGCGACAATGATAGGCGATTCTTTGCGTAAATTAGAAAAAATAGGTGCAAGGGAATTTTATTCAAACAACCAAACAAACGGATTGTCAGCATTTGTGACATCAAAAATGATTAAACCGATAGGCGATGAAAGTGTTGTATTTTTTGTTAATGACCGAGTAATTGACAGTAAATATTATAGAAAATTAGAAACACCCCCAAACCCTATTTTAAATGATGTTTGGGAAAGTTTGACAGAAGTAGAGTTTTATAAAAAATAACAAATCCCTTATGTAGTTGGGTAAATAAAAAAGATTAAAAATGAAAACAAGCAAACCAATAAATAGTAGAGAAAAAACACAATCGAGCGTAGAAAGCGTTGCGATCGGAGAACAGGTTGGTTTTCCTTTGGCAGATGTTTTAAGCCAACTTCAAATAGATGCTTTAAAACAAGTTGATGTTTTGAACAGTGAGATAGTTGCCTTGAAAGCGGAGAATGAAGCGTTGATTGCGGAAAACACAATTTTGAAAACACCAGTAAAATAATTTAAATTATGAGCAGAGCAAAAAATAGTCAGATAATTGTTGCGGCGGCGATTAATAGCGAAGTTTGGGTAATTGCTTTTTCAGATAAATCTACCCCAATAACAACAGGTATTAATAAAGAGGAATTTCAAATGCCTAATTATGCAACCGTTATTACAGATGTTTCGGTAAGTTTTGGAACAGCTCCAACAACATCGGTTATTACAATAGATTTAAATGAAGCGGGGGTTTCTGTATTAAGCACAAAATTAACAGTAGATGCAACAGAAAAAACAAGCGAAACGGCAGCGATACCAAGAGTGATTTCCGACACGGCTTTGGCAGCTAATGCTGTTATGACAATTGATGTAGATTCAGCAGACACAGGCGGGACATCAACAGGGGGAAAATTAATGTTATACTGGAAAAAACTATGAGTACTTTTATAAATTCTTTTCGGATTTCAAATAATTTAAATTTAGATTTTAACACTATCGGTGTTGACACAAGTACTGTTTTTGTAATTAGAAGAGGTAGTGATAACGTTGAGCAAAATTTTAATTATGCACAATTAACAGACGGAACGTTTGCCACCTTTATTGGTGTGAGCGAAGGATTTGTAAAATCTTGGACGGCTGATAATGGCATTAAATTAGAAAACGCAAATGTTTCAAATCAATTTAAAATGATTGTTTCTGGCGGTGTTGTTTACTTAGATGATTTTGGAGGAGTAAACTCAATTTCATTTTACAGAACTATTAATATGTCGCAAGATTGGGTTATCTCATTCATTATGAAAGATGAATTAAATACAAATAATCAGAGGGCAAATATTTCTATTAAACAAAATATTACGAATATGGTAGGTGTTGCCGTTCAAAGAATAACAGCAACAAATGCAAGATTGTCATTTGTTATCGATAGAGACGAATCTTTAATAGCACCTATAAATACTGCGGATTCTTATTTTGATTTTGACCATAGTTTATATAGCCTAATTACATTGTCAAGAATTGGCGGTGTAATAAAAGCACAACTAAATAATGTAGATAAAACATTGACGGCTGGTGGTTTTTCTACTACTGTAAGAGAGAATGCGGGAAATGCTGTAACATTAGGCGCAAGGCAACAAAATGGTGAAGGTAAAATAACCAAATATAAATACTTAGGTTTAAGATTAGGTGGTAATTTATCCGCTTTTAGTTTAAGTAGTTTTAATACAGCAATAATGACAAAGTATAGTATATAAAAAATAACCTATGGAAAAACTAGACAGCAAACTCGCAACGTGGATTAGTAAGAAATTATTAGTATTTTTAATAGCTACCCTAGCTATGTTTTTTGACAAATTAAGCGGTATTGAATTGGTATATATCGGCTTTGTGTATATAGTGATACAGGGCTTGGTTGATGCCAAAGTATTATTTGAATATTTTAAAAAACAAAATTAAAATAAAAATGAGAGAATTACTTTCAAAATTATTACCCGAAAAGGATAAATTAATTCATTTCTACATAGGAACGTTTTTAGCTTTGTTTTTGGGCGTATTTTTAACCCCTTTAATAGTATCAATAGCAATATTATTTTTAGCTTTTGCGTGGGAAATAGCAAGAGAACAGCTTTACAATTATCGAGTGGACTTTTGGGATATATTCTTTGGGATTTTGCCGAGTTTACTTATATTAGCAACATCATTAATGTGAAAAATGAAATTTATAATGCACAAACTAACGGCTTTAGCCACATCAACGTTTACCTTGTCGGGTTTACTGGCATCTTTAATTGCCTTG
>JGI1221J11331_1000190_pt1 | contig 19476 bp, 15 predicted proteins | sample LakVidmifraction_4_FD_11331 | JGI IMG/M metagenome (IMG submission 11331) | reverse complement strand
TTTCTAATACTACTTAAAGAAGATGATTTATATATTTTTAAGAACGGAGTAGAAATAAAAATCCTCTGTTTGTAAAATTTTAAGAACAAAATACGCGAATAAAATGTTTAACCTAAAACCACTAACTATGACATAGCCAATAAATACAAACAGAGGAAAGTGTTGCAAAAGTAATACACCTCGCCGTACAAACAAAATAATAAGGCGCAATTATGCGCTAGTAACAAATTTAAATTTTACTAAAATGAAAAAAATAATTTTAAGTGTAATTTTTTTAGTGATTGCAATAAATATTGAAGCTCATGAAGCTAAAGAAAATGTAGTTTTAAATAATTCTAATGTTTTAATTAAAACACTAAATAAAATGGAGTTAAAATACGAATCAACAGAAACATCAGAAGTTTCTAATTTTGCTGTGGAAAGTTGTTTGAGTAAAGCCTATAATACAGCAAATGAAATTGAAGAAATTAGTGATCAAGATTGGTCAAGTGAAGAATGGGGAAGAGTTTTTCGTAATCTTTTTGATTTATGCAATGAATTTAACGAATATTAAATAAAAAACTTAATTTAATGAGCAATTAAGGGTTCATTAGTTAACATGTATTTTATAAAGAATCCTTAATTGTTTAATTAAAATAATTAAAAAATGAGATATTTAAAAAGTTTGTTATTGATAAGTATAGCTTTAATATCATCTATTTTGCATAGTACTTATAGCCAAAATATAAATGGGCAAATTGTTTATTCTGCAGAATTTAATATGGAAAATAGTAAATCTTTATCAATTGATTCAGATAAATTACTATATATATTAAGTTTTTCTAACAATGAATCTACTTTTAAGAAACAAGATGTTTTAGTAAATGAGAATGACAAAAAATTAGATTTAGTTACAATTTTTGCTGGAAATGGAATTTTTTATTCAAATGTAAAAGCAAATGAAAGAATAAATCAAAAAGAGTATTATGGAGAATTATTTTTGGTTGATTATCCCTTAATAAAGTGGGAATTAACTCAAGAAGAGAAGGTGATTGGAAAATATTCTTGTTTTAAAGCAACTGCAGTAAAGTATATTAAAAACAGAAAAGGGATTATTAAAGAAAGAGAAGTTGTTGCTTGGTATACAACTGAAATACCAGTTAATTTTGGGCCTAAAGAATATGACAATTTACCAGGTTTAATTTTAGAATTACAAGAAGGAAACCTAACTTTTTTAGCCTTAAAAATTGAATTAAACCTTGACTCCTTGGTTATAAATAAACCAACAGAAGGAAAGAAGGTAACGTCAGAAGAATATGAAAATATTGTAAAAAATATGACACAAGATTTTATAAAAAAACACCAGAATAATTAACCTAAAAATAAATTTCAATAAAACAACCACATTACGGGAAAGCCATAATTATAGTATAATTATTATATATATTTTAATTGTATAGATTATTAAAACAGTTATTTTAATTTTTTTTTCTTATTGAACTCATCTTGACTTTTTGTATTTAACCGAAAATGAGATAAAATTTGTTCAGATGAGGCTATTTTTGAAAGGCATAGCATCGCTACGCATAAGAAAATAGATGAAACATGAGCGAATTTCTGCCATTTTTTAGGTAATAGAAAAAGTCAAGATAAGTTCATTATATAAAATCCTCTGTTTGTAAAATTTTAAGAACACAATACGCGAATAAAATGTTTAACCTAAAACCATTGCTTATGAAATAAACAAAATAACAAACAGAGGAATTGTTGCAAAAGTAATACACCTCATAGTACAAACAAAATAATAAAGCGCAATTATGCGCTAGTAACTAATTTAAATTTTATAAAAATGAAAAAAATAATTTTAGGAATGGTATTTGTATTTGCAACGGTAACAATGGTGAATGCGAATTCAAATACCGAAATAATTGAAAATATAGATTCAATTGATTTGGCTGAAGGTACTCCGAGTGACTGTGTTCGTTCTTCAAGAAATGCTGTTTTAACGATAGCAGATGATTTTGGATGGGATGTAAGCAGCGGTGGTAGTGAATATGACTTTGCAATGGATATTTATATGTCTGTTTATAAAGATTGTTTAGGAAATTAAGAATAATTCTAATAGTCAAGTTGTGTTATCATGACTTGACTATTATTAAAATAATTTATTATGAAAAAAACATTGATTTTTATTTTTCTATTATTTTCCATTTTAATTTATTCACAACAAAAAATCACAGGAAAAGTTGTATATAATATTAGTTTAATACCTCTTGATAAATCCAAAAAGTCAGAAAGCAATCAAATTCCTAAAGAGGATAAGCAAAAAGCGATGTCAATCATTAAAAATATTAAAGATGTGCAATTTGCATTGCTTTTTAATAATAATGAATCACTTTATATGTTAATTGATAAAATGGATTCAGATGCAAATCCAACACTTAATTTAGCAAAAGTTGTTGCAGGTGGCGATGATTTATATTATAATAATAATGAATTAAATTACACTATTTATCAAAAAGATGATGGAGGTGAATTATGGTTAGTAAGTTATTTAGAGCCAAAATGGAATCTAACGCAAGAAAAAATATATATAGGTAATTATTTATGTTATAAAGCTACTTTAAATAATGAAAATAATTTTGCATGGTACACTCCAGAAATTCCTGTAAATTTTGGGCCAAAAAAATATCATGGTCTTCCAGGTCTTGTATTGGAAGTTCAAATAGGCGGACTAAGCTTTAAAGCATCAGAGATAGTTTTAAATCCAAAAGAATCAATTTCAATAAAAAAACCAATAAAAGGTATTAAAATTAATGAAGATGAATTCTATAAGAGGTATAAGGATTTTTTAAATGAATTTTAAATGAAACGTATCTTGGTATATGTATAAAAAAAAGATTGCTATTTTACTATGTTTTATTATTGGAATTTGTTTTACAAATGCACAAACCATTACAATAAAAGGAACTGTAAAAGACAGTTTACAAAACTCATTGGCCTATGCCAATGTTATTGCCAAACCTTTAGATGTTTCTAAAAATTTGCAATTTGCAATTTCTGGGGATGATGGTTACTATAAGTTAGCGCTTACCAAAAATGATTCTTATACTATATCCGTAAGTTATTTGGGTTATAAAACTGCCAATTTTGAGTTTGTGGCGACGGAAAATTCACAAAAAAATATCATTTTAAAAGATGCACCTAACCAATTAAAGGAGGTGGTTATAGAACTGCCTGTTACCGTAAAAGAAGATACCATAACCTACAATACTTCTAAGTTTGTTACTGGAGAAGAGCGCAAACTAAAAAATGTGCTTAACAAATTACCTGGCGTTGAGGTTGATAAAAATGGAGGCGTAACAGTACAAGGAAAAAGAGTAACTACTTTATTGGTAGAAGGTAAAAAGTTTTTTGGCGGAGGCTCTAAATTAGCAGTTGAAAATATCCCTGCAAATGCTATAGATAAAGTGCAAGTTATTGACAATTACAGTGAAATTGCTTTTTTAAAAAATGTGTCTGACACTGATGAAATGGCAATGAATATTTTGCTGAAAAAAGATAAAAAACAATTTGCTTTTGGAGATATTGAAGCTGGAAAAGGCAATCAGGATTTTTATAGAACACATAGCAATTTGTTTTATTACAGTCCAAAAACCAATGTAAATTTTATTGGAAATATAAATAACACTGGCGAAAAAACTTTTACGTTTAAAGATTATTTGAGTTTTCAAGGTGGTGTGAGCGCTATTTTAAGAGGTGACGGCTCAATTTACAATGTTTCCGGAAGTGATTTTGCGCAGTTTTTAGAAACGCAAGATTTAGTTAGGAGCAACAATAAATTTGGTGCTTTAAATATAACTAAAGCTGTGAATAGCAAATTAGATGTTTCAGGCTACGCTATTTTTTCGCATTCAAAAAATGAAACTCTTATTGAATCAATAAATCAATATACAACTTTTACTGAAGAAAAAGAAAACAAATCAAATACGCGAAATATTTTAGGAATTGCAAAATTTAATATTGAATACGCGCCAACTGCCAATGAGCAATGGTATTTTAAAATGCAGTTTAAAAAAACCGATAATTTAAAAAACAATAGTATTATTTCAAGTATAGCTCATGAAGACCGTTTAATTTTTTCAGAAAATAATGCCGATGCAACTTATTTAAACCAGAATGTTGAGTGGCATAAGAAACTATCAAATAAACATACATTTTCTTTCGCTACAGATATCACTTTTGATGAAAACAATCCAACAACTTTGTGGGAAACAAATCAAGCAATTTTACAAGGATTAATTCCTGTTGAAGATTCAGAAAATTATGTATTGAATCAACGAAAGGAAACAAAGAATACTTCAATTAATGCCATTTTTAAACATTATTGGGTGTTAAATAATTTTAATCATATTTATACAACGCTGGGAAACAAGTATGTTAATGCATCTTTTTTTACAGATGACAGCCAACAATTAGAAAATGGAACTGAAAACAATTTTTCTTCTGTAGGTTTTGGGAATGATTTAAGTTATAACCTAAATGACTTGTTTATTGGCGTACATTATAAATTTAAAACTGGCATTTTTGAATTTAAACAAGGGGCTTTTTTGCACAATTATAATTGGGAAGTAAATCAACTTACGGAAACAAACAAACATAAAGCTGTTTTGTTGCCAGATTTTTTGGCAAAAATTGAATTCAGTAGTTCTAAAAAATTACAATTAAATTATCAATTAAAAAGTGCTTTTTCTGATGCTTCAAAGTTAGCCAATCGTTTTTATTTGCAATCTTATAATACTGTTTATAAAGGAAATGAGAATTTGGAAAACGAATTATTTCACTCAGCACGTGTCTACTACAGTCGGTTTAGTTTGTACAGAGGTTTAATGCTTTTTGGTGGGGTCAATTACACAAAAAAAGTAAAAGGAATTCAAAATGCAGTTCAATTTGAAGGGACCAATCAATATTTAGCCCCCGAAATGGTGAATAATCCCGAAGAACGTTGGAATTTTAATTTGAATATTGACAAAAAAATCAAAAAAATTAAATACGGACTTAATACGAGAGTGTTAACTTCAACCTATCTTCAAAATATAAATGCTTCTTATGTAACCAACAAAAATAATAGTTTAGGCTATACGCTTTCAGCAAAAACCTTATATGATAAATTCCCAACTGTTGAAGTTGGTTTTAAACAAGATTTTGGCAATTACACTTCAAGCAATCAAACTTCAAAATTTTTGACAAACCAACCATACTTAAACATTGATTATGATTTTTTAAAAGGATTTATTTTTTCCTTTGACTATGAAAATTACAGGTATAAAAATAGAACTTTCAACCAAAAAAATACTTACCAAATAGCAAACGCAACACTGTCATATAAAAATGAAGACAGCGCCTGGAGTTTTAAAATAGATGCCCAAAACTTGTTTAATATAAAATACAAACAGCAAAATAGTTTTTCTTCCTATATAATTTCAGACTCTAAAACCTATATTTTGCCTAGGATTATGATGTTTTCTATTGCTTATAACTTATAAGCCTACATTTTAAATTGCAATAAAACATCACTAAATTTTTAAAATATAATTACATAAATTATCAAAAATTATAATTTTAGTTATAAATTATAATCAATAACACTATTTTGGTTTGTCAATATAAACCAATACACCACATTTGTATTATAATTAACAACAAAAATTAAAATAACATGTGTGGAATAGTTTGTGCGTTTGATTTAAAAGAAAAAGCGGAGGCGTTAAGACCTCAAGTATTAGAGATGTCTAAAAAAATCCGTCACCGCGGTCCGGATTGGAGTGGAATTTATGCTGATGATAAAGCGATTTTGGCTCACGAGCGGCTGTCAATTGTTGACCCGGTTTCTGGTAAACAGCCGTTATTCAGCGAAGATAAAAAATTGGTATTGTCTGCAAATGGCGAAATATATAATCATAGGGCATTACGTAAACAATTTGAAGGAAAATATAACTTTCAGACAGAATCGGATTGTGAAGTGATTTTAGCTTTGTATAAAGAAAAAGGCACTGGTTTTATTGATGAAATGAACGGTATTTTTGCTTTTGCGCTATATGATGCAGATAAAGATGAATATTTTATCGCTCGTGACCATATGGGAATTATTCCCTTATATATGGGATGGGACGCAAACGGAACATTTTATGTGGCTTCTGAATTAAAAGCTTTGGAAGGTGTTTGCACAAAAATTGAGTTATTTCCTCCGGGACATTTTTTATCGAGTAAAGATGGGGAATTAACCAAATGGTACAGCAGGGATTGGATGGATTATGAAGCCGTAAAAGACAACCAAACTAGTATTGATGAGATTCATGATGCCTTGGAAGCTGCAGTTCATCGTCAACTAATGTCCGATGTACCTTATGGTGTATTGCTTTCTGGTGGTTTAGATTCGTCTGTTACGTCTGCCATTGCAAAAAAATACGCAGAGAAAAGAATAGAATCTGACGACACTCAAGCAGCTTGGTGGCCTCAATTGCACTCATTTTCTGTTGGGTTAGAAGGTTCGCCTGATTTGGCGGCTGCGCAATTGGTTGCCGATCATATTGGCACCGTTCATCACGAAATAAAATTCACCATTCAGGAAGGATTGGATGCTATACGCGATGTTATTTATAACCTGGAAACTTACGATATTACAACAATTCGTGCTTCAACGCCTATGTATTTAATGGCGAGGGTAATTAAATCTATGGGTGTTAAAATGGTACTTTCCGGCGAAGGAGCCGATGAGTTGTTTGGGGGGTATTTATATTTTCATAAAGCGCCAAATAAAAAGGAATTTCATGAAGAAACGGTACGAAAATTAAGCAAATTGCATATGTACGATTGTTTAAGAGCAAATAAATCTTTGGCAGCTTGGGGAATTGAAGGTCGTGTGCCGTTTTTGGACAAAGAATTTATGGACGTGGCCATGCGTATTAACCCACAAGATAAAATGATTAACGGTGAGCGCATGGAAAAATGGGTGCTTCGTAAAGCTTTTGAAAGTTATTTGCCAGAAAGCGTGGCTTGGAGACAAAAAGAACAATTTTCTGATGGCGTTGGATACAGCTGGATTGATACCTTGAAACAGGTTGTGGCTGCGGAAATTACAGATGAGCAACTGGCAAACGCCAAACACAAGTTCCCAATACAAACACCAACCAATAAAGAGGAATTCTACTATCGTTCTATCTTTACAGAACATTTCCCTTCTGATACTGCAGCGCTTTGTGTGCCGCAAGAAGCGTCGGTTGCCTGCAGCACCAAAATTGCATTGGAATGGGACGCAAGTTTTAAAAACATGAATGATCCTTCAGGAAGGGCAGTGGCGAATGTTCATTCTGATGCTTATAATAAATAACCGCCATTTATTTGTTTTAATTAATTAAGAATCCGGTGAAAGCCGGGTTTTTTATGTTTGAATTTCTAAGGTTGAAACGTGTTAAATCAATCACAACAATATTGTTTTCAATAAAAATACGGTAACTAATCAGTATATTAATATTTTAAAACTAATTGATTATTAGACTGTTATTTTTTTTACCGCAAGGGTCGCAAAGAAAAAGCAAAGGTCGCAATATTAATTATAGTTGATTTACAACACATTGCGTCCATTGCGATTTCCTTAGCGTACATTGCGGTTAAATTTAAAGCTTTGTATTACAGATCATTATCATACTGATTAGTAACAAAATAAGATTAATCTGATTAAACATTTCATTGTCTTCTTATAAAAGGTATTTTTGTGATCACAAGAACTTTCAGGATGTGCTTATAAATAAATCCGATTTCAAAAAAATGCTATCAATAGAAACTAATTCTACATTAATTCCAACCCTGAAAAAATATTTTGGTTACGACAATTTTCGTGATCAGCAGCAAGCCATTATTGAATCGGTACTTTCCAAAAAAGACAATTTGGTCATTATGCCAACAGGCGGCGGAAAATCCATTTGTTTTCAATTACCGGCTATTATATTTGAGGGAATCACTCTGGTTATTTCTCCATTAATTGCCTTGATGAAAGATCAGGTGGATGGTTTAACCGCAAACGGAATTCCAGCTGCGTTTTTTAACAGCAGTCAGGCAAGCCAAGAACAGCATGAAATTTTTGATAAAATCATAAATACAGAAATAAAATTGTTGTATGTGGCTCCTGAGAGTTTGGCATTGCTTGAAAATATTCTGAAAGAAAAATATATAAGCTGCATTGCTATTGATGAAGCGCATTGTATTTCTTCTTGGGGGCACGATTTTCGTCCATCATACCAACAATTGGGTTTTCTGAAGAAGTTATTGCCAAATACGCCAATTATTGCATTAACCGCAACAGCCGATAAGGCCACCAGAAAAGATATTTTAGCGCAATTAAACATTCCTGATGCAACAGAATTTTTGTCTTCTTTTGACAGAAAAAACATTGAATTGGAGGTTCGTCCCGCAAATGACCGCGTGTTACAAATCTTAAAATTTGTTGAAAAAAAACCAAATGAATCCGGCATTATTTATTGTCTAAGCCGAAAATCAACGGAGCAACTGGCTTCCAAACTTAAACAAAAGGGAATTAAGGCAGCCGCTTACCATGCGGGTTTAAATTTTGCTGAGCGCACCAAAACCCAGGAAGATTTTATTTACGATAAGTTGCAGGTAATATGTGCCACCATTGCCTTTGGAATGGGCATAGACAAGTCTAATGTTCGCTGGGTAATTCATTACAATATGCCTAAAAACATTGAAGGTTATTATCAGGAAATCGGACGTTGCGGAAGAGATGGTCTAAAAGCGAATGCCATATTGTTTCACAGTTATGCTGATGTGATCCAACTTCGAAAATTTATGGGTGGCGCCAGTAATGAAGACCTACAGATTGCGAAATTGGAGCGCATGAAGCAATTTTCTGAAGCAACCACTTGCCGAAGAAAAATATTGTTGAGCTATTTTGGTGAATTGTTATCCGAAAATTGCGGGAATTGTGATGTGTGTAAAAATCCGCCCCAGTTTTTTGATGGCACAACCATCGCTCAAAAAGCGCTTTCAGTAATCTCACGGCTCAGAGAATCTGAAGCCACAGGAATTGTGATTGATGTTCTTAGAGGCGCTCATAATGCAACAATTATTGATAAAGGATACGACAAGCTAAAATCGCATGGTGTTGGGAAAGACATTTCCTGGCGCGATTGGCAGCAATATATCATTCAATTAATTAATCAGGGATTTTGTGAAATTGCTTTTCATAAAAATAATGCGTTGCAGTTAACTGCTTTTTCTCAAAAGGTGTTGTTTGAAAATAAGCAGGTTAGTTTAACATATCCTATTTCAGTTACAGAAAAAGCAGTTGTTAAAAAAGAACCAAAAGCAACCAAAGTTAAAAAAGACACCTTATTTGAACGTTTGCGCAAACTGCGTCATCAAATATCTTTGGAAGAAAGCATTCCTGCCTATTTGGTTTTTAGTGATGCCGCTTTAAAAGAAATGGAAAGAGCAAGGCCTATGAGTAAGTCCGATTTTCTTGAGATAAGCGGAGTAGGGCAGCGAAAGTTGCAAGTTTACGGAGATGAATTTATTGCCGAAATTGTTTCATTTATGGATGAAAAGGCTTCGAAGAAAAAGAAAATAGATACGAATACCGTGACGTATGAATTGTACAAAGAAGGTTTAGCGATTGATGGAATTGCTGAAAAGAGAAACCTGAGTCCGACAACTATTTTTTCCCATTTGGCCAAATTATATGCTGACGGTAAGGACATAAACATTTACGATTTTGTTACCAAAGAAGAGGTTGAAAAAATTAGAAAAGCAAAAGAAGCTTTAGAAAGTCCGGCAACGTTAAAACCTTATTTCGACTATTTAAATGCCGAAGTAGCTTATTTTAAAATTCGTTTGGCACTGACGATCCTTAATAATTAAATATTTTAAGTTCTAAACTACCCCATCAAAGATGCGCTTATTTCACAATAGGATTGTTTTCAATAACATTTGATAAAACAATGTGCGTGGTGGTTTCTCCATAGGTAATAAGCTGGTCAATAAATTTTCCTAAATGTTGTTGGTTTTTTAGCACAACTTCCATCACAATATTTTCATTTCCAGTAATTCTGTAACAATTAAGCACCTCATCAAAGTCTTTCACCTTTTCAATAAATGGTTTTAGCCTTCCCATAAAAGCACGCAATGTGATAATTGCTTTTAACTGATTATCTGTTTCAATATAGCAGACTTTTGCGTGATAGCCTTCAATAACTCCTATATCTTCCATTTTACGAATACGTTCAGCAACGGCAGGTGAAGTAATTCCAACTTTACGCGCAATATCTGTATTTGACTGGCGGGCATTTTGCTGTAAGCAATCCAATATTTTCCAATTAATAGTGTCTAAGCTCATTTTTTAAAGTTTTAGGTCATAAAAATATAAAATTATAAATTAAATTAATACATATGCTTTAATTATTAAATGTAGAATTTAATTTTCCGTTGTAAATTTGCATGCTTAATGAAGTGAACAATGTTTAATCCTGAAGAACAAAATCTAAATCAGTTGGTGATTTATCAAAAATCACTGTATATTTTTAAGTTGGCGCGACGTATTACTTCTTACATCACCAATGACAAAGATGTTTTAGCAATGTATGTATCTGATAAAAGAAGTTACAGGTATGCCGATAATTTGCTGATGAATGCTTTGGGACTGGTTCCTAAAATTGTAGAGACCGAGTGTCAGGAGAATCCAAGTTTAAAACTTAAATATGCACAGTCTCTAAGATATTTTATTGACCGTCTATATCAAAATTGTTTGCAGCTGGAAAGTACAAAAATTCAGGGAAAAGATTTTGTAAAACTACTTAGAAAAGAACTAAGGCTTCTTCGAAAAATTCACAAACATTATGTGAAATCGCTTTTATAGCTCCTAGTCGGAAGACCGAAGACCGAAGTTTCTTTTTAACATTAATTCAAAGAGTTTGTATATGCTTTGTTGCGTATTTAAGCACTAAATTAGTAAATAAAAACCGAATAGAAAATCCACTAGGATTTTCGTAAGTAGGCTAGAACCAAGCAATAAAGTATATACGGCTTGTTGGCAGTAGTTCTTATTTAATTTTGTCATTATTCGTTTCTTTTATTATCAGCCATTTTATTTGGATTTTGTCTTACATCAAAAACATCATTTATGAATATTTGGTCTTTTTCAATTCTATAAATGATTTTATAATTTCCACTCAATAAATATCTATGATTTTGTTTTAGTTTCTCAAGATAAGACTCAATTTGACCAGATTCTGGATTCTGGGTAAGTTGTTTTGTTGATGCAAGTATTTGTCGTCGAATTTTTTCGGCAATCTTTTTACTCGCTTTAATTTTATAGTAATCAAAAATATCTTTTAAGTTCTCGATAGCAAAGTCCGACCAAATTATTTTATTAATCATAGACTTACCAATTCTCTGATATTTTTTCTAATTCAGCTTGAGTTTTAAATTTTCCACCTTTAAAATCTTGTTCAGATTTTTTAATTCGATTAATAAACTCATCAACTGTAAAAGGTTTAAAGTCAGATTCTTTTTCTCTTCCTTTTCTTTTTAAAATATAACTTTCAATTTTATTCAAAATACTTTCATCTTGAATTTGAGCAAGATATGAGATTAAGTTTAATTTTCGAGTTTGTAAATCCATAAATAAAATATTTTATTCAAAGATACAAAATTGCTTTTGTTTATGTTAAATTTTTGTACGCATTACTGCCAACTCCAACCTCTGTCTTACAGCTTCATATAAAAAAGCGCCACAAGCCACAGAAACATTTAACGAGTCAATTTCACCTAACAACGGAAGTTTTACTTTGTGAGTTACAATTTTTAAAATAGAAGGATTGATACCTCGATCTTCCGATCCCATAATAATGGCTGTTGGTAGGGTTAAATCTATATCATAAATTAAGGTATCCGTTTTTTCGGTGGCAGCAACCAATTGAATATCTGCAGCCTGAAATTGAAAAATGGCGTCTTTAATATGATCAACCTTGCAAATAGGCATTTTAAACGCTGCACCTGCCGAAGTTTTTATGGTATCGGAACTTATGGGGGCATTTCCTTGTTTTTGGATAATAATGCCGTGTACACCTGCACATTCTGCAGTTCTGATAATGGCTCCGAAATTTCGAACATCAGAAATTTGATCCAACAATAAAAATAGGGGAGTTGCTGTATTTTCTAAAGTGGAAGTAATTAGTTCATCTAAATCTACAAACTCAATAGGGGAAATTTGTGCCGCAACGCCTTGGTGATTTCCATTTTTTGAAATACGGTTCAGTTTTTCTACGGGCACATGGCTGGTTGCAATATTATGTTGCTTTATAAGGCTGTTTAATTCTGAAAATAAATGACCGCTTAAGTCTTTTTGCAAATACACTTTGCTTATGGTTTTTCCAGCATTAATAGCTTCTATAACCGCCCTGATACCAAATATTTTTGAAGATTCGTTTTCCATGTTTGCAAAGGTAGGAATATTGTTTTAATAAAAAAACCACCTCAATATTGAGGTGGTTTTAAATTTTTATACAATAATTTAAATTGTAAAAGTTCCTTCAAAAGAACCCTCATACTCATCATCTGCTAAGCTAAATACCAGAATACCATTAGCTGTTACTTGATAGCCAGTTCCACCATCTCCATATTGGTCATAAATTTCTATAGTATATGTACCAGAAGATAAACATTCTTTAATTGTTGTAGGGGCAGTCATACCACCATACGCACCAAAATCAAAAGGATGAGCACTTGCTAAAACTGTATTACCGGCAGCGTCTTTAATTCTCCAAGCAGCTTCTTCTGCCCAGTCATCAAAAGAAAGATTTATTTTTAATTTAATACCATTATTAGGGCAAAGTTGAGACAAACCTATTGTTAAAGCTTCACCAGTACTTGTGTCTGCAGTAGACTGCAATCTTATAACTAAAACTTTGTCTTCGCTTAATCCTACATCTTTTACATCAATCTTTAGTGAACCAACATTTGAACCACCAGGAATTGTTACTGTTGAAGGAATAGTATAAGCACCTGCATCTGCATCAGTACTTTCTGCTACAACCATAACTGGAATGCTTCTATCAGAACCTGTTATGTTTGTTGTGTAAATTTTAACTTCTTTTGAAGTTTCGGATCCAGCTTCTACACCAATATCCATAGTATTAGATACAAAGGAAGCAAATGATGTATCTAAAGCCTCTACAGTAGACTCTTCACAAGAAGAGAAAGATATAATAACTAATGAAGCTAAAAATAAGTATATATATTTTTTCATAATTTATGTTTTTGGTTTATTAGAGTAAGCTTATAAAAGCTTATAAGCTTACTCATTTTTTAAAATGTCTAGTTAATAAATGGATTATTCTGAATTTCTGCACGAGGAATTTCATAAGTTAATCTGTCGTCTGTATAAGGAATAGACAAACCTGAATGGAATACATGATTAGTACCTCTAGTCATCATTTGTTTGTTTCTCTTCATAGATAAATAACTTTTTCCTTCACCCCATAATTCAATTCTTGTTTGAAGGATTACTTCATTTAGTAAAGCATTACCATCAAGTCCATTAACATAAGCATAATCTGCAGCGTTAGAAAATCTTTGAGATAATAATTGAGTTAAGCGGGTTTTTGCAGGTCCATCTTGGCCTTCTTTTGCAGCCATTTCAGCAGACAATAAGTACATTTCAGCAACTCTCATATAAATATAATCATCTTCGATGTTTCTTTGACCACCAACTACTCTTTCTGCATTATAAAATTTGTTACGAGGTTGTAAGCCATTAGCAGCATCAAATTGTGTTTTTCTAATGTCATTGTCTTTTATTTTAGCATATAAACCATCATCAATACCTTTTTTATCACCAGCCCATTGGTAACTGTATGTAAATATATCCATTTGACCCCACCAAGAGATTAAATCTAATCCATTAACTAAAGTAATATCAAATCCCCAGATCCAACCTGGTGTAGAAAGACTATTGAATCCGCCTACAACTTCGGTACTTGACATTAATGGATAACCAGCAATAACGTCATCAGCTAAATCTTTAGCTAATAAGTTTGAAGCGCTATCGTCTTTTGAAGCATATACATAAGCAAGTAATCCTTTTGCAACATCTACATTTATATTTGTTTTACTTGCTCTAGTAAAACCATCTAATAATGTAATTGCTGAAGATAAGTCTTCTATCATAAAATCATATACTTCTTGCATAGTTGCTTGAGCTTGAACTGGATCGTCAGAATCTTTATAGATAGGTAAAACTGTTGCGCTGGCCTCATATTCTTTAGCATACAATTGTGTTAAGTAAAAATAAGCGTAAGCTCTTAATGCTTTTGCTTGACCTAATGAATGTTGTCCACTAATAGATTCAGGTACTATATCATTACCACCTAAAGACTTGATAACAAGGTTTGCAGATCTAATTACCCTGTAATAATATCTCCAAGGCATATAATTATCAGTGTCAGCATAATCAACAGTAGATAATAAATTTACAAAATTACCATATCTCTGATAGTTATTTGCAGTTAAAGCCAAGTCTCCAGACAAAAAGTCTGTAAATATATCATATCCTTTTTGACCAAAATCTTCATGGGTATCGGTTCCACCAGTTCCAGTATTAACCATCATTGAATAAATACCGTTTAAAGTTGCGTCTAATATTTCAGGGTTTAATTGTCCTGAAGCCCCTGTGTCTTCTAAATTAATAAAAGATGTTGGGCTGGTTTCTAAAAACTCTTCTTCACAACTTAAAAATGTTGCAATTACTGCAAGAGTAAATACTATTTTTAATAAATTAATCTTCATTTTTTTGTTTTTTTAAGTTATTTATATTTTTATACGAACACCAAGCGTAAATGTAGATAAAGGATTGTATCTGTATCTAGCAGAAGACCCAACTAAAGATGCTGCTGGATTAAAACCTTTTCTAGCACTTAATAAAAATAGATTATCTCCTGCTAAATAAATATTTAAATTTGAAATTCCTGTGTTGGTTAAGTATTCAGTCGGTAAAGTATAACCAACCCTTACATTATTTAAAGCTAAAAAATCAGATTTTGTTAAAAAACGTGTAGAAAGACGGTTAACATTTACATTTTGGTTACTATATAATCTTGGAATATTTGTAAGGTCTCCAGGATTTTGCCATCTACTTCTAATGTCTATATGGTAGTTGTTACTACCAGCTTGATCATTATCTAATACATTTGCATAGTTACCATCATATCCATATCCGCCATAACTATAAGTAAATTGAGAGCTTATGTCGAAATCAAATATTTTAGCAGATACTCTAAACGCACCTCTAACTTTAGGTATTGCTGATTTACCTACGAATTTACTGGTGGCTTCTTGGTATACACTAGTAACACCTTGCTTTATCTCTGCTTCTGGGTTTCTAATTATATATTCAAATAAATCTAGTATTTCTTCACCAGAATCAAATGCATTATTTGAATTAGCATCTACATAATTTGTTTCCCAAAGAGGGTCACCATTTGCAGCATTTACACCTAACCATTCTGGCATATAATAATCATATCTACTGTGTCCTTCTGCTCTACCGAAGCTTCCGTCTATGTCAATAATTTTATCCCTTTCTTCGGGAGCATCAAAAGGCATTTTTGTAATCTCATTATCTAACACTTCTCCATTAACAGATAAATCTAATTTAAAGTTTTCTTGATTAACGATGTGTCCAGTTAAATCAAATTCAAGACCTCTATTTACAATAGCACCATCATTTGTGGTATCAATTGCATCACCAGTAGAAATTGGTACACGTACACTAAATATTAAGCCGTCAGTATCTTTAATATAGTAGTCAACAGCACCATCTATTACATTATTGAATAATCTAAATTCTGTACCTACTTGATACATTTTACTTGCTTCCCATGTTAAAGCTGCATTTTCTCTAGCTCTTACAATTAAAGATATATTACCATCTAAGTTATCAATATCATATCCATTTTGTCCAGAGTATAAACTTACACCACCTTGATCTCCTTGAATACCATAACTAGCTTTTAGTTTTAAGTAGTTTATAAATTCATTATTAGCTAAAAAAGCTTCTTTACTAATAATCCAAGATGCTCCTGCAGACCAAAAAGTACCCCATTTGTCTTGTGCAAACCTAGAACTACCATCTCTTCTAACTGTACCTGATAAGTAGTACTTGTTTAAATAGTTGTAATTAACTTGACCAAAATAACTTTCTAACCCAGTTTCTTCTGTATAACCTGAAGGATCACTACCATTATTAATATAATTAGAAGGGTTGTCTAAACCGTTCATTAAATTTACAATAGTATTTTTACTAATATAGGTACGATCTCTTTTCCACTCATTTGATTCGTGAGCTAGTAAAGCTGATATGCTATGATTTCCAAAACTTTTATCGTAATTAAACATTTGTAAAAAGTTTTGAGTTAGCGCTTGTCTTTGTTCTTTAAATAAACCACCACCTTGACCAGCTGCAGAACCATAGAAAGGATTGTTTATGGTGTTGTCCATATAACTGTAATAGTTTCCAGCATACTTAGCTGTAAATGAAAGTTCTTCTGTAAAATTAATTTTAAAAGAAAAGTTACCATTTACAGAGTGACGCATGTTTTCACTTAAATCATAATTAGCATCTGCAATTGCATTTGTTAATCCTCCAAAACCTCTATTTAGTCCATAGTCATATTGATTACCACCATAAGAAGGATCTGCTACGATAGCACCTGATGCATCACGTAATAATAATGGATAAATTGCAGGAATATTATCAGTAAACCAAAATATACTTCCTGAGTCTTCAGATTGTCCATTTGCTTTTTGGTCTGCATAAGAATAATCGATATTAGCATTTGCTTCTAACCATTTTGTTGGTTTGTGAGTAATACTTAACCTTGTTGAATAACGTTTAAAATCAGAGTTTACTAAATATCCTACATCATTTAAATAACCAAAAGAAGAAAAATAGGTTGTATTATCATTACCACCACTCATACTTAAATTAGCTTCCGTTCTAAATGAAGATTGAAATCCATAATCAGACCAGTCTTCTGGAGTATATTTTCTTGTAACTCCTGATTTAACTTTACCTGTTGCAGGGTCAATTAAGTCGCTAACATTTGTTATATTCCACATATTATAATCTGGAGAAATACCAGCTCCAGAGAATAAATTATCATTTGCGTAAGTATTAGAATTTGCTACTCCTAAAAAATCTCCAGTGTTTTTTAATCCTTCCCATGATAGTCCAATATATTCTTCCGGAGAAGTTATTACATCGTAAGCAGGTAAAAGTCTTGTGTTTATACCTGTTTTTACTTCAACATTAACATTAGTAATGCCACTTTTACCTTTTTTAGTTGTAATAACAATTACCCCATTTGCACCTCTAGAACCGTAAATTGAAGTTGCAGTTGCATCTTTTAATATGGTAGTAGTTGCAATATCTGCCGGGTTTATATTACTTATACTATTAAGATATGGTGCACCATCAACAACATATAAAGGATCACTGTTACCATTAATGGTTCCAAAACCTCGAATTCTTATTGTTGAGGCACTACCAGGTTGACCAGAACTATTAACAACAGTTACACCAGCAACTTCACCAGCCAATGCTTGTGAAATGTTTGATACTGATTTTGCCTGTATGTTTTCTGATTCAACCGTTATAGCTGAACCAGTAAATGCTTGTTTTGTAGTTGTACCGTAACCTACAATAACCACTTCTTCAAGAGCTTCTGCACTTTCTTGCATACTCACGTTGATAACATTAGTGGTTCCAACGGTTTTTTCAACGGTAGTCAACCCTATGTAACTGTATTGTAATACAGCTCCCTGGGCAGCTTTAATTGAGTAATTTCCATCGAAATCAGCTTGTGTACCTGTTTTGGTACCTTTAATAATAACTGTTACTCCAGGTAGTGGTCCACTTGCATCGGACACGTTCCCCGTAACAGTTTTTTCTTGCGCAAATGTTATTTGCACCACGAACGCTAGTAAAAGCGTTAAAAAACCATTAAACTTTGTTTTCATTATATAATTATTTGAATTAATTATGTCAAAAATCTTAATAATTTGTTAATAAACCAAACTTTTTAGCGTTAAATTCTTAAAAGAAGTTAATTCCTTAGCATTTTTGAGGTTAAAACTAATTTTTTCACCAAATATGAATTTTGATTTAAATAATTGTTAAGCTATTAATGACCTTTATATATAGATGTCATATTTTTAAAACCGTTGCGTTTTAAGAATGAAATAAATGATCATTCAAAAAAAAATAGTAAAAGTTGAAACATATTATGCTAACCAAACAATATGCTAACCGAACTTTTGGATTGTAATATTTGTTACTGTTTCAGCGTTGAGATTTTCTAAAATATGTATCTAAATTGTGGAGGCAATTATTGAAATAAATGATAAATCATGTTGAATGGGAATCTTAATATGAATTTAGAATTATTTAAATTAAAATACCTTCAGAACAACAAAGCAAAGGAAATCGTCTAGTGACTTTCCTGCCCGCCGTAGGTGGGTTTCGTCGAAAAATAATGAAAACGTCAGGTTAAACCTGCCTTCCCGCCAGTAGGTACGGTTAAGAATCTCATCAGACAAAGTTTCAATCATAATTGCCTTTTCCCTCATTGATATGCACTATGTCACCATCTTGACGCTTATAAAACACTAAGTCATCATACGTTCCTTCTGGCTTAAGAAATTTTTTTATTTCCCCAATTTATTTATTAAAAAACGTTAAGATAAATGCATAAGAACCCTGTTGGCAATGTAAGAGAAGGGCTGTTTGACCGTTATCTAAATAAATAATTGTATTTAGAATAAGGTACCTAAAATGAAATAAATAATCGTTTTAACCTACTTTTTTTAAAAGAGTGTCACATTAAACTAAAAATGAATTGAGTTAAATAATTATCATTGCGCAGCTATGGCAGAATTTGTGAATGAGTAAAAAATATAATTTTAGGATGGCAAATGACCAGTAAAACAGCAGTCTGCAGGTAGGCAAAAGGGAGGATACTCCGTACATACTCCGTACATAGTGTTAGTGAGTGTTATAGCTGCTATAACATTACCCTTGTAAAAAACCATTTTTCTGGCAAATTTAAATTTGTCCGCAAGGTGAAAAAATCAGCTTGCACTGAGCGCAGCCGAACTGTCATTGCGGGGCAGAGCGTTAAGAAAATGTTCGGTGAACATTTTTAGTTTGACATGGAGATAGCTATGGGCGAGATGGCGCGCAGATACCAGCTGGCGCGAGGGAGAGCGATAGCGAAATGACAACGCGGCAAGCTCATGTTAGCAGGCAGATAATTCCTTATTAATAAGGAGGGTGAGTTGTATAATATATATGGTGAAAATCTATTTAAAAAATAAATATATTCATATTTGATTAAGAAGAAAATAATTGTACATTTGCAAACTCTT
>JGI1221J11331_1000187_pt1 | contig 19674 bp, 12 predicted proteins | sample LakVidmifraction_4_FD_11331 | JGI IMG/M metagenome (IMG submission 11331) | reverse complement strand
TGTTGCTCCGCAACGTATCGTAATTCATGCCGAGTTTTTCCTTCAAGCTCGGCATGCCCAAGGTAGCACTTACAAGCTGGAAGCATGCGTTACATAAATATAGCCGAATGTTTTCCAATATTAACCATAACAGCTAACCATTATAATCGGAGCTGTTGCCCAACCGTTGCCCAAATCTTTTACATGGCATTGTTTTCTGCTTCATGTATTTTGTTAAATACAACAGGCAGAGCCATTGCCACCCCTAGATATATCATATTTCTAAAGAACATTACAATTTGTAAATCGTAATATGCCACACAAATTTGACTAATAATGAATGTTATTACCATTAAAGAGACCGATTGCTCATATGGATTGTCTATTTTTTTGTAATCTATTACAGATTGCGTCAGGCTTAATCCAAAGAACATCCAGAAAATAATAAATCCAGGAAAACCTGTTTTTGTCCACATCCAATATATGCAGTTGTGTGGAATGTAGTTCCATAAGGGAAAATCAATTGCGTCAAGAGGAATAGCTATAAGATATTTTTGTCCGAATCCTAGCCCCAATGGGTTTTGCTCAATTGTTCTTTCAAGATTATATTTTTCTTTTTCTCTATATAAATTTGATGTATCTTCTTCTTCTCCATTGGCAAAAACGCTTTTAATTTGTTGTACAGGCATTGCAATAGAGCTGCCGCTATTCCAGAATGCAACACAATATATAACCATAAGTACTGCAAAGGGTGCCCCAATCTTTAGTGCTAATATTTTAGCTTTTTTGGGTAATAATGCAACTACAAAGAAAAGGCTAAGTCCCAAAGTTCCATATACGATACGCCTTTGATTTAAGAGGAACGACATCATTGTAAAAGGCATACATATAAGTGATACCCAAAACTCCGGGCCGTAATACTTTAATAATCCCATGCAGAGAGTAAGTATTATTATTGTTGAAAAGAACAGGGAATCTTCATGCCCGGCAATAGATTCCAAATCACCAGTACTAAAATGCAATAGATAACCGTATCTATAAAAAAATGTTTCAAGACCTTTTAGGTGAATTGTTATTATAGCAATCCATATAATTATTTTGACCTGCTCTTTCGTTCTAATTAGTTGTGTTGTGAAGAAATATAGAGCACACAGATAATATAAAGCTCTAATCTCCCACATGGAAGCTTTAACATCACCTCCTGTTCCCATGCCATATACTGTATAAAAAAGCAGCATTCCTAAAAAGATAAGCGATATTCCAAGATTTGGGATGCTTCTTAAGCTGGCATCTCTTGAAACAGTAGCTCTGACTATAAAGATAACAGCAGTCAGTCCCAATATACATTCTATGGGATTCATTACTAATGCTGAGATTCCGGTTGGTATATTTAAATTCACAAAGAATGGAATATGCATTGTTATTGGAATAGGAAGTCCCCGTATATAGAACTGATCGAATGTTAGAGAGCATGCAAGTAGGGTGTATATGCATATATCAAGTTTCTTAGTTATTAGATATACAAATAGAAGTGCAGAAAAGAGACCAGGAATAACAAATACGGCTTTTACATTAATAGCAAGAAGCCCGACTGTTAATAGGGACAGGAATATTGGAAGAGCAATGTTTACAAGAAACCATGGAAGGTTATTTAGTGCTTGCTTATATAGTGTGGTTAGTTTTTTTTCAAAAGTCTTGAACATTGCTAAAACCTAAAAATTCAAGAAATACTAATGCGGTTACATAAAGAAGCATAAAACAAATATATAGAAATGATATTCTTTTAACTACACATCCTCCAACAACAAAACCAATCATAATTAGTAGCATCGTTTTCATATCTTATATCCATTTATATAGCCATGTTGGAATCCAGAATTCAACATAATTTGCAATGCAGCCAATAAATTTATCTTTCTGAACTTTTTCCATTCCGGCTTTTAGGGGACCACGTTTGCTGTAGTACATGTTCACGGTTGCAAATACCCCGTCTGTTTCAGGAATAATTGCAATAGAGTCTGCATTTGATAAGATGTCAGGAATTTCCATCATTGTAAGATTGAATCGTTTTCTGATAACTTCAAGCATTTCTCTTATTTTTGCACTTTGGAATATAGAACCTTTGAAGCCGTCAGGTAAAGTTCCCCTTGGAATAACAGTAAGATTATCATATTTTGTTGTATATAAAATTTCTTCAAAAGTTGCATTGCCACTCAAATAGTCAAGTATTCCTTTTTTCTCATCCAGGTCCAGAGCTGAAGATATAGAATCTTTTATATTGTTACTCATGTCAATAAGCAGAACAGTTTCGTCAGTGTCAAATGCTGATACGATTGCCATATTCGTTGTGAAAACCGTTTTTCCTGTTCCAGGTTTAGCGCTTGTGGTTAGCCATATCAGGTTTTCATCTGTATCGTAACAACTCTTTGCATATATTTTAGCAGATCTGAATCTTTCAATATAAGCCTGAATATTTCTGTTAGGGTGTCCATTTCCTAAGTTTGAAAGGTCGAGCCAATCTTTTTCAATAATGAGCTGATGTAAGGCTGTTGGACTAAGAGTGCTTCTGCCTTTATTCCAGAAATGATCTTTTTCTGTTTTTCCGGTTTGCTGATTAATCCTTATCAGATCCTCTTTTGTTGCAACAGGTAGTGTGAATCGTTGCGCAGTGAATGTATCTTTTATACTTCTAAGTAGATTAAACGGGAACTTTCCGCACCATTCAGGCATAAGAAGATTTTTAATATATATTTTTGGAATTGTTCCTATTACCGGTATTTGAGTTAATTTTTCAATTTCAGTAATTCGCATTACGTGAGGATCTATAATTTCAAGCATAAATATAAGGCCGACGCTTACAAATCCGGCACCCATAATACCAGCAATTACAATTAATAGTTTGTTTGGTTTATATGGGCGAAGCGGTACAAGAGGGGGATCAATGATTGTAAAACGATTTTCCTGCTGTTGAAGTTCCACTTCTCTCGAAACTTTTGAATGTTCCAGTTTAACCTGTAGTGTTTCATAAATTTCTCTTGCAATCTGCTCTTTCTTATCTAAGCTTCTAAGTTCTTTTTCAAGATTTGGAATTTGTTGAATTCTTGTTTTGAGTTCATCATTTATCTTTGTGTACTCTGAAATACGCATTTTAACTACTTCAATTTCAATTTTAACATCGGCGTGTCTTGCAAGTATTTCCTGATACATAGGAGATCGCACCTCTTTGGTTTCTGCCGCCCCTTTGTCGTCTTTTTCTTTTCTTAGTAATTCTTGTATGTATGCAAGTTCTCTTTTTACTTTTAGAACTTCCGGATGTTCTTCTGTCCGAGTTGCCAGTAAGTTTCCTAATTCCATTTCTAAATTCTGATATTGAGCTTGATAAGGAGTGTTTTTGTGAAATAGGGCTTGAGATACAATCATTGGTTCTGTGCCAGCGAGTCTGGATTCCAAGAGTTCTTTGTTTAACTCTGCATCTTTTAGTTCCACTTTAAGGTCTGTGATTCTTTGGCGCATTTCTTCTTGTTCCACACTTAAAGAACCAATACGAGTTATACTTTCAATATTATCAACCTTAAATTGCTGTAGTGCATCTTCTGCTTCAAGAAGTAATTCCTTATATATATCAAGTTGTTTCTGGATAAAGATTACAGCAACAGATACCTCGTTTTTACTTCCCTTCAGACTTTTCTCAATAAATGCATTTGACACCGATTCAACAAGATTTTTTGCGAGAACAGGATCTTCTGCCGTGCAACCAATTTGAAAAGAATCAGCAGACAGTGCAAAAATCTCAATATGTTCCCTGATCTTATCGATTAGTTTTTCCAGAGCATATTCATAGTCTTGTTCATCTTCAATTTGTGACTCGAGTCCAAGTTGTTCTACAATCTCAAGGATAACAGGACGGCTATATATTATCTTCTGGAATGATGATAACCTGTCATTATCAGACATTGTTACAGCAGTATCATACTTTATAAGAGGATTTAATATGTCTGTTCTTCCCATCAGAATTGTGGTTGTCGACATATATAGAGGTTTAAGCATAAATGCAAGAAGAACTGCTAAAGGAGGAATAATAAGAAATGGAATAATAAATTGGCGTTTTCTTCTGAATACTATTTCCAATAAGTATCTTATTGAGAAATCACCAACAATGAAACTTTTCTTTTCGGCTTCTTTAATTCTTTTGGGTGTTTGAGACATTCTTATTTAACTCCAGTTATAGCAAATTACATGTTATTTCAAGAAATCATAAAATACAATCCAGTTGAAAGTCGGAGACAATTGTGTTAAGACGTAATTAACTTTTGCAAGTCCTCTTTTTGGAACATATATTAAGTCGCCAGCGCGCACGGTCAAGTCACCATCAATTTTATTGCCCCGCATTAAGTCACGTATATCAAAAGTATGCATTTCCGGATTTTCTCCAAGATAATCTCTAACAATTGTGACTAGTTTCAGGTTTGCATCAGCTGTGTAGCCTTCTCCAAGTCCAAGAGCTCTGACAAGGTTCATATTATTACCGATGTCATAAATTCCAGTCTGGTTAACTTCACCCATCAAGTAGAAAGTGTGTTCCTGATTTCGTCTAACAAATACGGTGTCTCCAGGCAAAAGAGGAATATTCATTCGTTTATCACCTTCGAGAAGTTTGTATAGATCTATATTAATAAGGGTTCCGCTACCACGTAGAACCTGACAACTTCTCAGGTCAGCGTCATCCTGAAATCCTTCAGCTCTTGCTATTGCCGCCAGAAGGGTGGGGCGACCTTTAAAACTGAATATACCCGTTCTAGTTAATGCTCCTAGGACATATATCTCATTACCATTGTATTCAACAACTAATACATCTATATTAGGATTAATATAGTCTGAAGAGAGTCTGGTTGAGATGACTTTGGCAGCTTCTTCACGTGTCATGTTTTCTATTCCCACAACACCAATACCAGGAACTGTGATTTTACCATCAGGACCAAGTACATATTTTCTTGAAACTTCCGGGGTGTCGACACTATAAAGTTCAATAATATCGCCAGGTGATAGTCTGTATTCTGTTTCTAATTTTGCAAGTTCCCAATCAGCATTCATTGCAGCATTGTTGCTTGAGATGCTACTCAGTTGAGCAATTTCTTCAGCAGTTGGAAGCATTCTAATTGTTTGTTTAGAATCATCTTTTTTGTCATTTGTCTGGCAACCAATCAAACAAATTATTAGAACATACAAACATATGAGATACTTTAAATTTTTAATCATGGAATTAACTCTACTTTGTTTTGTTAAATATTATATGATATACTGATTTTCCATCAGCCTCCAGCATGTATTGACCATTGGTAAATGTACAGCCTTGCTGATATTTTTCTATATCCTCACTATCATTATTTATATAGTATACAATATTGCTATACAAATCAATATTATTAAGCAGAAATTTAAAGTTTGTCTTGGTTGTTGTCTTATTGATTGCAATCAAAGAAAGCGTTTTGTCATTTTCGGCCGCATACAGGGAGGTCAGATTGTTATCAATGCTGTTCAATTTTGTATCCAGCAGTTGGTTTGGAAACTTTGTGTATTGTCCGTCGACATTTCTATAAAGTCTAAATACGAGTTCAGCTTTTGTTTTTGGAGGAGGCCATGTCCAGTAGCATGCTAAATCAAGTTGTTGTGTTGCAAATATGCCCAAGCTGTCAGCAAGAGCTATAGCTCCACTCATGTCAGCTTCTGCGCCCCAATTATATTCAGTTATACCCAGTTTAGTTCCCGGATAGTATTTATCAATCCATGCTTTTGCCCTTGGAATAAGCATTATTCTTTCGTTAATCCATGATGGGTCTTTATAACTTGCGTCATATAACGAGCGAGGAGCCATAACTCTATCCATTGCAACAGGAATACTTGCATTATCGCTAAATACATCTTTTGCTTGCGGGTAGTAATGGATAGTTAAATAATCAAGTAGTTTTTCACCAGTTGACTCTTCGTGCATTCTCATTTGCTTTAAGAACCATGGAATAAACTCATCGCCAAATTGTTTTTTGTCGTCATCTCGTCCACTTTCATTATCTTTTGCAGATTTTGTATATGCTATCCATCCCCAAACATCAGGACCTGCCAATAAGGCTTTTGGTGCAACTTTTTTAATTGCCGATGCAGTTGACTTATATTTTGAAATATACTCCGCATATCCAGTCGGGTCAGGGTGAGCGTCCCGATGAGTTTCATGCCAAAGCATGGGTTCATTATCCAGTGCAAAAATGATTCTACCATCTTCAATAGCTTTTGGGTATGACTCTTCAATCTTTTGCACCCATTCTGCAATGAAACTTGTGCCAATTGCTGTTGAAGTATCAAAGGGTGATGTTCCGGTTACGAATTTGCCATCATATTTTATACCATTACCTGCATCTGGTCGCCACTGGTCTGTTTTCTGTTGTTCTCCATATTTTTTTACTGAGAAGCCATGAGATGTTGTGTTTTTTGCAACATATCCCATAATAGGAACAGTTATAATAACTTTAGCATTGTTTTTAAGGGTTTTTGTGATAAGTCTCTGCCATCTGTTTGGACCAGCATCAATGTTTTCAAAAAACCAGTCTTTGCCTGTATTCCATGCATTTCCAAGTTTCCAGTTGTATCTTGTAGTTGTGTTGCCCCCCCAACGATTTACTGTGGGTTTGTCAAGTTGAAAAGTTTTTGTTGAAGCATCGGCCATGCCAAAGATATCTTCGGAATAACTTACTTGTTTTTCAGGTCTAGTGATTTTCCATGTGGCAGTTTCATTAATTTGAGCAAAGATATTGCTTGAGATGAACAATCCAATTATAAGAGATGTTTTTTTCATAAATCGTTAACTTTCCTTTTTTTATTTCCAAAATATGTTTTTGTTATTGGAAGTTGAATCTTCTCTTTTATCTTGCCATTTACTTTTTTCCGCTCATAGAGCGGACACTACATTTCCTGCAACCAATGTTAGTTGCAAACAATGTAGCGTCGGCTCTGTGAACCGAATTATAAAAAAGTATTTTTTATGGTTATTGCCCCAAAAGAGTTCATAACTCTAAAAACCACATCATACTTTAGTAGCTGTATTGTGGTAGCTCAAGCTTCCAGGTAGGCCATTCGTTGCACTCATTGCTGTCGTAAACTCCAGCCGCACTTCCGTTGGTCGTGGGTTGACATTCTTCACTTGCAACGAAGATCGTTGCGTTACCCCAACTTGCAATCCAATACTTAGACTGCTTATTGTTGCTCTGCGTGGTAGCTCAAGCTTCTAGGTTGAAGGCATTCTTCACTGCAAACTGGAAGCATGCGTTACACTGTCCGAGCCCACGGGACTCGGCTACAGGATGAAACTGCAATCATCCGTTAATTTGCAAGACTAACGCTGTAGCCGTGTCGCTCCGGCACGGAAATTTTACATTTTCTTTTCTCTGTGTTCTCTAGCGTAGCGGGTGGTTAAACCTCTTTTGTTGCCTGCCTGTTCGTGTACTCAGGCAGACAGGCGGCTATGCCGCCCTATGAACTTGTTTTATTACTATTGTTATTTTCCAGATTTTCTTCTGTTATCATCTCTGCACAGCATTTGGCAATTTTCAGCAGAAGTTTTTCCGCCGTCATGCCACGGAGTAATATGGTCAGCTTCCATTTCGTTTATTTCAAAATGTTCTTTACATTCAATGCAAATTCCTTTTTGTCTTTCATAAGCTTCTCTTTTCTGATTGTCGCTAAACGCACGAATGTTTAAGTGCTTCTCTTTTCCAGTTAAAACATATAAATAAATTCCTTTTTTATTTGAGACATCTTCATCCTGCATTAGTTCTGCTATCTCTTTTTCAAGCTTTTTGGAATCAAGTTTTTGGTCTTTAAACTCATTATAAAGAAATCCCCAGGCAATACCCTTCATTTCTTTTCGGTAATTTGGAAACACTATCTTTACCCAATTAATTACACCTTGAAAATAGAGCCACAATTCATTGGCATTTGGTTCATGTTGGTTTTTTGCCATATATTGCTCAATATCATCATTGCTAATCCATATATATAAATCACCATCAACTGCACCTCTTTTTTGAACTTCTTTTCTATACTTTTTGTGTTCTACTTTATATGGTTCAACACCTATTTCTTTACCTGAATTAGATATGCCTAACCCAATTATCTCAAATTGTTCGGGATTATATTTATCTATAAACGTAATTGGTACCCCCATATAACCTTTGTAATCTAAAGGAATGTCTTTTGTCTTGTTCACATTAATTGCATCGAAGTTTTCATACTTTGGATATTCTTCGGGATTATATATTTTGTAAAGAATCAAGTCTTCATGTCTTTCTTTATAATCTAAATTCGTATACCAACGAACTCCTTTAACTCTAATATATTTATTTCCTTTTTTGTCAATTCTACTATTGGCGGCGGTTAATGGGTAATCTTCAGGAACACCAAACTCTCTATCACCACTATGAATACTTGCCCCTAACCATACCTTGTTTTTCTTTATTAATTTAAATATTTCTTTATAGGTTAATGCATTTAAATTCCCGATTATTATGAATTGTTTTTCGTATTCTATTAGTTGGTTTACATAATCTCTAAACAAGGAAAACGGAGGATTTGTAACAACAATATCAGCTTGTTTTAAAAGTTCAATACTCTCTTTACTACGAAAATCTCCATCTCCTTTCAAATGTTTTATTCCAATTTCTTCAGGGTCAGGTACATTGTTTCCGTTTTTATCCCCGTCATACTCTAAATATATAGTTTGTTCAGAATTGTGTAGGGTGAACAAGTCCATCTCTTGATTTTTATAGCAGGTGGCAAGTAGTTTTTTTAGACCAAAATTTTCAAAATTGTATGATAAATAGTGAAAGAAATTACTTACTCTTGGGTCATCACAGTTACAGTAAACAATCTTGTCTTTAAAATGGTCTTTGTAGTTCTTTAACTCTCTTTCAATGTCGGGGAGCTGGGTATAGAACTCATCTTTTTTAGAGTTTTTTGCTTGATGTAAATTTTTATTTTGTGCTTTTGTTGCCATTGAGATCTTCTATTCTTTTGTTTCCTGTATTTTATAACAATAATTAATAGTTTGAACTGTAATATAGCTAATTGTTATGGCGTTTTCAATAATATAAAGCAAGTTTGTAAGATATATTTTCCGTTTTGTACATCTCAATTGATATGTTTACAGTTTTTGTGCAAATTAATTATTATTTTTTAGCTGCTATTACTTTTTTCAGCGTGAACAAACATAATGTCCCGAAAAAGAATATTGTCGCTGCTGAAAGCGTAAAGGCTTTGACCGTCATGGCGTAGACTTCCATTCCGTAGAAATTATTGACTGTAGGAACTTCTTAGACTTTTCGCTGCGAGTTTTCTGTTTGGAGGCTCGTTTCAGTGTAGCCTTAAGATCTTCTTCCGAATATATGCCCTCGCGAGCGTAGTATCGGTAATATGGAATATATCCAGCAAAAGTTTCAACAGATTTATCGTCTTCTGACTCATCTTCCACAATCTGGCATACCTTATCAATATGTTCCCGAAGAACACTCTTGATTTTATCTTGTTGACTTTTTGTCATCTTCTTGTCTTCTTGCAGATTGACATTCATCTTCCACGCTAACTCTTGACAAACCTTGAGAGCGGCAACTCTGAGTTGTATCTGATCCTGTTTAGATGAAAAATACTCACTAATATCTGAAAGTAGTCCCACAGCATTTTCCGAGGAAACTTTTTTTACTCCGAACTCTTTCAGCCAGTCCATAATTGCAAGCTTAAGCTTTAATGATTCAGACTTCTTCAGCAACACCAGTGCATCATCAACGCCAAACCCCTTTTCCTGAGCGATCGCCAACACTTGATGAAAAGCATAAATAGACTCGGATGGTTTAAGGGCATCACTCTGAATGGCTTTTTGAGCAAGAGCTATCAGATCTTCCTTAGAAAGTTCCTCTAGTTGTCCCGCAGTATTCTTGCGTGCAGCACGGTCGCCGCTCATGAGAGCCTTCAACAAAGCATCATCATCTGCAAAAGCAAATGTACCAAAAACTAAAGAGCCTATTAGAAACAGTATATTTATTTTCATAGTTATTACCTTTCAATTTACTGATTTACAGCGTTGGTTTAACCAACTGCTGTTCTGAAAATGAACTTTCCCAAAAAGTTCCCTCAAAATTGTTACTAGTGTAATTAAAATCCCCACCTGAATACGGAGGATAGTGACTAGCAATATAAGTGTCTGCATATCCGATCTGGGTTACAGGCATCAACCATGCCCAGAAATCACTATCCCCATCTTCCGGATCATCACCCCATGACCATTCGTTATGATCATCCTGATTTGCCACAGTCAGTAAGTTATACTGTGCCGTACCACCCACAATGCGCCCCCAAGAATTCACATCGCACCATTCATAACAGACCTCTACAAATCCATCGCATCGAAGATCTGTAACCGTACTTAAATTGCCATTCCAACTTCCTGGCAAAACAGTATTGAATTTTGTGTAACCTATGCTAGCAGTGTTATCAATCAAACGCCTTGCCACTAGGAGTATCTTTAGACGCATCGTGTAGCCTGCCACTGTATTTTGCATCGAAAAACTATTGTAATAAGATGTTAGAAATGGAGTTAGTGAACCAAAATAATCCCGATCAGGACAAGCTGTAATATGCGTCAAGAGAGCTTCTTGGGATCCTGGTTCTGTTCCGCCCCAATTATCACTGCCGTCTGATTCATACAACGTATAGTGCGAGGCATTTGTCAAGCTAGCCTTCATACAAACACCATTATATCGACCAACGATTGACGTATGTCCTCTTTCCGCCAAGGCATCACTATTAACTTCTCGACCAACAACATTTCCCAAGTTCAGCATAACAATTGTGGCTTTGTTGACATCATTACAAATTTCAGTTCCATCACTGTCTTTGTAGCGCAAGGTGAAGGTTACGGCTCGCTCGGTAGAACCTTCTTCGACTCCTTCAATCCAAAAACTATTTGCAATGAAAGCCTCGAACTCGCTTTTCTGTGTCGAGTTGGATAAATCCCAAGCCTTCTTGTTGGAAGTAAGTATAACCTCAGTTTCCTTCGTCTTCTTCTCCCACAACTTAACCTTACTTGCATCGACCCCGGAGACTTCTAACTCGACCGTACCGGTATCGCTCATGGGCTCAAGATTCGGTTTGAGTTGGGCAAGATTATCCTCGTCAGTGATGGCGGTTGACTCGTCAAAGTCAGGCTTCGGCAGGGAAGTCCACCCTTTTCCAGCAGCGTTGATCTCACCATCGCCGTCGTCATCATCCCAGTTGACCAAAAGATAGGACCCAATAGATTCTTCATCGTTCTCCAAAACCTGAGAACCTTGGAGACCAACCGCCTCTCCATTATCAAGATTACCTCCACCATTCCATATATCCAAGTCAACTTTCGGAACAATGATTGTCCCTTCTTTACCAATCGTAATATCTGTTTCGTTGCCATGCGTTATGTAAGTTAATAGATTGTCTGGATCTTCTACAATAAATCTGCCTGTACCGTATAATCCCTCGCGAACACCAGTTGCAGTAGAACCATTGATTAATGCTTGCCAGTCATAATTAGACAAAGGATAAAATTGGTATGCTGGGTCAGTTGCTATCCATTTAATTTTATATGTATATTCTTTTCCTTTAACAAGAGAAGATTTTTTACTACCAGGCATTCCAAAATCATCATCAACATGCTGCACCACTGCCTTATTGTCATCAAAACCACCTGTGCTCAACTCAATGCTATCATAGTCTGAGTCTATATCCAAGGTCACTTTCGGGAGGACGTACACATTATCACCTGTTCTCCAAAATTAATCGCACACGGGTCTCCAAAGGGGAAGCCCCAAATAAAGAACCATACCGAAATTTCCGGAAATAATTATATACTTCTCGCCCATTCCAAGTGCGAAGATTAGAAGATTTTTTTTCATGTGGTCCAACATTCAGTGATGTATCTATTCTCATTTTTGCGTCATCCATATCGAGTTCAGGAAATGCCGGATCTTTCACGACTTCCGCATCAACAATCTCAATTGCATATTGTTCATCGATGAGCAAGAACCAGTTGTACACATGTGAAAGTGAATTGGCATCTTCGAGGTACTGAATCCGGAAACCCATGCCCCTGAATCCTTCTGGCTCACGCTGACGCCACACGTCTGGAGGTAGACCACGTACGGGAACAACTGTAGACTTTGATTGTCCCAGAATTGAAAGAACTAGCACATCGTCATGGTTGCTATTATTAAGGATATCAGAAGAGAAGCAAACATTCTTCTTCTCTTTACTCCCTGATTCCGCAACAAGCTTCAAAACATCTGACTTTGATACACTGTCTTTACGAAGAAGGCTCTTGCTTATTGGTTTCCCCTGATTAAGCAAATCCCAGAAATGAGCATGTAAAACAGAAGTCAAACTGCCTGCCAGCGAAGAATTAACATAACCACCAGCTCTCATAAGCTTGTTGCGAACCTCAGCAAGACGTGCGAGACGACTTTCGAGATCACGCTCACCCTCCGCATCATCCAAAAATCGAACTGTTGCTTCGGACAACTCCATACCATATGTTATCACGTCGTCTTTACAAACTTCTTGACCATAAACACCATGTGGACCGACAGGATACAGCGAAATATTATCCAATGAGTTTGTACTAAATAATATTTCAACGGTTTGCTTTGCCCCCAACGCAGAACCTCTGGACTTGACTTCGGAGAATCTAGTTCCCTCATTGTTGGCAGCCCGAACAGATATATACAAAACAAAGAACAATAATACAGTTATATGTGTTTTCATAATTTTTTTACTCCTTTTATATGTGTTTTCATGTTTTTTTTATTCCTTTATCACCTCAATAGGTGCAGTTGGGGTCAAAACAGAACCATCAAACAAGCGATTAGTCTTGATCTTCGTAACAAAGCTCTCCCCTCTCTTAGCAGGGTTTCCACACTTACCAAAACCACATTGAATAGAGGAACCATTTTGTCGTTGCCCTGTCCAACCTGCCAACCCACCAATATAGTAACGAAAATCAAATAGGTCTTCAATTGTGAGAATAGAACGCACATCATGTATCTTGTATTTGTTGACATCCAAACGGGTAACGCTACATGTGATGGTTCCAACTGATGTCACGTTACCCACGCCAATTTCTAAAGCACCAAGGTCCATACCTATAGAGCAGCCGCTGAATACAACCCCTGAAACAGTTGCACCAACAGCACCTCCATGCTTTGCAGCAACATTACTAAGACTAAATACTGTGTTATTCTCAATATATTCCTTAATCGGGGTCCGATATGAAAACCTGTCTGATGCTATATCGGCACCGTCTGAGCCAATGGGGTACTCGTACAATGGAACAGTGGCCGTGCCTGACGGACTTGTACCTACAAATGCCGAACCAAAATTATGCGAGAAACTACTGGATAAGGATGAATTACCTCGCGTGCCGACCATAATACCGCCAGCAATTGTATTGGGTATAAAATCAGTATCAGCCCCAGTGAAACTCCCTGTAGAAAAAAGACGAAATAGTGCATCCGCCATATCATTAATGATGCCGTTGGCAAGCTCCCATCCAATCTGATCTATGGAACCCGTATAGTTGTCATCTGTGACAAGATGAAGGTTAAACTCTGCCATGGATTCATTGTCTTCCAACGAACTATTCTTGTTCATATCGATGCCACACATCAACCGCATGTCTGCATCCCAATCACCATCCGTGTCATCATAATAGGTAAGCGTTGTTGCCTCTCCAGAATCTATGCCAAATGCCCCAGATGCAACGCTCAAGGAAGTAGATGGCTGCAACTTGTCATAGCGGAATAGCAATCTGTCCGAAAATGAGACCGTCGATGAGAGATTGAGAACAAGAGTCGAAGTTCCTTTCGTTTCAGACGTAGGGTCATGAAAGAAAAGTAACGACGGAGTGTCTCCAAAATATGAGCCATATTCAAATGCTTTATTCGCATGTTGTGCAGTTTCATAGAGAAGAATATCATCTTCTGAAAGCACAGTAAAAATGAGTTCGTCTTTACATACAACCGTTGTATCAGACTCATAGCGGAGTTCTAGGCGTACGTCACCCGGAGAGGAACTCTTCTGCAGACCTTCAACGTACAGTGGAGAAGGAAGGTCGGCAATGGTTGCGATATCTGTACCAATCGTCCATTCCTTCTTACCCGTAGAGGCATCGAATATCAGGTTTCCTGTTCCCTTCTGACCACTGGACCAGATTTTGATCTTTCCTGCCCCAGCCAAAGCCTCAAGAACGACTTTTCCTGACGTGACAGCACTAGGTTCGAGCTTCAGCCTAATATCGATCAAGTCGTTTTCGTACGAAGTACCGGAATCAAAACTATCTTGAATACTATTATTGTCATCATCATCAAAATTCCAAAAGACCAAGACACCAGGAGATGTATGCTCATCAGGATCATCGTGATCGTCATAATCTCCATCGCGATCAAAGTCAGCATCCAAGTCGACTTTCGGCACTATGATTCTTCCTTCTTTACCCAGTGTAAGATCGGTGAAAGCTCCATACGTAAAAGAAGTTAATAGATTATCTGGATCTTCTACAATAAACATGCCTGTACTGTATAATCCCTCGCGAACACCTGTTGCCGAAGAACCATTAATTAATGCCCGCCAGTCAAAATTAGCCAAAGGATAAAGCTGGTATGCTGGGTCAGTTGCTACCCATTTAATTTTAAATGTATATTTTTTACCTTTAACAAGAGCATATTCTCTGCTGCCAGGAATGCCAAAATTTTCATCAACATGTCGAACTACTTCCTTATCTTCGTTAAACACATCAAAACGCCAACGCTCTGAATTACTTGAGCTTGGATCTCCTACAGTAATCAGAATTGTAACACAATTTGTTGGATTACCATAATCATCACCATCATTTGGATTTGAACCTGCATTTGGCAGATCTTCATTTATATTGTTCATCTGCATGGCATTAAAACTTGAACGAGAACTCAAAGGAACTTCATCACCATCATCAACTCCATCACCATCTGTATCTGAATTATTTGGATCTGTCACGTAACGATACTCATCAAGTAACACAAGTCCATCGTTGTCCGAGTCTGCATTTAAAAAATCGTTTGAAACACAAGGATCAAAACCGTATTGAACTTCCCAACCATCAGACAGAAGATCTCCATCAGTATCCCACTTCAAAGGGTCAGTTCCAGCCTGTTGTTCTTCAAAGTTTGTAAGTATATCTTTGTCAGGGTCACCATCAGCGCCGTTCTTTCCTGTAGAATCACACGGAAGAAAACCATATTGTAACTCCCAATCATCATCAAGACCGTCGCTATCTGTATCGTTTGAAAGGGGGTTAAGAACTACATTTAACATAACAATATTGTGCCATCTTCCAGCAGATATTGCCTTTACACTACTTAGGTCAACAGGAACATTACATTGTCCATAATAATTATCTCCCCAGGCAACAACTGCTCCATCAGAACATAAAGCTAAACTATGGTCAACCCCAGCTGAGATAGCAACCACATTAGTAAGGTCTTCAGGAACATTACATTGTCCATGGTAATTATCCCCCCAAGCAACAACTGTTCCATCAGAACACAAAACCAAATTATGTTCATAACCTGCTGCAACAGCTACCACATTAGCAAGAGACACAGGAACATTACACTGTCCATCAGAATTATCACCCCAAGCTGCCACTGTTCCATCAGAACAAAGGGCAAGACTATGCTTACCACCTGCTACAAGAAATATTACATCAGTAAGATTAGATGGAACATTACATTGTTCATAATAGTTATCACCCCAAGCAACAACCGTTCCATCAGAACACAAAACCAAATTATGTTCATAACCTGCTGCAAGAAATATTACATCAGTAAGATTAGGTGGAACATTACATTGTTCATAATAGTTATCCCCCCAAGCAGCAACCGTTCCGTCTGTCAATAAAGCTAGACAATGACCATAACCTGCTGATATGGATACTACATTAGTAGCATAAAGAGGAACACTGCATTGATCAAACCAATTATCCCCCCAAGCTACAATTGTTCCACTCAAAAGCAAAGTAAGATTATACAAAGCTCCAGCCTCTATTGCTGCTACATTATGCAAATTTGAGGGAACCATTATCTCCCCAAGCTTTAACAACAGTATAATCATGTTCATAGCCATCACTCAATCCATCTCCATCAGTGTCCGAGTTCAAAGGATTAAGCCTATATATAAGAATTTCATCCCCGTCGGAAAGTCCATCACCATCAGAATCAGCAGAATCAGGATCAGTTCCAAACAGTATCAACTCCCTTGCATCAAGGAGTCCATCACCATCACTATCTAATGCTCCATTACCAAGAGAATAATACATTGTTTTCAATACATCAAAGTTTGCTACATAACGAAGTGGATCAAGATTATGTTCAAGAGTGGCATCGAGTTTCCAACTATATTGTTCAAGTAGGTTTGTTGACCTATACACGTCAAGCATTGAAATCTCATCTGGTGCATGAAGATATAATTTAGCACTATCATTACTTACTTCACACTGCACAACAGCAATACAGTTGCTATATAGCGAAAGGACAGAGTTAGTATTCGTTCCCTCAGTATAGTAACCAACTGAATTAGTCAGCATTATCAAATAGTCTGGTACTCTATTACTCGGCAACAAATCACATAACACATGTTGACGCATCGGGTCACATGCGTCATACCAGTATTGAAGAGCTGAACCACTAAAATATGCCGGTGGTTCACCGTATATATTTTCAATCCAGCTTACTGGATAGTTGGCTATTGAAACTTCATTAGAGTGTAGGATAGCTGAATTAGTAGAGATTGCTGAATAGTAGTTACGGATTCGACCAGTGATATTATTTGTTTCAATAACTTCAACGGGATACATTAAAAATTCATTAGTGCCATTATACAAAACAACAGGAACAAGTGATGCAATAAAGTTTGTATCAAAACTATCATTATATGCTATAGCTCCCAGAGAATTATTATACACACAGTCCTTTGCAGGCGGCATTAGCCGATTAATTGAATTGCTAACCCATGTTGAATTTACAATATACTCGAGTTCGACAAGATTGGTTACAACAGGAATATCCTTAGCAGGAGTTACTCCAACAAAGCAGAACAGCACTAAGAAGATAATTATCTTAGCAAAAACAGACTTCATTGTATGCATTCTTTTCCTTCGTTTAAGATTTTTATAAAGACGCAGTGACGCAATGATTCAGTGACTCAATGACGCAGTGACTCAGGATAAAACCTTGACCATTAGCCTGAATTACGACCATCTAGCTAACCATCTAACTGTCTGACCATTTCTCTAAATTTTACTTTTAGGCAGCTCAATGATTGTTTCTCTATATGCTTCAGGGTTTCCAATGTCAAACCTTCGGCCTTTGACAATATACCCAAAGAAACCTTCAAGTTTACGCAAGGTATCCAAGCATGATGTAAGCTGAAATTCACCCCCCTCACGAGAATTGGTTTCAATGTTTTTCTGTAACAGATCAAATATTCCTGGTGTTAAAACATATTGACCAAAAAGACCAAGATATGTGTTTTTTGGTAATCCTTCTGTTTTCAAGTACTCTTTAGCGTAGTCAATACTTGGTTTTTCTGCAAATTGTGATATTTCAAGAATCGTATTGTCTTTTTCCCAATCCCCTGTTACACATCCAAAATAGTGCACTTGGTCTGCTGCTGTTTCCTGAAGACCAACAACACACTCTTACCCATTTTTTCATATGTGTCAATAATTTGTTTAGTACAAGATTTGCTTGTTTCTGATGCGTAAAGATGATCTCCAAGAAGCAGCAGAAATGCTTCGTTATTCACCCAGTTTTTCGCACAGTATACAGCATCTCCAAAGCCATCTTGAGAAATTTGTGGGATAATTGTGATTCTTCTTCCAAATTCTCCAATGTAATCCATATACTCTTTGTCTTCTTCTTGAGACAATTTATTATAGTGTTCAATACTTGGTTTTGAGCTGAAAAAATCTCTGAATAGTGTAGTGTCACTCTCCTGTGTAATAATTGCAATTTCTTCAATTCCTGCTGCAAAGACTTCCTCGACAATTACCAATATTACAGGTTTTGCTCTTCCATCTCTATCAATTACAGGAAACATCTCTTTTTTGACAGCTTTTGTTGCAGGAAACATTCTTGTTCCAAACCCTGCGGCAGGAATTACAGCTTTTCTAACCTTTTTGTTGGAATTTATCGTCAATTTCATGCATGACATTCCAAGTTGCTGTTCAATAATTTTTATTACAGTATTTTGTGCATCTTTGTCTTTAACCAAAATTTGTGCGCTGCCGTCACCTTGAGAACCAATTCCTTTTCCTCCCAGTATATATGGCTGTATGGCTGGATAGTTAATCAATTTATGTAAGGCAGGAGCTGTTAATTCATCAGGGCATGCAGGCCCAATGTGTTGATCAAATTCTTCCTGAGCTTTTGTCATCAGCTTGCCTAATAATTCAATATTGCCTTCTTCTATCTGCTTAATAGCCTCTTTAGTTATGGCGCTGCTGATTGTCCCTAGATATTTGTGTACACCCTGCTGCATTTCACCTTCAGGGAAAGGATAACATTTGTTTAAATCTCTTAAAATCTTTTTTGTATTTTTGCCGGCACACAAGTCGACAATGACATAGTTCAGATCTGTGCCCACGTTGAATTCATCAACATCAATTCTGTCCCCATCAAAAGATAGTAATACGGGACGATTACCATATGCGCATGCCTGGTCAAGTCTTCCGCAACGAGAAGGCGTTGTTATCTCACCCTGATATGCATACTCCATCTCCCCTCGAACTGTCATTTTCAGATCATAAACTTTGTTGAAAGCTCTTGCGACTAAAACACAAATTGCCGCACTTGATGAAAGACCCTTTTGAACAGGTAAATCTGTATAGTGATTGTCAATCTCTAAACCACCAACATTATAATGAGTCATAACCTGATATGCAACGCCAGCCGCATAACTAAAAAAATTACCTTTTTCGGCTTCTTCCAGTAGAGCTTTTCTATTCATTTCTACTTCAAAAGAACCAATCTTTGTTCCATCATCAAGAGTACAATGAAGGATTAGTTTGTTTTCACATGGTTTTACATCTGCATGAATTCCCTGATTTGTTCCAACAACTAAAGCGTGTCCTTTGTCGATATCAGCATTAACACGGCGATATCCTCCTGCCCAATCTGTATGCTCTCCAAACAAGCAAACTCTACCTGGTACAAAAATTTTCATAAATTCCTTTCCAATTTCAAGGTACTGTCAAACGTTTCACCTTCTTTTCAGCCCTATTTTGTTTTAAATCAATCCCGCTTCCATGCTTCGCCTTCGGCTATGCAGGATACGGTCGCCCAAGGGCTATGCAGGACAAGTTAAGTCTTCGCTCTACGAGCTACGCCGGACAGGTTGGGATACAGACTATTTTGTCTTACCCCCTTCTTTTTCAATATCCAATAACCAATCAGTCTTCCATGCTTCGCCTTCGGCTATGCAGGACACAGTCGCCAAAGGCTACGCCTAACACGGCACGAATATCCAATATCCAAGGAAGGACACTCCGTGGGCAGGTAAAAACCTTGTTTTTATTATGTTTCCTAGGGTTACGCT
>JGI1221J11331_1000186_pt1 | contig 19716 bp, 18 predicted proteins | sample LakVidmifraction_4_FD_11331 | JGI IMG/M metagenome (IMG submission 11331) | reverse complement strand
TCTATTCCGTCTAAAAACTCCTCGATCACTACCTTAGCGCTGGCCGCACCAAATTTTTTATCGGCCAACATCTTTTGAAGCTCCGCTTTAGCTTCTTCTAAATCGTTCAAAATTAGAACTCCTTTTCCTCCGGCAAGGCCATCGGCTTTCAAAACATAGGGAGGTTTCAAGGTTTCCAGGAACTTTTTACCGGCTTCCAGGCTTTCTTCAGTAAAACTTTCGTAGGCCGCAGTAGGAATGTTGTGCATGGCCATAAATTCTTTTGCACGTTCCTTACTGCCTTCCAACAAAGCCCCGCGTTTAGACGGNCCNATTNGTTTTACCTGTTTCAATAATTCATCTTCGGCAAAAAAATCGNTAATGCCTTCTACCAAGGGATCCTCGGGCCCTACCACCAACATTTCAATATTTTCCTTCAATACAAACTCCTTAATCGCTTTAAAATCGGTTACTTTTAGATCGATATTCTTTGCGATTTCGGCTGTTCCGGCGTTGCCTGGAGCCACAAAAAGCTGAGTACATTTTGAACTTTGGGCCATTTTATAAGCAAAGGTATGTTCGCGTCCGCCGCCGCCGAGAATTAAGATTTTCATCCTGAAGTGATTTTAGTTATGCCCCAAAAATAATTGTTTGTAAATTGAAGCGCCAATTATTTCTTATAAAAAAGCTTTTAGCCCCTTGAACTGGTTTAAACTTTCTCTACAGCTTAATAAATTCCCCATTTCCCGGGCGCAAAAATCCTTGCATAAAATACAGGAAATCCCCGAAGAGGAATACGAGCTTTATCTTGCTGAAAGACGAAAAGGAATTGTGAGCTATCATCTTAAAAACAACCGGTTTTATAAAAATTTCTACAAAGAAAAAGCGTTTACAAGCTGGAACGAAGTGCCGGTGATGACCAAGGCCAATTTACAACAAGCCTTGCAAAACCGCCTGAGTAAAGGTTTTTTAAAAAATAATGTTTATGTGAGTAAAACCTCTGGCAGTAGCGGGACACCTTTTATTTTTGCCAAAGACAGGTTCGCCCACGCTTTAAGCTGGGCCGGATTTCATGATAGGTACTTATGGCACGGGATAGACCTCAACAAATCTTTGCAAGCCCGATTTTATGGTATTCCACTCGATTTCTACGGAAATATCCAGGAGCGCTTGAAAGATAGGATAAGCCTACGGAGAAGGTTTCCGGTTTTTGACCTTAGTGAGGAGAAAATGCAGCAATTTTTGAAGCGGTTTCGAAACTCAAATTTCAATTATATAAATGGCTATACCAGTGCAGTAGTGCTTTTCGCTAAATTTTTAAGCACAAAAAATCTTAACCTGAAAGAGGTTTGTCCCAGTTTAGAATTATGCATTGTAACTTCTGAAGTTTTATTTGAAGCCGACAAAAACCTGATGCAAAAAGTTTTTGGGGTGCCGGTGGTAAACGAGTATGGAGCGAGTGAAGTCGGACTTATCGCCTTTGAAAATAAGCAAAACGAGTGGATCGTGAATGCCGAAGACCTTTTTGTGGAAATCGTTGATAAAAACAATAAACCAGTCCCTAATGGCGAAGAGGGGCGCATCCTTATAACCTCGCTCTATAACAAAGCGCATCCTGTTATTCGCTATGAAATTGGCGACACGGGAGTACTTTCAGAAAAAAGTACGGCAAAAAAACCCATCCTTCAAAAACTTCTTGGTCGCACCAGCGATTTCGCTAAACTTTCCAATGGGAAAATAGTACCCGGTTTAACTTTTTACTATGTTACCAAAAGCATCATTGAAGACACGGGACACATCAAAGAATTTGTCATTAAACAAAACAGTCCCGATGCTTTTAAAATCGATTACGTAAGTACTCAGGATTTTTCCATCCTTCAGAAAAAACAAATTTTAAAAGCCATCGCAAGCTACGTAGGCAAAGACCTACAGGTAGATTTTGAAAGAAAAGACCAGTTGCAAAGAAGTAAAAGCGGAAAGTTAAAGCAGTTTACTTCAAATCTTTAGTTTCAATAAAATTATCGGTTATTTTAAATCTTTCACTATTGAGAATTGATATTAATCTGTTCCAATTAATTGTCAGTAGTTTATAAAAACTCACTCCCTTGAAATTTATGATAAAGCCTTGACTTAATGAATTTTAAATGTGGATGTCTTTAGGCTCTGGCGTCAATTGTTGTCATCAAATTTCTATGATAAGCCAAATATTCTTTTCTTTTATTATTCAAAATTGCGTTTTCAAGTTTATAATCTTTCCAAAACTCTTTTACATCTTCAGAAATTCTATTCGAAAACAGCATATTTCCATCATCAGTAAACGAAATGTATTTTAAGTCAAATAAAGAATCGATTGTACGACTTAATAATAAGCCATTATTTGGGTCGTAAGCTTCATTTTCGTCAGATTCAATAAATGGTTTAATATGACTTGCAATTAGCACAGGATAAGATAGATGTTCTAAAACACACATTGAGTTGCCATATATCTCTTCACATTCCTCTTGTAATTGATTTTTGTATAATCTATGTAAATATGGGTCTCTTTTCTTAATTTCTATTTTTAATTCATCCCCGAAAATGCGTTTTGCATCTTCTTCAAAATATAATTTGCCATCTATAATTACTAAATCATCTAATTTCCCAAGTAAGTTCCACATATAATCAACCTGATTATATTTTCGTCCATAAAAATCAATTTCAATTGCTAAATTTTTGTAGTAATTAACATCTTCTTCTAATATATAATCATCTTCATAGTTGTTTAAATCAACTAACATTAAACCAGTTACTTCATCTTTAGTTAAATTACCGCGTTCTACAAGAGTCCTAACCAAAAAGCTAAGGTGGTTTATTTTGTTTTCAACATTTACAGCTCTATTTGCGCTAAAATTTGAGTATGATATTTTAGATAATAGTAAAGTTCTTTTTCTGTTTGTATTTGCACTTAAATATTCTTTAGCTAAAGAGTGATATGAAACTAAAAATGAATTAACAAAACCCAACTTAACCAAAAGGTTAATTGCCTTTCTTGTAGAGAATAATCTATCTTCTAATTTTTTTGCTGCTTTAGGGATTTTGTCAAGGACCTCTAATTGTAATCTGTCATATTTATTAGGTAAATATTCTTCATTTTTATGTTTATCAATAAACTTGATGCATACATCTAAGGTGTCTAAGAATTTCTTACCATTGTAATTTGTGTAAGCATTGGTTAATTTCCAATATTGTTCATAATTCTGCTGTGGCATAATTTTCTTTTACAGTTTCTTTGAAATTATCATTTTTTACAATGAATAAATATTCTTTATTTTTCTTTTTCTTTTCTTTTCCTGTGATTTTGTAAACGTGTTTTCTTTCAATGACTTGAACGTTATTCGAATATTTATTAAGTAAATATAAAAGTACATCTTTAGAAGGATAGGATGAATTATTATAGCTTAAATACCAATATCTGAAATTCGATAGCTTGGAAAATAATTCATCAAATAAAGCAACAGCATTATTCTTATTGATGAAATTATTCTTGAACGGTTCTGTTTTTTTGGAAGTAATAAAATTGTCTACCAAACCATAAAATCCAAAGTAATTATTCATTGTGCCAGTATATGGTGGGTCTAAATAAATAATATCTGCCTTTACATTATCTAACAAATTGAAAATGTCATCGTTATATGCTTCGTTTTCTTTATTGTTATTAAATACAGCATTGTTATACTCATCTAAATTTTTGAGAAAATGAAACTTGAATGATTGGTTGTGATAAGCTCTTCTTCGTTTGTACTTTTCATAACTGTATTCTTCATCTCTCAACTGAACAATTTTTTCCCAATTGAGATTGAATCGAGAGTATGGCATCTTTCGAATCATTGCTCTTCTCATTAATGAAAAAGCTAATGATTTTTTTTCTTCTGACTCTAACTTCTCAATATTGTTTCTATATAAATCGAGTTCTTTACATTCTTCCGGAAAGAAATAAACCTTTGAATAATTATTGAACATAAACCCTTCAAATGGTTTACCTGAAAATATTAAATCAATATCTACTCTGTTAAGAAGATATTCATTATTTTTAATTAATGCGGTAGCAATATGATAGTTTATTTTTAAAATGTCATTTGTGTAAACTTCTAAACCTCTACATTTAGCTTCGTAGCTTAAAGAACAACCTCCAGAAAAAGCATCAAAAAGTGTTTCCGCATCTTTTGGAAATTGGTCACAAATCCATTGTGCAATTTTTTCTTTATTGCCAATATAATTGACTTTAGGATATTTAAACATTTCCGGTCATTTTGATAATTACTTTTGCAATTGCTTCTGCCATTTTTGGTGGAACAGAATTTCCTACCTGTTGTTGTTGCGATATTCTATTTCCTTTAAATATAAAATCATCAGGAAATGATTGCAATTTCGCAAGTTCACGAACTGTCAATGCTCTATTCTGTTCATAATGAAAGATTTTGCGCATATCACCAGTTACACAAACCGAAGGTTTGTCGCTTGCGTATTTAATATACTTTCTAACATCACCAGATTTTGGTCTGATTTTCACGGGAATTTCATTTCTGTCTCCTCCATCTGAAACATAGCTCATTTTTTTCAGCATTTGTTCTGAATGTGACATTGCAATATGGTTAGGAATCCAAGATTCCTCACCAGATTCTAATTTTGGATATGTTTCCAATGCTTCTTTAACTGAAACATATTTTTCAATTTCTCTTGGTGGAAATTCAATTTTTTGATTTGTTGATGAACCTATAAAAATTACCCTTTTCCTAACTTGTGGAACTCCATAATCAGCAGAATTTAGAATCTTGCAATCCACTTTGTAGCCAAGTTTTTCAAAATCTTTTATTATCCCATTTCTTGTATCTCCTTTGTTATGTGTGTATAATCTTGCAACATTCTCCATAACAAAGAATTTAGGTTTCACAACTTTTACGACTCTAACAAATTCTTTAAATAATCTATTTCTTGGGTCGTTAACAAATTTTCTACCAATGTTTCCAGCAATACTAAATCCTTGACAAGGTGGTCCGCCAATTACAACATCTATTTCGTCAAATTCTTTAAGATATTTTATTTCAGAGTTAGATAACTCACAAATATCTTTTTCAATAAGTTGATGATTCGAAAAATTGTGTTTGTATGTTTCGCAAAAACTTTGCTCAATGTCAATAGAAAAGACATTTTGAAAACTTTTGTTGTCAAAACCCAAAGAGAAGCCTCCAGCTCCAGAAAACAAGTCTATATATTTTAGTCTATTTTTCATCTAAATAAAAATTCTACAACCTATTGGATTTAAAATTATTTATACCGGCGGGTAGTGACCTCCCGGACGTCTAGGGATAATTTAATGCCCATTATGGGCTTTCATAAATCCAATTCAGCTTGTTTAACATTGGTATTCTTTATATAGTTTGCAGTGTCTTCTGCTACGGAAAAAATAGAATCCGAACATTTGTATTTAAATGCTTCTCTTGCAAATTTATCTGCGAAGAACAAGTCAATTATTTTTTGTAGTTCATATTCAAATAGAGTAGCCAATGATTTTAATTTAGATTTACTGAATTTTTGAGTTCCGTTCTCAATTCTGCTAATTGCACTTGAATTAATTCCGATTTTTGCTCCAAATTCAGTTTGTGTCCATTCTCTTTTTTCTCTTTCTGTTTTAACGAAATGCCCGAAACTTGCCATATTTATAGTTTTATAAAAAAAGATTTGATCCTATTATAGCAAATATATTAAAAATTTGCTATAATAGGATCAAATCTATAGATTTTTAGACGTTCTGATGAGGTAGAAAAATGTGGACTTTTCAGCTTTTGATGAAATTCTTCCGTCATATAAATATATTGACTCAAAAAAAATTTGCAAGACTTACGTATTCTGCCCCGCATTAGCTAACTAAAGAAAAACTTTCAAAAATAAAAACTCTAAAATAAAAATTTTTCAGCCTTTCTTCTTCTGTTTACTTTTCACAAAAAAATGCTCTTTAAGGAAAATTAGCATGAGCCAACTACTTTTTAATAGATTAAATTTTAAAACTTTGTGATAGATATTAAAATTGTATTGGAGCATGTTTAACTTATTCCGGGAGATGGAACCTGTTCTAACCCGATATGCGGCCAACGGCTGTGCAACTCCAATCGCGGGACCTCCTCTTTTAAGTGCTTCCAGCCAAANCGCCCAATCCTGGCGTTTTCTAATTTTGGGCGCGTAGATTTTCCCTAATTTCCCGGCATTGTAAATTCCCGTGAGGTTACCCAGATAATTGGATTTAAGCAATTTTTTATAAGTTAAAACCGGGAGTGCTTCTATGAGTTCATTTCGGGAGTTGCCTTGTTCATCTATTTGTTCGTAGCTGGAAAAACAAACCGTTACTTCTTGCTCTTGCATTAATTTCAACTGGATTTCCAGCTTTTGAGGCTTCCATAGGTCATCTGCATCCAAAAAAGCAATAAAATCGCCCTGTGCAGCTCTAATTCCTTTGTTTCGGGCAATACCCGTACCCCTATTCTCCTTATTCTGCAAAAATTTAATCCTGAAATCTTCCTTGGCTAAAGTTTCAATTATACGAAAGCTGGCATCTTGCGAAGCATCGTCTATAATGAGTAATTCCCAATGTGAGTATGTTTGTGAAAGTACCGAATTCACCGCTGCTTCAATAAACTGTTCTGCATTAAACGCAGGCATAACTACCGAAACCAGGGGCTTTTTCATGAGAAAGGTTTATCGCCTAATATGGCCCGAGAAATCTTTATGCTCGCTTTTCTCCAGTTCTTGCGGACTTAAATTTTTAAAATAATTATAGGTGGTTTTCATGCCTTCGCTTCTGGAAACCTGGGGTTCCCAATTCAAAACTTTTCTGGCCAGGCTAATATCGGGTTGTCGCCGCATAGGATCGTCTTCGGGCAATTCCCGGTAAACTATTTGCTTATTGGTACCGCTGAGTTTCTGAATTTCTTCGGCAAAATCTTTAATGGTTATTTCTTCCGGATTACCAATATTTACTGGTTCTGAATAATCACTTAATAACAAGCGATAAATCCCTTCAATTTGATCTTCTACATAACAAAAGGAGCGGGTTTGCATTCCATCTCCAAAAACCGTTAACTCTTCCCCTCTCAAGGCCTGCCCAATAAAAGCGGGAATAACCCGTCCGTCATTTAAACGCATTCTGGGCCCGTAAGTATTAAAAATCCTGGCAATTCTGGTTTCCAAGCCGTGAAAGCGATGGTAGGCCATGGTTAGGGATTCCTGAAACCGCTTCGCTTCGTCGTAAACCCCACGAGGACCAATAGTGCTTACATTCCCATAATACTCCTCATTTTGCGGATGCACTAGGGGGTCGCCATAAACTTCTGAAGTAGAAGCAATTAAAATCCTGGCATTCTTTTCCTTTGCCAGCCCCAGGCAATGCAAAGTTCCAATAGAACCAACTTTTAAGGTTTGTATGGGAATTTTGAGATAATCTATGGGACTGGCGGGAGAGGCAAAATGTAAAATATAATCCAGCTCCCCGGGAACGTGGATAAATTTGGTAATATCGTGATGAAAAAACTCGAAATTCTCCAGTTCAAAAAGATGCTCAATATTAGTGATATCTCCGGTAATCAGGTTATCCATTCCAATTACCCGGTAACCTTCTTTAATAAAACGATCGCACAAATGTGAACCTAAAAATCCTGCTGCACCGGTAATGAGAACTCTTTTTGTCATTCTTTAAAATTTTATTTGAAAATTAGTGAATTTTTATGAGACTCTAGATGCGATAAGGTGCCTAAGACTTTCTTTCCAATTTGGAATACTATTGCTGAAAGTTTCTTTAAGCTTCGTTTTATCTAAAACGCTAAAGCCGGGCCTCGCCGCAAGGGTTTTGAATTTGTCGCTTTTATTTAGCTAATTACTTCAGAATTCCCTGTAAACTCTAAAATAGCTCGCGGCAAAATCGTCCAGGTGGCCTGCCCGGAATTACTAATATGATAAAGACCATATTCCTTATTGTCTGAAATAATTAATTTCAAGACAAATGTGGCCAAATCATTGGCATTTGTAGGAGTTCCAATTTGGGAGGTAGTAATATTAAGTTCAGCCTTTTCTTCTATCTTCCGAAGGATGGTTTTGTAAAAATTATGTCCGAATTCTGAATATAACCAGGAAGTCCTAAAAATAAAATAAAATTTAAGCGTCCCGGCAATATATCCTTCCCCTTTTAATTTTGAAGCGCCATAAACGTTTATGGGATTGGTTTCATCACTTTCCTTGTAAGGCCGACTAGCATGGCCATCAAAAACATAATCGGTAGAAAAATGGACTAATTTTACTTCTGAAATCTTACAAACCTCAGCGAGATTTCTAACCGCTTCAGCATTAATTTCAAAAGCTTTTCCTTCTTCAGATTCGGCTTTTTCTACATTGGTATAAGCCGCGCAGTTAATTACCCAATCAAAATTTTCTTCGGCAAACAGCCTTTTCAAAGCGGGTTTATCACAAATATTAAGTTCCGAAGAAGATTTAAAAAAGAACTTTAAATCGGGATAATTTTGCGTCGCTTTTTTAAAACAGGACCCCAGCTGCCCGTGCTCTCCGGTAACGAGTATATTTTTCATTTAAAAACCTCTTTAAATCCTGGTTGTTGCAAATCTTTATCTGAAATAATCATCTTTTCCTCCGGAAACTCCCAGTCTATCGCCAAATCTGGGTCGTTATAAATTATCCCGGCTTCATACCCGGGATAATAATATTCATCACATTTATAAGCAAACACAGAAGTTTCTGAAAGAGTTACAAAACCATGACCAAAACCTTTTGGAATGTAGAGTTGATACAAATTTTCATCGTCTAAAATAATTTTGAAGATCTTTTTAAAAGTAGGAGATTCTGGTCGCAAATCTACCACCACATCCAATACTTTCCCATAAATAGCACGCACCAATTTAGTTTGGCCAAATTCGCCAATTTGATAATGCAAACCTCGTAAAACCCCTTTTTTAGAGATAGATTGGTTATCCTGAACAAATTCTTTTTCTATCCCGGTGAGTTCAATAAATTTTTTCTTGTGGTAGCTCTCCAAAAAAAGGCCACGTTTATCCCGAAAAATATCTGGTTTTATAATAAAACAATCTTTTAAAGGTGATTCCTCAATATGCATGCATTAAGATTTAAAAATTTGCTCCAGTATTTTTTCAGTAATAAGGTAAGTTGGTTTGACCCCGGTAGTTCCCAAACCACCAGAAGCTAGTGTACTTCCCGTTTCCAACGGATTATCTGAAGCGTAATACGCGTAACGAACTTTCACTTCGTTTTTTATACTGCCCCGCAATTTTGAAGCGGCCTGTATGGCTTTTTGATAGTGCGCGCCCTCCATTTCCAGCCCGCTAACATTCCAGGTAGAATCGTGGAAAAACTTTAAAATATCCCTGTTTTGCAACGAAGTCCCTAAAACGGTAATCATCGCGCCATCTACTATATTCATCCCGTTACCTTCCAGGTTTTCACGGGTTAACTCGTTTTTAAACGGATAATTATCTGCGGTTCCTTCAAAAAGATGGGCAGAAGGAATCATAATATCTCCTTTTCCGCCTTCCAGAATTCCCGCTTTTCCCATGATAGAAATCGATTCTACATTTATTTTTATCTCATCCCCTTCAAAGGTATATGGTTTCAGGAGCTCATCCATAGTTTCGTAGGCCTGTTCTCCAAAAGCATAATCCATCACGATAATTACCGGTGCTTCTTCTTCGGTTTTAATATCCTGATCTCCGTATTTTCCNTTAAGNTTAGCGGTATCNAATATTTGAACATCTATATTGGTNCCGCTTTGATCTCCAAGAAAAGTCATCCCATTATCCAAGGCTGCTTTCATCACCTTACTTCTTAAATTATCATTGGCACTATTGCTAAGCGCTTCATAAATCTCAAGCGGCTTTTTCTTTTCTAGCTCGGTTTTTAGGGCTGAAGGAGAATAAAGCGTATTCATCACACTATGCATATTGGCACTAATAATATGCAAGGGCCGGTGCATTAAATTTTCCTTTATAAGGTGTTGCTTAATATTATCGGCCCAAATTTCTCCGTGAATATGATGCCCCAAGCGCTCGCGTAATACCGGACTAAAGGTAATAATACGTTTTTTGTTATCTAAGGTTTCCGAAATTGCGAGTTTTCCCAACCAGTAAATGATAAGTAGAAAACGTTCTGGGCTTTCTGGCAATGCAAACTTTTTGTAAATTTCTGAAACTTCAAAAAAAGTCCTGCCCAAAATATTTGCGGTATGGGTTAAAGCAACTTCACGTTGGGACTGATCTAAGGCTTCTTCCTGCAACACGGTCTTTTCTAGTTTTTGCCAATCGCGGGTCACGTTACCTTCTTCATTTATAATCACACGATGCATAATTTTATGTGATTCCACGAATAAAAAAGTAAGGTGAGTAAGAATATCGTAAATCTCTGACCGTCCCCTGGTAATCTCAATATTCATTTGTTCCTCATCAATCCTGTAACAATTACGGCGTCTTTTTGGCGGAACAATCGCTTTAAAATGTGAATTCCCATAGCCTTCGTCACTGGTAAGGTTTATAAAGCGGCATTCTTCAATTCCTTTGGGTAAACGATCTATTACATAGAGCAAACCACTAAGCTCGGCTTTATCGTTGGCAATAGAGCCATAAATTTCTGGTCTTAAAATAAGTAGCGACTCTCTAAGCGTTTCTCCAGACACTCCCATGGGTTTATAAAAACCGCGATTAAAAAGGTGTCTCATGGTAATATACATCCGCTCTATGGCGTGGGTACTTTCTTGTGCACGGGTACGGCCGAGTAATTTTAAATTTATCATCTTCAAATTATGATTTTATTATTTTTTCCAGAACTTCAGCTATTTTTCTATCGTTGGCCAAACGGGGCAGTTTATTTTGTCCGCCTAATTTTCCAATAGATTTCATATACTGCTGAAATCCATTTTCTGGAACCTGGGTTATTTTTAAAGCCTGAAGGATTTTGCCTTCAATAAGATCAAAATAATATGAGTTTTGTTGCTGCAGGCTTTTATCTAAAATGCTACTGAATTTCGCCAAATCTTCGGGTTCTTTCTCAAACTCTATAAACCACTCGTGATAGGGCAATTCGTTGTTTCCTGGGATAATTTGTGGCGCTACGGTAAATTCACTAATCCGAGCATTAGTTTCGCCAATGGCGGTTTGCATCGCCTCTTCCACTTCTTTGGCAATTACATGTTCCCCAAAAGCAGAAATAAAATGTTTAATCCTACCGGAGACTATTACCCGGTATGGTTTTGTACTGGTAAATTGCACGGTATCTCCAATGTTGTAAGCCCAAAGCCCCGCATTGGAAGAAACCAACATGACGTAATCTACGCCGATTTCCACTGCTCCAATAGTGAGCCTTTGTGGATGTTCATTAAATATCTCCTCGGTTTTTATAAATTCATAAAACATTCCCGAATCTAGTTGCAGCAGCATTCCCTTTTCATTTTGTTGATCCTGAAAAGCAAAAAACCCTTCAGAAGCGGGATATAGCTCAATACTATCAACCTTCCTGCCTATAAGATTTTCAAATTTAGAACGATAAGGCTCGTAGTTCACACCGCCATAAATAAAAAGCTCAAAATTTGGAAATAGCCCTCCTACCTTCTTTCCTGTTTTTTGTTGCAATCTTTCAAAATACATCTGCACCCAGGATGGAATTCCGCTAATTACGCTCATATTCTCGTGGCGTGTTTCTTCAACTATCGCGTCAACTTTAGTTTCCCAATCCTCTATGCAGTTAGTTTCCCAACTGGGCATTCTATTTTTTTGTAGATAGGAAGGCACATAATGCGCCACAATTCCAGATAAACGTCCAAGTTTTACCCCGTTTTTTTCTACCATTTCGGGACTTCCCTGCAGAAAAATCATTTTACCATCTACAAAATTTGCATTTCCGGTTTCAGCAATATAACATAAAATAGCATTCCTGGCCGCGTTTATATGTGAAGGCATAGAATCTTTGGTGAGCGGAATATATTTCGCCCCGCTGGTAGTCCCAGAAGTTTTAGCGTAATACAATGGTTTTCCCGGCCATAACACATCGGGTTCCCCGGCAACCATTTTATCAACATAAAAACGAAGCTGTTCGTAATCCCGCACCGGTACTTTTTCTGCAAAATCGGCATAAGTTTTTATAGTCTCGAACTCATGATCTTTACCAAATTTAGTGTCCCGGGCCTTTTCTAAAAGTTCTTGAAAAACTTTTTTCTGGGTCGCTTCTGGTTGGGAAGCCCATTTATCTATTTTATTTCGGACGTGTTTAGCAAAAATTTTTGCTCCAAAAGATTTTAAAGACATAGAATACTTTGAAATTTACAGATGGCTTTCCCTATTTTAGGAATCATCTTAACCTCTGGCGAAGGTCGTAATTTATTAATCAAAATCAATATAATCTACAGGATCCACCGGCACGGCCTCATTCCACAATTCAAAGTGCAAATGTGGGCCGGTAGTATATTCTCCGGTAGAACCGGCGGTAGCAATTACCTCCCCCCGTCTCACACTTTCTCCCTGTTCTTTGGTTAAGGATGCATTGTGTTTATAGACAGAAAGCAATCCATATTGATGTTTTACAATAATTACATATCCGGTTTCGGCGGTCCATTCAGAAAAAATAACGCGTCCATCGGCCACCGATTTTACCGGTGCGTTTTTGGGTACCACAATATCTACCGCATAATGCTTTTTCCCGGCGTCAAAAGCTTCAGAAATTGTTCCTTTTACCGGTGGAAAAAGGGAAAAGTCTATATTATCTGTAGCTGCTGGCAATACATTATACTTGTCTTCCTGCGCTACCTCTTCCCGCAAAAGCGAATCTGCCAGAGAGGGTTCTATGGGTTCAATCTCCTCTCCCATTACGGGATTTTCAAGTAAGGAATCCCTGTTAAGGCTTGCCGTATCTGCCCGGCCACTTAAAACATCTTTAATGGAGCCTAAATATTGATTATTAATTTTAAGGACTTGCTGTAAGGAATCTGACTTATAAGCCAGTTCTGTGGCTTGCTGTTTTAACTGAGCCGAAGAATAACCTGGTATATATTCCCTTAAAGGTGTAAATGCGATAATATAAGTAGTTGCCGCTATAAGTATGATAACACTTAGCGTTAAAGTTACAAACACGTTAAGCCGGGTTAGCTTAAAAGAGAGCCGCTCCTCAAAAGTATCTTCATTTAAAATAACCAGTCGGTATTTATGAAGAAGCTTTTTAGCAAACTTTTTTCTTTGTGGTTTATTTTCAGCCATAACTAGCGCAAAGATAAATTAAAAAAATTCTGTAATACTTCTGCTTTTCAAAGATAATTCCAAAATTAAACCACTCGAAGCAAAACCGATCTTAATAAAATGGCAGCCATTTAATATTGATTGGAAACCATATTCACTTTCCTAAACAGCCTGAAAACCGTTCCAATCTTATCCAAGGGGTGAAAACCTTGAAAAAATTTAGGTTGAATATATTCTTATTGATCCTGACTATAAAAATACTTCTCTTAGCAATACCCTATAAATCAACCCGAAACCTCCCCATTTAATTACAAAAATGTCTGTTTCCTTCAAAAATTATTAAGGAAGCAAAGCAAATAATAACTTAAATTTAAGGCATATTAACGCTAACTTTCCTTTATTCTTGTTATGTTTGTAACATCAAATTTACAATTATGAACGCATTTATTTTACCCTTAGTTATTGGTGCCCCGCAAATTATCTTAATTGTTGTGGTAATCTTACTACTTTTTGGAGGACGAAAAATTCCAGAATTAATGAGAGGATTAGGTAGCGGAATCAAAGAATTTAAGGATGCATCCAGTGAGGATAGTGATAAAAATGTTTCTTCAGATGATAACAAGAAGTTCTCTGATGAGAAGAATTTTTCAAAAGAAAAGAAATAAGTTTATTATTAACGTATAAGAAAAACCCCGATTTTCTAAGTCGGGGTTTTTTAATGTCTTATTTTTTGTTGTTAATCTCTGCCGATTGTAGAATGGCGTCTATTTCAAATACATTATCCCTTTTACTTTGTGAAGGGGAGAATACAAAGCCCTCCACTACCAAAAAGCGATTGTTTGCTTCGTCTTTAATAGCATAATTTACAAAAGGTCCGGCCATAAAAGCATTTTTCACTTCCCAGGTTCCCCGGGTCTCATAGGCAAATTTACCGTCTATTTCTGTTTCAAATAAATAAGGTGCATAAGCTTCTTCAGTAATCATATAGCTTCCCTCTGTTGGCCCAGGGATATGGGCTTTACCAATGGAATCTCTCATTTTAATGATATTCCCTATAATATTGGTATCGGCCTCAATAGTATTGATGGGCACTTGATAAATAAGAATTTCCATATTTCCCTTCGGAATTTCTTTTCTTATCCACGCAAAATCATCTGCAACTTTAGCATAGCGGTAAGCAGTTGGAAACTTTAAAGAGAGATCAAATTTTTCCTGAAGTTTTTCATCTGATGCAAGGGATTTCCGCATTCTCCGTTGTTTTTCTTTCAGCTCGGTTTTCTTAAAGCTCTTTACCAACTCCTCCGAATTCTCGTTAATCACTTTTATTAATTCGTTCTTACTATTTCCCGTGATAATAACCCCAATTTGTGGTCTTGCATAAAGATCTCTAACTACTTTTTTCCCTGCTTCGCCCTTTTGTATGGATATAAAAGAACGATTTCTGCGTGCAAAGCCATTAAAAGTTTCCGGTGGAATCTGACTAAGGGAAAACATAGGTTCCTCTTGTGGTAATCCATTCACTGCAGCCGCGAAATTATCCCTAATCGCCTCGCCTACCTTTCCTTCCCACAAACTATTCTTCATCACCAGGGTAATTCGATTGATATTTCCCGAAGAATCTGAAAGAATACGTTTTTGATTCTTGTCTCCATTATTTTTACAGGACGCAAGAAGAGCTAAACTAAAAACGACAATAAGTGTTTTTTTCATATTTATTACTTTGGTTTAGAGATGATTAACCTTTAGAAAGTTTAAGTTTCATACCAGGTTTTAGGCTTTTACCGCCTACATCATTCCAAACCCTCAAATTTTGTACCGTAACACCGGGAAATTTTCGGGAAATGCTCCAAAGTGAATCTCCTTTTCTCACGATGTAGGTTTTGTGACTATCCTTTTGGCTTTTTTTGGAAGTGCTTTTTGTAACCGTTGCATCGGGTTTACGAGAATAAATAGTAAGATATTGGCCAATTCTTATGCTATTGTTTCTTAGATTATTCCACCGTTTGATACTGCTTACTCCTACGCCATGCCGTTCGGCAATTCTTCCCAGATAATCCCCGCTCCTTACGCGATACCTAATTTTATCATCTGCTTTTACATACTCGGGAAGTTCTTCCTTCTTAGCGAGGTCCTTTTCAACGTAATTATAAATAGCGGCTTCATTTGATACAAAAGCACCACTTACCTTGCTTGGCAGTCTTATCATATAATCTTCATCTTCCACAAAGGGAATAATATCCAGTTTATAACTGGGGTTGAGAAATTGAAGCATGTCTTTATCAACTCCCGTCACTTTTGAAATATGTTCAAAAGTGAGCATTTGTTTCACTCTTATAGTATCGGTTTCAAAAAAGGCGATTTCTGGTTTTGGAGGTTGAAAATTATGCTCTTCGGCATATTCAAAAAGATACAAGGTAGCCAGAAAGGCCGGTACATATCCCGCTGTTTCCCTTGGTAAATATCTTCTCAATTCCCAGTAATTATTGGAACCTCCACTACGTCTTATAGCTTTAGAAACATTTCCAGGTCCCGAGTTATAGGAAGCTAAAACCAGATCCCAGTCTTCAAAAGATCTATAAAGATTGGCCAGATATTTTGCTGCTGCTTCGGTTGACATTTGCGGATCCATGCGATCATCTACATAGCTGCTTATATCTAAACCGTAAGCTTTACCAGTTCTATACATAAATTGCCAAAGTCCGGTGGCGCCAACCCAAGATTTAGCCCTGGGGTTTAAAGCCGATTCTACAATGGCGAGATATTTAATTTCCAAAGGAATATCATACCTGTCCAATTGTTGCTCAAACATTGGGAAATAATAGTCGCTTAGCGCCATAAGACGTTCCATAGCGCTTTTATTCCGCTTAAGGTAAGAATGTATAACCCTTTCTAAAATAGGATTGTATTCCACATTAAAAGGCGTGCGGGCATTGAGTTTCGCCAATCTGGCTTTTAAGGTATCTGTAGGTAGTTCTTTAAGCACCTCGTCTTCATAATCCTGCTCCCTGATGTTTTTATACATCGTATCAAAAAGATCGGAATTTGTAAGTTGTGCTTTCCAAACAGAATCAATCTCGGCTGCGCGAGGAAGATCTTTAAGAGAGACCTTAGAGGAGTCCCTTATTACAGCCGAAATTGGTAGTTTATCCCTAAATTCGGGATCTGGATTTGTCAGAATAATTTCAGTGCTGTCAACCTTTTGGAAGACCTGCACGCGAAAATTAGCCTTTTCTACCTGTTTCCCATTCGTCTCCTCCTGCGCTTGCATCCCAAGACAGAAAAGGAAAATTAAAGATGAAATTATCTGCTTAACCATAATTTTCTAGTATTTTTAAGAGAACGTAGAAATAAAGGTTTTCTTACCTATTATTTTTCTATTGCCTGAATTCCCGGTAGAGACTTACCTTCCAGCATTTCCAGCATAGCGCCACCACCCGTAGAAACATAACTTACTTTATTTTCAAAACCGAATTTCTTAACCGCGGCTACAGAATCTCCTCCTCCTACCAGGGAGAAAGCTCCGTTTTTAGTTGCTTCAGCGATTGAATTTCCTAAAGCGATGGTGCCTTTTGCAAAGGCGTCCATTTCAAATACGCCCAAAGGACCATTCCAAAGTATAATTCTTGATTTTTGAATTACCTCATCAAAAATTTTGATACTGTCTGGGCCGGCATCAAGTCCCATCCAACCATCGGGAATCTGGTCTATTTTTGAAGTTTGCGTACTCGCTTCTTCAGAAAAGCTATCGGCAATTAGGGAATCTACCGGCAAATGTATTTCTACTCCTTTTTCCTCAGCTTGCTTGAGGATATCGAGCGCTAACTCCTGTTTATCCACTTCTACCAAAGAGTCTCCTATTTTTCCGCCTTTGGCGAGAATAAAAGTATAAGCCATCCCACCACCAATTATCAAGTGGTCTACTTTATCCAGAATATTTTTTATAACCGTAATTTTTGAAGAAACTTTGGCCCCGCCTAAAACTGCAGTTACCGGTTTTTCTTCGCTATGTAGCACTTTATCCAGGTTCTTTATTTCTTTCTCCAAAAGGTAACCAAAACATTTATCATGAAAATATTTAGCGACAATCGTGGTTGAAGCGTGGGCGCGGTGAGCCGTACCGAACGCATCATTTACATAGATCTCACCAAGTTTCGACAATTCTTTTGCAAAGGCTTCATCGCCTCCTTTTTCTTCTTTATGAAACCTAAGGTTTTCCAGTAAAAGAATTTCCCCGGGCATAAGATCATCGGCGGCCTTTTTGGCTTCTTCCCCTACACAATTGTCAACAAATTTTGGTTCTACTCCAATAACTTCTGCTACCTTTTTAACTATATTTTTCAGGGAGAATTTAGCTTCATGTCTTTCTGGTCTTCCTAAGTGCGACATTAAAACTACACTCCCGCCATCTTCGAGAATTTTTAAAATAGTGGGTTTTGCGGCTTCAATCCTATTCGCATCGGTTACATTTCCGTCTTTATCTAAGGGCACATTAAAATCTACTCTAATTAATGCCTGTCTCTCTTTAAAATTAAAATCGTTTAAAGTCTTCATTTTCTATATACATTTATGTGGCCACGGAGTTTCAACCTTTGTTGAAATTGGATGGTATTGGCCGTTTTTACTAAGTATTCCCTCTCAGAATGATTTCTTATAATTCCTAATGGATTTTCATAAGTTTGTATAAAACTGAAATACTGAGGGGATAGACTATCTTTTAGCCCACTATTTCACTTCAGTTTGTCTTAACTACAAATATAATTTTTTCCGTAGAAATTAAAGTCTATATAAATTTTATATTTGCCTATGCTTTTTCAAGAAATAATAGGTTTACAACATTTAAAAAAACATCTCACCATAACTGCCGACCGAGGGAGGATTCCCCATGCGCAATTATTTGTAGGGAAAAATGGGAGTGGCACTTTGGCTCTGGCAATAGCTTATGCGCAATATGTGCTTTGCTCCAATAAGGAAGGAGAAAATTTAAACGGAAAAGAATCCTGCAACCAGCGATTTCAAAATTTAGTACATCCCGATCTTCATTTTGCTTTCCCCGTAGCGGTTAACCAGAAAGTTAAGAAGCACCCTGTTTCCTCCCATTTTCTGGAAGAATGGCGTGAATTTATAAAGGTTAATCCCTACGGAAACCTTTACGAATGGTACCAGAAACTGGGAATTGAAAATAAACAGGGACAAATTGGAGTAGATGAAGCCCACGATGTTGTAAAGTCGCTTTCCCTGAAATCTTATGAGGGCGGATATAAAATTATGATTATTTGGATGGCCGAAAAAATGAATATTTCTGCCGCGAATAAATTATTGAAATTAATTGAAGAACCGCCTAAAAATACTTTGTTTATCCTTATCACCGAAGATGAGGAACAAATTATTCAAACGATTAGGTCTCGCTGCCAAACCCTTTATTTTCCGCCACTACCCATGGAAGAAATCGCCAGGTTTTTGGAAGAAAAGGAAAACTGTAACAAACCTGAAGCTTTAAAAATTGCCCATCAGGCCAATGGTAGTTATACCAAGGCCTTGCAATTACTCAAAAAAGACGCTGGCGATGAACAATTTGAAACCTGGTTTATCACCTGGNTTCGCGCTGCTTTTAAGGCTAAAGGAAATAAAGCCACAGTGCTTGAACTTATAGCCTGGAGCGAAGAAATATCGGGGAAGGGTAGGGAAACGCAAAAAAGTTTTTTACGATATTGTCTGGACTTTTTTAGGCAAGCCCTGGTTTTAAATTATAAGGCTGAAAATTTGGTTTATCTTAAGCCAGAAACCGCCGGATTTAAACTGGAAAAATTCGCGCCTTTTGTTCACGGCAATAATATTAAGGACATTACCCAGGCTTTAGAAGACGCTATTTATCATATTGAGAGGAATGGAAACGCCAAAATCATTCTAACAGATTTATCTATTAAATTAACCCGATTTTTACACAAAAAAGCTGCTTAGCATGAATTACTTCACAACCTATATTACCGAGATTCTCATTCTGGTTTTTATCCTTATTACCTTTTTACAATCTGGGATAGATAAAGCTACCGATTGGAAAGGAAATACCGGCTGGCTTAAAGAACATTTCTCCAATACCATTTTAGCGGGCCAGGTGTCTTTAATGGTGGGCATTTTAATGATTATTGAAATAATCACCGGCATACTCGCCATGCTTGCAATTATATGGCTTATTGCCTTTGGAGAAATCTTTTTGGGTTTATATACCTGTGTTTTAGCCGCTATCACTTTATTAATGCTCCTTTTTGGCCAACGCGTTGCTAAAGATTACGCCGGGGCTTTTACCATAACAGGATACTTTGTTGTGGTTATTTTTGGGGTTTTTCTGATGTCTTAAAATATTAATGTACGATTAAAATCAAGAACCTCGGGGCAAGCCCACGAGGTATGAATTGGAGAATACTTTTAAAAAATTGCGAGGCAAGCCTCGGGGAATTAAACCCTCTGGAGG
>JGI1221J11331_1000185_pt1 | contig 19722 bp, 16 predicted proteins | sample LakVidmifraction_4_FD_11331 | JGI IMG/M metagenome (IMG submission 11331) | reverse complement strand
TGGATGATTTACGCTAAACACATTAAACTGATGCACTTTTCTAAATTCTTCTGTTAAATAGGACGGAGCAATGCAATAACCCACTTTCCATCCGGTGTTGTGAAATGTTTTTCCGAAGGAAGCCGTAATAAATGTTCTTTCAGCCAAAGAAGGAAACAGGGCTGCCGATTGATGCTTTTCACCATCAAATATAATATGCTCGTAAACCTCATCACTCAATAACAAAATGTTGGTGTTTTTTAACAACGCTTCCAACTGCAGCATATCCTCTTTTGATAAAATCCTGCCCGAAGGATTGTGCGGAGAATTAATGATAATCATCTTGGTTTTATCGGTAATCAATCCTTTTACTTTTCCCCAATCTATGTTGAAATCTTCCGGATTTAGTTGAACGGCTATTGTTTTTCCTCCAAACAATTCAATAGAAGGTTCATAACTGTCATAAGCAGGTTTAAAAATAATGACTTCATCATCTTTTCCAACAGTTGCCGCAATAGCCGTAAATATAGCCTGCGTTGCACCTGCCGTAATGGTTATTTCAGTATCCGGATTGTAAGAAATTCCATACAAGTTTTCCATTTTTTCTGCAATCGCGGCTCTTAAACTAAAAATACCGGGCATTGGAGCGTATTGGTTATTTCCATCAACCATTGCTTTATTTACCAATTCAATCAATTTTGAATCACTCTCAAAATTTGGAAATCCTTGCGATAAGTTTAGGGCATTTTCTTTGGATGCCAAACCGCTCATAGTGCTAAAAATACTGGTTTTAACTGCGGGAAGTTTTGAAGGGAAAGAAACTCTAAAGTTTGACATATTGTATTGTTAAATGTTTATTCGTTATATTGTTTAAACTCCTAATTTACTAAAATTAAACTTCTGGTGAAAATTCCAATATATCGGATGGCTGGCATTCCAATGCTTCGCAAATTGCTTCTAAAGTAGAAAAACGGATGGCTTTGGCTTTTCCTGATTTCAAAATAGAAAGATTTGCCGTAGTTATTCCAATTTTTTCAGCCAAATATTTACTTCTCATTTTTCTGGTGGCGAGCATTATATCTAAATTTACAATGATTGGCATAGCTATATTGTTAATTCATTTTCTTCTTTCATTTTTTTGGATATTTTAAAGATTTCACTTAAAATCATAAAGAAAAATCCTAAGCAAAGCAAAAGAAAGAACTGACTAAAACCCAATTGCAAACTGATTTTTTGCATATAATATATTTTGTATAAAAAAGAAGGAACTCCAATGAGAATAGAAGATAAAACAAGTAAATTTCCAATTTTTTTAAAATTATTCACAACCATTTCATCAAATATTTTAACTCTTATAAAACAACCGAGAATTTTTCTAAAAAGATAGACGCAATAAATTAATAGCAAATATGAAAGCAGCATAACTGCCAAAATAATTTTCGTCCCTAAGTCGAAAGTTTCAATCTCAATTCCATTTATTGCGAAAGGAAAATAATTAAAATCCGAAGTAAAAAAACTATAAGGAATAAAAATTAAAATAAGAGGAATAATTGGCAAGGATAAAATCCAAACCAAATCAACAATTGATTTTAAAATAATTAGCTTTCTCATAATAATAAAAAATTTAGCGAAACAAATATATAATTAATTATCGTTAATCAATATTTAATTTCCCTTTTTAAACAATAAAATAATATTTCATTCAAAAATAAAAAATTTCATATTGTTTTTTTGGGTGGTCATTCAAATATAACCAACTTGCATGTTTAAAATTTAAAGATGAAAAAACTTAAAGCCTTTTGGGGAAAATATTCAGTTTATTTTACTGATGTTTGGCAATATTTAATCATAATTGTTATTTTTATAATTGCCGGCATTGTTTATTTAATCATCAATTAAAAAACCCAAAAGAAGATTCTTTTGGGTTTTCACTTAAAAATTAAAGTTTGATTTATATTAAATAGTCGCCGCTAAATATTCTCGATTCAAGCGTGCAATATTTTCAAGTGTAATTCCTTTTGGACATTCAACTTCGCAGGCGCCGGTATTGGTACAGTTTCCAAAACCTTCCAAATCCATTTGCGCAACCATATTCATTACTCGGTCTTTTGCTTCAATCTTACCTTGTGGCAATAAGGCAAATTGTGAAACTTTTGCAGCAACAAACAACATGGCACTTGAGTTTTTACAACTCGCAACACAAGCTCCACAACCTATACAAGAAGCAGCATCCATAGATAAATCTGCATTGTGCTTAGAAATTGGGATTGAATTTGCGTCTTGTGTATTTCCCGATGTGTTCACGGAAATATATCCACCAGCTTGTTGAATACGCTCAAAAGCCATACGGTCAACCACTAAATCTTTAATTACCGGAAAAGCATTTGCTCTAAAAGGTTCTATAAAAATAGTATCCCCATCTTTAAACATTCGCATGTGTAATTGACAGGTGGTAATACCTCTGTCCGGACCATGAGCCTCTCCATTAATTTGTAAAGAACACATTCCGCAAATACCTTCTCTACAGTCGTGATCAAAAGCTATCGGTTCTTCATCTTTTGCAACCAGAGCTTCATTTAAAACGTCCATCATTTCTAAAAATGACATATGTTCTGAAATATCAGTTACTTTATATTCGACCATTCGACCTTTGTCTTGTGGTCCTTTTTGTCTCCAAATTTTTAACGTTAAATTCATATCTTTAGTTTATTAGCCAATTAGTCAATAGGCAATAGTGTTTTTATTCTTTGCTTATTGATTTAATAAAGGCATTTAACATTTTATTTTCTTCAATTATTAAATTTAATATTTTACTAGATTGATTTTCGTTTATCAAATCTAGTTCTTTCGAAATAATTACTTGAGTTTCTAACTCTAATAATGAGCCTCTGGCAATTTTTACAAATTGAATATAGTTTTGAGTGTAATTTCTACCATAACCTTCAGCTATATTTGAAGGGATAGAAACAGCAGCTCTTTTCATTTGACTTTGTAAACCATAAACTTCTTTATCTGGTAAATTTTCACATAATAGATAGGTTTCTTTGACAATTTCAATTCCTTTTTGCCAAATTAATAAATCTTTATATGATTTTATTGCATTCATTTACCTATTGCCTGTTGCCTATTTCGCTATTATCTATTTATAAGAACGAGTTTTTAATTCAATATCTTTAAATTCTAATTCTTCTTTGTGCAGAATAGCTTCACTAGGTTTCCCTGTATATTCCCATGCGGCAACATAAGCGAAATCTTTATCATCTCTTTTGGCTTCACCGTCTTCCGTTATATGTTCTTCTCGGAAATGACCTCCGCAAGATTCTTCGCGTTCCAAAGCATCTTTTGCAAACAACTCACCCAATTCTAAGAAATCGGCAACTCTGCCCGCTTTTTCAAGCTCTTGGTTAAATTCATTCAATGCTCCCGGAACTTTCACATTTTTCCAGAAATCTTCTCTGATATCTTGAATTTCTTTAATGGCTTCCTTTAAATGCTTTTCATTACGAGCCATTCCAACTTTATTCCACATTACCAATCCTAATTTCTTATGGAAATAATCTACAGAATGTGTTCCTTTATTATTGATAAAGAATTCTAATTTGTCTTTTATTTGTTTCTCGGCTTCCTCAAATTCAGGACTATTTGTTGGTATTTTTCCAGTTCTAATATCATCTGCCAAATAATCGCCAATGGTATAAGGCAACACAAAATATCCGTCGGCCAATCCCTGCATTAATGCAGAAGCTCCTAATCTGTTTGCACCGTGATCAGAGAAGTTTGCTTCACCAATACAATACAAGCCTGGAACAGTAGTCATTAAATTATAATCTACCCAAACACCACCCATTGTATAATGGGTTGCAGGATAAATCATCATTGGTGTTTTGTATGGATTTTGATCGATGATTTTCTCATACATTTGGAATAAATTTCCGTACTTTTCTTCAATAACAGCCTCTCCTAACTCAATAATTTTTTCTTTTGTGGCATCGTGTATTCCGTGTATTTTAGCTTGTTCAGTACCGTAACGTTTAATTGAGGTAGCAAAATCTAAATACACTGCTTCACCTGTTCCGTTAATACCAAAACCAGCATCACAACGTTCTTTTGCTGCTCTTGAAGCAACATCACGAGGCACCAAGTTACCAAATGCAGGATATCTTCTTTCTAAATAATAATCTCTATTTTCTTCAGCAATTTCAATAGGTTTCATTTTTCCTTGTTGAATCGCTTTTGCATCTTCAATTCTTGCAGGAACCCAAATTCTACCATCGTTACGCAATGATTCAGACATCAGCGTTAATTTTGATTGGTAATCTCCAGAACGCGGAATACACGTTGGGTGAATTTGTGTAAAGCAAGGGTTTGCAAAATAGGCTCCTTTTTTATGAATTTTCCAAGCAGCAGTTGCATTTGAACCCATAGCATTGGTTGATAAGAAATAAACATTTCCATAACCACCAGTAGCAACCACAACAGCATGTGCAGAATGACGCTCAATTTCTCCTGTAATTAAATCGCGTGCAATAATGCCTCTTGCTTTTCCGTCAATTTTCACCACATCCAACATTTCGTGACGGTTAAACATTTCTATTTTACCACGGGCAATCTGGCGATTCATTGCTGAATAAGCTCCTAACAATAATTGTTGGCCTGTTTGACCTTTCGCATAAAAAGTACGCGAAACCAACACGCCACCAAATGAGCGATTGTCAAGCAATCCACCATAATCACGTGCAAAAGGAACTCCTTGTGCCACACATTGGTCAATAATATTACCTGAAACTTCTGCCAAACGATATACGTTTGCTTCACGCGAACGGTAATCTCCTCCTTTTACTGTATCATAAAATAAGCGATAGTTTGAATCACCATCACCCATATAATTTTTTGCTGCATTTATACCTCCTTGCGCGGCAATTGAATGTGCTCTACGAGGCGAATCCTGGTATGCAAATGCTTTTACGCTATAGCCTAACTCTGCTAAAGTAGCAGCAGCAGAACCTCCCGCCAAACCTGTTCCAATAACAATAATGTCTATATTACGTTTATTGGCTGGGTTCACCAAGTTAATTTTATCTTTATATAATGTCCATTTATCTTTTATTGGACCTTCTGGTATTCTTGAATTTAAAGTCGTCATAATTTTATTAGATTAATGGTTTAATTGACTGAAATAGTGAAACAATGCTATGGTAATAAATCCTAATGGAATGGCTATTGCGTAAATTTTACCCAATGTCTTTACACATTTTGTATATTTATTTAAACCTACAGATTGAAATGCCGATTGAAAACCATGTAATAAATGTAATGCCAATAATACAAAGGCAATTACATAAGCTCCAACTCTTAATGGGTTGGTGAATTTGTGTTGCAATTCCGCAAAATATCTTGTTGGGTCTTCCGGTAAAAATTCAATGTATTTGTAGTTCATTTCAGGAAACCAGAAATCAATAAAATGCAATACAAGAAAGGCTAAAATAACACCTCCGCTTACTGCCATATTTCTAGACATCCAAGTTGAATTTGCAGCACCATTGTATTTTACATATTTAATACTTCTTGAACTTCTATTCTTTATCTCTAAAACAAATCCCATCACAAAGTGAAAAACAACACCAAAAATTAAAACGGGCTGCATTAAAAATTGTATTAAAAAATTGGTCCCCATAAAATGAGACAACTCATTAAATACATTTTCACTGAATAATGAAGTTATGTTTACAGTTAAATGAATAAGTAAGAAAATAATAAGGAAAAGTGCAGATAAAGCCATCGCTACTTTCCTTGCGATTGATGAAGATAAAATTCCGCTCATTTATTTTAATTTTAAAAGGTCAAATATAATAATTTGAATCGAGGATTTTTAAAAACTGGCAAATATATCCGGGTAATTTAGATTCACTTTAAATAACGCAGCTTAAAATAAAATCTGACAAATGTCATTATTATAAGCGCTTTCCTAATTTACCTTTAAAAAAAATCTAAAAGTTAGCCTTATGGCAGTTAAAAAAGGACTATTCAAAACATCGGTTGGGCGTAAAAATCTAATGGCCATAACCGGACTTTTCATCATCTTTTTCCTTATAATTCACGTTATTGGGAATCTTATATTAGTTATTCCAAACTCCTTTTTTCCAATAGAATTTTGGGGAGATGTAGAAAATGCACATGATATGTATAACGCATATTCTCACTTTTTAGTGCATTTTTGGCCCGTAACAGTTGTTGCCTGGGCTCTTTATGCCTCAATTATTGCACATGTTGTAGATGCATTATTAATTACACTTCAAAACAAAAAATCTAGAGGAGAAAAATATCAGGTTACTAATAATTCAACAAGCACATGGTATTCCAGAAACATGGGGTTTTTAGGAACTGTGATTGGTGTTTTCATTGTCTTACATATGGCGCAATTTTGGTTGCCTTACAAAGTGCTTAATGTAGAACACGACTTATATGATTTGGTAACTGCTACCTTTAAAGTTTGGTGGTTTGTGTTAATCTATGAAATAGGAATTATAGCCTTAGGTTTTCACTTAGTTCATGGTATTGAAAGTGCGCATCGTTCTTTGGGAATTTACCCTAAAAAAGTGATGCATGTTATCAACTACATTGCACTATTCTTTAGTTTAATTATGGCAATTTTATATGCTATTATTCCTATCATCCTTTACTTCAAATAAAATAGAATTATGGCTCTTAACGCAAAAATTCCAGTAGGACCTTTAAAAGATAAATGGCAAAATTACCTTGCTAAAACAAGAATTGTTAACCCCGCAAACCGCAAAAAATTAGATGTAATTGTAGTTGGTGGTGGATTATCTGGTGGAGGTGCAGCCGCATCATTAGCAGAATTAGGCTATAACGTAAAAGTTTTCTTTTTTCAAGATTCCGCAAGACGTTCACACTCTGTAGCTGCCCAAGGCGGCGTAAATGCAGCAAAAAATTATAAAAATGACGGTGACAATGTATATAGAATGTTTTATGACACCATTAAAGGAGGTGATTTTAGATCTCGTGAAGCCAATGTATATAGAATGGCTGAATGTTCCGTTGATTTGATAGACCATATGGTTGCTCAAGGTGTTCCGTTTGGACGTGAGTACGGCGGTTATTTAAGTAATCGATCATTTGGAGGTGTTTTGGTATCCCGTACTTTTTATGCTCGCGGACAAACAGGACAACAATTACTTTTAGCTACCTATCAAGCAATGATGAAGCAAATTAAAGTGGGTAAATTAAAACAATACAATCGCCATGAAATTTTAGATATTGTAATCGTTGATGGTAAAGCTCGGGGCATTATTGCCCGTAATCTAGATACAGGAGAAATTGAAAGACACTCAGCTCATGCTGTTGTTTTTGGAACAGGTGGTTTTGGAAAAATCTTCTACCTATCAACTTTAGCAATGAATTCAAATGGTTCTGCTAACTGGCGTGCACATAAAAAAGGTGCTTATTTTGCAAATCCCTCTTGGACACAAATTCACCCAACAGCATTACCGCAATCTGGTGAGCATCAATCCAAATTAACATTAATGTCTGAATCGCTTAGAAACGATGGGCGCATTTGGGTTCCTAAAAATAAAGATGAAAAACGCGCACCGGGCGACATTCCTGATGAAGACAGAGATTATTATTTAGAAAGGCGTTACCCCGCATTCGGTAATTTGGTACCTCGTGATGTAGCATCTAGAGCCGCTAAAGAAAGAATGGATGCTGGTTATGGAATAGGTCCTCTAAAGAATGCCGTTTATCTTGACTTCAAAACCGCTATTGAAAAATTAGGCGAAGAAACGATAAAAGAACGTTATGGGAATCTTTTCACTATGTATGAAAAAATCACCGCAATTAACGCTTATAAAGAGCCTATGAAAATATCGCCCGCCGCCCATTTCTCCATGGGGGGCTTATGGGTAGATTATGAGTTGCAAACTACAATTCCAGGGTTGTTTGCCGTTGGCGAAGCAAATTTTGCTGACCATGGAGCAAATCGTTTAGGTGCAAATTCACTATTACAAGCATCGGTTGACGGTAATTTTATTTTACCAAACACCATTTCAAATTACTTGGCTGATGATATCCGTACCGGAAAAATTCCTACAAATACCCCTGAATTTGAGGAAGCCGAAAAAGCGGTAAAAGATCAGGTGGCAAAATTACTTGCAATTAAAGGAACAATGCCTGTTGATCAGATTCATCGTCGTTTAGGAAAAATCATGTTTAAAGAAGTGGCTATGTCTCGAAACGAAAAAGGGATGATTTGGGCAATTGAAGAAATTAAAAAACTAAGAAAAGAATTTTGGGAAAATGTAGCAGTTCCCGGAAATGAAAATGGACCAAACTCAGAATTGGAAAAAGCCGGGCGCTTAGCAGATTATTTAGAAATAGCTGAATTGATGGCGGTTGATGCATTAGACAGAAAAGAAAGTTGTGGCGCTCACTTCAGAGAAGATTATCAAACGGATGAAGGTGAAGCAATGCGAGACGATGAAAACTACATGTACTCTTCTGCTTGGGAATGGCAACAAGGAAAAGATTGGAAATTGCACAAAGAACCATTAGAATTTACGGAAGTTAAACCAACAGTTCGCTCATACAAATAATAAAGATTATGAAACTGACACTTAAAATATGGCGACAAGAAAATGCCAAAACGAAAGGAAAATTAGTAACCTATAAATTATCCGACTTGAGTTCTGATACGTCCTTTTTAGAAATGCTGGATGTACTTAATGAGCAACTTGCGTCAAAAGGTGAGCCAACCGTTGAATTTGACCATGATTGCCGAGAAGGAATTTGCGGACAATGTTCACTAGTTATAAACGGAAAAGCCCACGGCCCTGAAGAGCATTACACCACTTGCCAAACTCACTTGCGCTCTTTTAACGATGGTGATACTATTACCATTGAACCTTTTAGAGCAAATTCATTTCCAGTTATTCGAGATTTAAGAGTAGATAGAAGTTCTATGGATCGAATCATACAAGCTGGTGGTTATATCTCTTCTTATACAGGGATGGCTCCTGAAGCAAATTCAATTCCTATACATCATGACATCGCCGAAAGCGCTTTTGATAGTGCAGCGTGTATAGGTTGTGGTGCTTGTGTGGCTGCATGTAAAAATTCATCTGCTGCACTATTTGTCTCAGCTAAAATAAGTCATTTGGCAAAACTTCCTCAAGGTAAAATAGAACGCCAAGAAAGAGTGCTTTGGATGGTTAATGCACATGACGAAGAAGGTTTTGGTAGTTGTTCAAATACTGGTGCCTGTGCTATTGTTTGCCCACAAGAAGTGCCATTATTAGATATAACTCGCATGAATTTTGAGTATAATAGAGCTAAATGTCTTAGTAAATAATAGAAAAAAATCAAATAATTATTTTTTAATTGGGTTTCTTTTTTAAACGGAAACCCAATTTTAATTATAGGAAGTTTTCAACTTCAAATAACAATTGGAGGCGCTTTTTAGACGGCCTCATTTTTATTGTTAAAAGTTAAATCTGGGATTTACAATGGTGTTGAACATGGATCCGAATGAATAATTTAAACCAACACTAAAAAAGTAATTATAGCCCGATTTCACCTGTTGTTGGCTTAATAGTAATTCTTCTAAAGACAAATCACCCGCAGCCAAATTTATTTGATTATTGGTAATGTCATAATTTCCGCTAATATTAAATGAAAGTCCTTTTACAATCCTGAAGTTTGTTCCCAAATAAAATGAAAATGCATTTAAAGAAGGATTTTTTAAAAAACTTTCATAAGACACCTCACTTGTAATACTACCCCATTTTTGCTTTACGATTCCACCCAAACTTAGGTTATGTTCCCACAAAAACTCCTTTTCTTTATTAAAAATGGTTCTCTCATTATAATTTGTATGTATACCACCAACTTTATAGGCTAACATCAATTGTTTTTCAGAAGATTTTTCATACGAAAAGAAATTGTACTCAATTGCAGGTTTTAGGGAACCGTAAAATGCTTTATTACCATAAGTAGATTTACCAGCTTCGGCAAATACGCCTGCTGACCAATGATTGTTAATACTAACAACATCATATAAAGTTAGACTTGAAGATTTTCGGGTTGATATAATATCGGCCCCATCAAAAGTATATACCGATCTGCTATCGTTTAAATTCCCTCTTAAATAAAATTTATTTTCAACTTTAACCTGTTTTACCGTAACGCTAAAATTTAAATTTCGGTCTTTATTTGATTCTTGTCCATAAAAATAGCCTCGAAGTCCAAAGTCAAAAACCCAATTATTCCAAACGTCTTTTTGTTCTTTAACATCAACTTCTTTTTCCTTTTTCATTTCAACGGATATTTTATCGTGAGCACCATTTTTTAACCAATAGCGTACCAAACCAAGTTTGGTATATTTCAATATCATTTCTCTAATTTCACTATCTGTACTGTCAGAATTGGTTGAAAAAGTTAATTTATCCTGAACTTCGTTGTAGTGGTTTTGACCGATGAATTCTATTTCATATATGGTACCGCCACTTCCATTTACTTGCGTTCTAAATAACAAATGTACATCGGCATCCTTTTGATCTCTAACAAACTCAACATAGTCTAAGTTTTGTTTGATATAGGTAATATCGCAATAATTACAGTTTAGGAAAATTTTAAGGGTAGTTTCGTTGTTTTGGGAGAATAAATTACAACTTGCCAATACAGCAAGTAGAAGAATTATTTTTTTCATAGCGTTTTACACATTTTTTATATTAAAACCTCGGCTAATTTACAATTATATAAAACACTGTATCAATAACAAAAAGTTAAAATGGCATTATAAATAAAAAACCGTCAATTATCTTAGGTGTTTTACTTTTAAAGTGTTCAATCATTTATTTGTTTGAAGGAATTAAACACTTCCTGTTTTGCCAAGAATCCAGCAATTCTTCTGAAGGAATTATTTTACCGTCACAAGTTAAAAAATTCCCAATGGAGTCTTTTTTAATAACTCTTAAATCACCACTTAAAATTGCATTTACAATTTTATAGGCAAGTCCGTTTTTAGAGTCCGAATTCCCTTTTTGTGTAAAACTCAATCCAACATTGTTATTGAACAAATCCATTTCTTTTGATGCTTTATCTGGCACAATCCCATTTTCTGTTTCGTGTTTTTTATAGGTAATGTAATTGTCCTTCTCGTGTGCTCTACCCAAAGAAATTGCTGCTCGTTTTCCAATTTCTTGCCGTAATCTTGCCATCCAATAGGCGTGCCTAAACGCATCTACTTGTCCTCCGGCTATATCTTTATCCAACAAATCGGTTTTGGCCACAGAATCTGAAACTCTACTGGCTTCAAGAGAAACTTCTAAAGCACTTTTGGCTTTACACGGATGAAACAGCACCCATTTTTTATAGGGAGCTGACAAGTTCCAGAATCTCTCCCAATTTGATTGCGCACTCAATTGACTGCATAAAAAAAGAATTACCATAAAAGCTACGCTTTTTTTCATTTTTGAAGCATTTGAATTAGCTTAATCAATTAATTGATTAGTGAAGTATAAGAAATGGCGTTTTGGAATAATACTTAACGTTATTTATGCGCGGTCTAAAAAGTATTTCTTCGAATAAATTGAGATTTTTCGCCGCCATAATTATCAGATCTATATCCATTTTATCAATAAAATTTTCAATGGAAACTTCAAAATTTTTGTTGATCTCCACATGGAAACAATGGGGTTGATCCTTAAAATAGTCATGCAACGTCTCTTTGTTCCAAAGTTGCTCTTTGTCAAGACCTTCATCCTTTTTGGCAAGATGAACAAATCTAAGTTTCGACTTGTTGGCACTTAATAAATCGGTACTGTTTTGCAATAAATTCGCTTCATTAAAATTGGTGTAATCTGTTGGAAAAGCAACCTCATTTATCCCAATAAAACGGGCCTCATTTGGCACAACCAAAATAGAACATTTGACTTTGGTAATCACGTTTTCAAAAACAGAAACGCCTTTTGTTATTCCAACAGAAGGTCTTCCATCAATTCCCATAACAATTAAATCAATATTTTTATCTTCAACTTGAAATTTGGTTGCTTCAATGATTTCAGCAGCAACTACAATTGGAATAAAAACGTGTTTTCCTTTTAAGGGTGAAGAGGAAATCCTTTCTATTAATATCTCAAATGCTTTTTTTGGATCCTTTGCATTTACAGTACTCTCATCATTCAACAAATAGAAACTGCATTGCTCATTTTTAAAAAGTGAGAGTGCATAAGTTATTGAGTTCCAAGAATTGGTTGAAAAATTTGTTAAGATTAATACGTTTTTCATTTAATTTATCATTAATGCAAAAATAAACAACCATACATTAATAATAAATGACATAAGTCAGTGAAATTTTAAAATCACAATTTCCCTTTTTAAAATGTAAAAAACGCCTTAATTAATTGATTCTAACTTCTCAAGGTCAATAATTCTAATATTTCTTCCCTCAATTTCAAGAATACCGCTCTTTTTAAAATCGGCTAAAGTTCTAATTAAACTTTCTGTTGCAATACCGGCAACTCCGGCAAGATCCCTGCGAGATATATTGATACTGTTTGAGGGTTTTCGGGTCATCATTTTGGCGAATTTCAAGATGGTTATGGCCGTTTTTCTTCGCACGGATCTATAGGCCATTTGCAATAATTGGTCCTTAACTTCTATTAAATTCTCATTTATCAATTGAAATAATTCTAAAGAAAGCTTAAAATTATTTTCCAGAATCTGTTGTAAAATGGTTTTTGAAACGGCTAAGATTTCTGTATTTTCCATTGCCGTAATGGTTTCATAATAGTGAGAATTATCGACAATAGCAGAAAAGCCTAAAAAGTCATCAGCATTATGAATATTAATAATTAGTTCTTTCCCAAATTCATTAAGCTTAATACTTTTAACACCGCCTTTATAAATTAAATAAACATTGTTGGAATTTTCACCTTCCTTATAAATCACTTCTCCTTTTTCGTACTTTTTTTCCGTTCCAAAATCACAAAAATAGTTTTTTAAATCTTCAATGTTTTCAATATGATCAAAGCTATCATCTCTTTTTTCAGAAGTTTTCTCAACAATTTCATCTTCCTTTAAAAGCGCAGATTTCACCAGTCTGCTTTCAACAGCACTTAACAAAAGTTCTTCTTTTACAGGTTTGGTAAGATAATCATCGGCACCCAAATCCATTCCTTTTCTAACATCCAATATTTCGGTTTTTGCCGACATGAAAATAAATGGAATCCGCTTGGTCTTTTCATCTTTAGAAAGTCTTTTCAACACGTCATAGCCATCTAATTCAGGCATCATAATATCACAGATAATAAGATCGGGAATCATTATTTTTGCTTGTTCAATACCTCTTTTACCATTAGCGGCCATAATTACCCTGTAATTTTCCAATTCCAACATTTCGGCAGTCGTTTCCCTTAAAACCGTGTCGTCTTCAATTATTAATATTGTTTTCATTTCTCTATAATTAATGGTAATTTTACAATAAATGTAGTGCCTTCATTTACCTTGCTTATAAATTTTATAGTTCCTCCCAAACTTTCTAAATGCCCTTTTACAATGTTTAACCCAATACCCGTTCCCTGATTTGTCAATGCATTTTCAGCCCTGAAATACCTTTTAAAAATATGCTTTTGATCGGCAAACGGAATTCCAATTCCTTCATCCTTTATTTCAAAAATAAACCCTTCAGAATTGGGTGTAATTTTAAAATCTATTTTTGTGTTTTCGGCAGAATATTTGATCGCATTGTGCAATAAATTTGACAATACCACTTCAATAATTCTTACATCCTGATAAATATTAATGTTGTCAATATTTGACGGATAGTTAATATGTTGTCCATTTTTTAACATCATATTGGCATTGTAAATCACTTCGTTCACCACTTTACTTAATTTAAAGTTTCTGAAAACATATCTCACTTTTCCCATATCCTGTCGTTCAATAGATAAAAAATCGTTAAGAATTCCATCTAAATAATGGACTTTATTTTTAATGGTAAGCAAGTGTTTATCCCTTTTGTCCTGCATTTCTGATTTGGTATATTTTCCTGCCAAAACCGCAGCGTTTAAAACGCCGCTTAATGGTGTTTTAAACTCATGGGAAACCAACGATAAAAATTTTGTTTTAAGTTCGTTAAGTTCTTTTTCCTTTTTAAGGGCATTTCTCAACTTTGATTCTGCTTTTACGCGCTTTTCAATTTCTTCCTTTAAATTGGTGACTGTTATATTAAGTTCTGCTGTTCTTGTAGATATTTTACTTTCTAACAGCGCATTCAATTCTAAAACTTTAGCTTCGGAAGCTTTTCTGATTGTAATATCAATAATAATGGACATTACAAAAGTTTTATCCTTTATTTGAAATGGATTCAGCCCAACTTCAACCGGAAATTTACTGCCATTTTTATTGGCGCCAAACAATTCCTTATTTTGACCCATTTTCCTTGCGGAAGATTCTTTATAAAACTTATTGAAATGACTACCATGAACCGCATGATACGAAGGCGGTATTAATATATTTAAAGGCTGGCTACGTAATTCATTTTTAGCATATCCGAACATTTGCTCTGCAGCAAAATTGGTTGCTACAATTGTCTGATTTTCATCAACAACCACAACACCTTCGGCTACTGCTTCAAATAAAACATTAAAAACGAATTCGTTTTCATGAAATAAGTTAGGCAATGGTATTTATTTTTAGTTAATAGTAGCCCCCAAAATACGAAAAATTCACGAGTTTCAAATGCATTTTTACCTAAAGTTTAATCCTAGATTTTCTTAAGCATAAAGCCTTTAACTTAATATGTTTTTGTCATTGTTGAAGACACCACAATAATAAAATCGGCTTTCCCTTTATTTTCTTTATCAAACTTTTTTACATTTTCGGACTCAACAACACTCACTGTAACAATTTTTAATGTTGGGTTTTCTTGTTTCAAATACCAATTGATTCCTTCAAAATCATCAGAATGGTAAGAACCATTATAGTGAATAAACAAGTTGTCATTTTTTCTGTTTTTACTAATAAAATAGGCCATAGTGGCATCTTTAATTGCTTGTGCTTTTGGTAAATTATCACCACCATGACCACCCATCATTTTCATCATTTTTACATATCCGGGTAAATCGGCATTATATTTTATGGGTAATGGCGCCATCCATAATTTTTCTTGGACTGAAAGTGAGTCTAAACTTTCAAATCCATATTTATAAACTTTACTGGCAAAGTTTCTGGGTACGTTCGTAGCAATGAATTTTATTTTATTTTCTTTCGCGAAATCAACCAAAGGCTTGTAATCTGTCGGATAATTATCCCACAATCTGGCAACGGTGTCGAATTCCTTTTGTGTGATTTTACCTAATAAATAATCGTTTAATTGAAGCTGATTGTCGGCTTCAAACATTTCTGCACCCAAGGTTAGTTTTCTTGATTTGTTTAAATCTGAAGTGGCTTCCAGTTGAAGCCAGTGCACAATTGGATTGGTGTGGTGTTCCCCAAACAAAACCACATCAGCCCTATTCATTTTTTTAATCATTTTTTTATAAGAAACTTTTCTTCCGTTTGCATTGTATAGTTTGTAAGCGGGCTTGTTTTGTGAAAAAATAAAGGTGGTAAAAAACAGGAAAAGCAGAGATGTGATTGATATTCGCATAAGTGATCTTAGATTAAAAAGGCTTGATTTCAACAAATTTAGAACTTTGTTGCTAAATTTTATACTAAAATACAAATATTGGAAAAAATAACCTTAAACAAGTTGTTTCGATTTTATTTATGACCCTTCATTAAACTTGTATTTTATTAAACTGAACCTTAAAAGATAAATTTCTATTAAAAAACACAGCAAAGTTTACCCCACAAATAAGACCAAAATCAATTGCTGTTTTTAAATAATAAGGCAAAAAACCCTTGTTCAATAACTTGAACAAGGGTTTTTTTATTTATAAAAGTGTTGTTAACTAATTATTCTGCATTGTGCTTTTTATTACTTCTTTCTTTTAAACCGGCAATCACAACTAAACCTATAACCGCCAAAATTAAGATCCATGCCCACATTGGAAATACTGGAGTTTCTCCACTTCCATAAGAGTGCATTCCTTTGGTAAAGTAATAATTAACACCAATAAATGTCATTAATACCGACCCAAATCCAAAGATAGAAGCCACGTTAAAAATAAATTCTCCTTTAATTTTCGGCGCCAATCTTAAGTGCAAAATAATGGTATACACAATGGTAATAACCAATGCCCAGGTTTCTTTTGCATCCCAACCCCAATAGCGGCCCCAAGATTCATTGGCCCAAACACCACCAAGAAAAGTACCAACCGTTGCCAAGAAAAGGCCTATAGTTAAATTCATTTCGTTGATATAGGTTAATTCTCTGGTAATTAATGAAAGACGTTTTGCGTTTTTAGGCGTTTTAAATAAATAGATAGCCATATTAAAAAATCCTAAAACAAACCCAAGGCCTAAGAATCCATAACTGATAGTTAAGGTAGCTACATGAATAATTAACCAGAAGGATTTCAATACTGGTTGAAGGTTGGTAAGTTGTGGATCGTAACTACTGTGGCTTGCTGTCATTAAAGTAAAGAACGCAAGTAAAGATGTTGCTGCCAAAGTAATTTTTGAATAGCGCATAAAACTGAATCCAGCCAACAAACTTGCCCATGAAACCAAAATCAGGGCTTCATAACCATTGCTCCAAGGTGCGTGTCCGGACAAGTACCAGCGCATTCCCATTCCATAAGTGTGGTATATAAAAGCAACTGCCAATATTGCAATACAAATATTTAAAGACCAGGTTAATATTATGCTCTTTTTGGATCGAAGATTATCAACAAAGGCAAGAAATAAAAGCAATACACTTAATAAAGCATATACATTTTTTAAGTTGATAAAAATATTCGACTTGTTGTAGCTAATTTCACTTTTAATTTTTGCTTCCGTAGGAATAATTTCTGAGGCTGAACTTTGTCGCTGAATCGATTTAATATAGCCCAATAATTTATCTGCCCTCTTATAATCGCGTGTTTTGGTCGCGTTGATAATTTCAATAAAATAGGCTCGCATGATTCCACTATAACTCAATACTGGCAATTGTAAATCCTCATTGATAATACGCAAGCTTCCCATTAATTCTTGTTTTGCCAAGTCATCCTCCCAACTTACCCATTTGTTATTTTCTGAATTTTGAACAGGAAAAATATCTAACATGCTCCCTTGAAAGGTCATCATAAATACTTCCAGTCGCTCATTCACTTTGATAATTTCTTTATCAAATTTATTGCGTTCAGCATCTGGCTTTCTAAAAGCTGTTTCAGCAAATGATTGCAATTTATATTCTCCTTTTTCATTAAAAAACTGATTAAACGACACGTATTTTTCTGTAACGCCCATAGCATCAGTTACCGCTTTTTCCCTTACATAAATAATTTTTTGTTTTTTCCAGAATTCTACATTCAAAGGCAAATCCAAAAACACCTGAATACCTGTCATTTTTCCTCTGCCGGGAATTTCAAATTTATCCTTTCTTGAAATTTTATGCATCACGTCTACGGCCAATGTGTGTACCGGCGCAAATCTTCCCTCATAAGTTTGAACGACCAGTTCCCCAAATTTATCAGCATGTTCAGCGCTTACAGCATATGGATTTATTTGGTGTTCGCGATTTTGAGGCTCTTGCAGCTGTGCAAAAAGCCCGGTAGTGCTTATGAGAATTAATACCAATAGCGTTAATGCTTTTCTTTGCTCCCTAAGTTGTTTTATTTTACCCATTAAATCCCAATACCGTGAATTTTTGTTAAACAAGGTCCAAATAAACCCAATGATCATTAAGGCATAGCCCAAGTAAGAAATCCATGTTCCCCAAAAATCATGATTTACAGATAATACAGTTCCTTTTTCATCCTTATCATAAGACGATTGAAAAAATCGATAGCCATCATAATCCAATACATTGTTCATGAAAATTCGATGGTTAAATCTGACACCTTTTCGTTTGTCAATTACCGTCACTTCACTGGCATAAGATGATGGGCTCATAGAACCTGCATATCGGTCGAGTTCAAATTTATTAAGTTGTAATGAAAATGGCAACTGGATTTTTTTTGCGCCATAAGCCAGTTTTAAATTTATTCCGTCTAAAGTAACCTCCACAAATTTTTCGATATATCCAGGTCCTCCCAAGACTGTTACTTCTTTTGATTTTCCATTGTAGGTGACGTCCAAAATCAAAGCCTCCGGACCATTTTGTTCAGCCTCACTCTCAACATATTTCACTTCAATATTTTTATATATTTTAGTTAAAACTAAAGTACTCCCAAGTCCTTCAGGCTGGTAAACATAATTGGGGCTAAATGCGCCCAAACTGTCTTTAAGAATCATCCCTTCCGTCATATCTGACATGGCAGCCGTTTTTATATTTTCCGGGTAGCTAATAAATAACTGATCTGCAGTCCCTGTTATTTTTAGTGCATCCGGCCTGGTATTGTTGTTAAAAGTAATGGGTAAATTATGGTTCATTTGAACTTCCCCATCTTTAATTTGAATATCGTCTTTATGGCCATCAACACTAACGGTCAATCCAAGCATGGTTAAACCGCCTTCCTTACCTTCTATAAAGGTTTCCTTTGCATTTTTAAAATAATCTTTATACTTTATTTCTACCGTTCCTTTATTGGCTGTTTCAACTTCAACTTCAAAAGAATTATCCGTAATCATTCCGAAGGATAACTTTTTATCAACCTCATAATCGTTTTCGCCGTCGCTTGCTCTAACATTTAAATAAGTTTCATCACTAAAAATATAATCGGATGAACTTCCTTCCCGAATCGACATTCTCCCTTCAAATCCATAATAGCGCGTTACGCCTCCACCAATAATCATTACAATAAAAGAAGTGTGAAAAATAAATCCCGACAATCTTTTCCATGTAAACAAATTGTATCGTTTGACACTCCCATAAAAATTGATAATCATTAAGACCATCAAAACTTCGAACCATATTGCATGATACACCAATATTTTGGATGTAATAGTGTCATATGAGTTTTCAATAAAAGTAGCCGCTCCCATTGCAATTGCAAATATCACCAATAGACCGAGCGTTGTCCTGGGTGAATAAAGTATGTTTAATAATTTTTTCATAAGTAAGTCGTAAAATTCATTTTTAATATGTAGCAAATGTAACATAATAAAGCAAATCCAAAAGTGACAATTGTCAGCAAACCGATAGTGAAATTCTTATATATATTGCCAATACATTTAATCATATTAAATCAATTTTTATTTAGCTACAGTTTTTTAATAGTATTATTTATTACCCTAATATTTAATTTATTTAACCTCATTCACAAAACAATACGCTATAAAATTTAGGCTATGCCCATAAACATTTACTGTGTTTTGTTTGATTATTGAATTCGGCCCCGCTTAAAAAACCATAAAAATAAAAGCCTCCTTTCACTTCAAATTCATAACTTTGTGAATCTTTGTATTCAAAAAAATTCAACTGATGAAATGCCTTAGCAATACATTTTGCCAAGCAAGTGAATTTTTATATGCATTCTACCTGCCTTCGATAGGCAGACTATTAATAAACAATTAAATATAAACAGATGAAATACCATCCTATTAATAATCAGCTTTTTATTAAAAACAGAGCAAAGTTTACAGCACAAATGAAACCAAAATCAATTGCGGTTTTTAACTCCAATGACATTTTTACTA